>Ga0164243_10009745_pt1 | contig 13918 bp, 14 predicted proteins | sample OricompcompostOP_FD_108781 | JGI IMG/M metagenome (GOLD analysis project Ga0164243, IMG submission 108781) | Organic Plus compost microbial communities from Emeryville, California, USA - Original compost - Organic plus compost (OP) | ecosystem: Engineered > Solid waste > Mixed feedstock >... | reverse complement strand
CGGACCGGAGCGCTCGCGGCGCGGCTCACCCCGTAGCGACGAGGCGCGTTCCGGCCGAGTACCGGCGCCGGTCGCGGTGAAGCCGCCTCAGTGGTCGCCCTTCTCCAGCCAGTCCAGGATGGCGTCGACGGGTTCGCGCCAGCGCGCGTCGAGCATCAGGTCGTGGCCCATGCCGGGGAACAGCAGCGGTGCGCCGCCATAGCGGCGGGCGACGCGGTCCAGGGCCGCGCGGGGCACGACGCGGTCGTCCGGGGAGCCGACGACCAGGATCGGCGGGTCGCCGACCGGGTGCTCGGGCGGCCGGCCGCGCAGCAGCTGCCACTGGGCCCGCGCCGACGCGCGGCCGAGCCGGGCGGTGTGGGCCCGCGCGACCTCGTCCGGCAGCTCGCGGCTGAACAGCTGCCGCCGGTGCAGCCGCACTGCGCCGCCGAACGCGGCCGGCAGCGTGCCGAACGGGTTGCGGCGCAGCGCCAGCCCGAGCGTCGGCCAGCCGCCGAAGACCGGCGCGCAGAGCACCCCCGCGCGGGCCGGGTAGCGGGCCAGCGCGTGCGCCACCACGAGCGCGCCGGCGCCGTGGCCGACGAGCACCGCCTGGCGCGGCAGGACGGCCGCCGCCTGGACCACGTCGTGGGCGTAGGCCCGCAGCGTGGCCCGCGGCGCCGGGTCGCTGCCGCCGTGGCCGCGGGGGCTGACCGCGTGGGCGGCGAACCCGCGCTCGGCGGCGTGCTCCAGCCAGTGCTCGGCGAAGACCCAGGCGCCGTGGCCGAAGCCGGGCACGAACAGCAGCGGCGGCTTGTCGGGGGCCGGGGTCTCGGGCGTCGCCGTCAGCACCTCGCGCCGGGCCGGCGGCACCGGGTCGGCCCAGTCGCGGAGGCGGACGACGCGGACCGGGGCCGTCATCGCGCGCTCCCCGCGGTCGCGGGCGTCAGCTCGTCGAGCGCGCGTTGCAGCGCGCGCAGGTAGTCGACGTGGCTCACCTCGAACCAGTGCCGGGTGGAATCCTTGACCCTGGCCCGGCCGTAGCGGCGGCCGGCCTCCGCCGACGCGCGCGACCAGAACGCGGCCGCGCGGGTCACGTCGCGGTCGCGCAGCCGCAACCACCGGGCGATCAGCACCGTCTGCCAGTGCACGAGCGGGAACAGCCCCGAGTCGGGCTGCAACAGGCCGGCGACCGCCAGTGTGGGGTGCTGGCGCGGGAACGCGTGCAGGTAGAGGGTGGGGCGGCCGTGCTCGTCGGCGTCGAGGAGGTCCGGCGCGAGGAACTCGAAGCGCGGGAGGTAGCCGGTCGCGAACACCACCAGGTCCGGGTCGATCTCGCGGCCGTCGGTCAGCTCGACGGTGGTGCGGTGGAAGCGGCGGACGTCCGGCACCGGGGTGATGGTGCCGTGCCCGAGGTGGTAGATCAACTGGCTGTTGGTGAGCGGGTGGGTCTCGTACACCCGGTGGTCGGGGGCCGGCAGCCCGAACCGGGTCTGGTCGCCGACGGTGAGCCGCAGCGTCCGGGCGGCGAGCCACTGCCGGGCCCGCAGCGGCAGCCGCGCCGCCAGGAGCCGGTCGTTGACCTGGTCGGTGGGGCGGCCGAGCAGGTACTTCGGCAGGTACCAGTAGCCGCGGCGGGTGGAGTGCCAGCACCGGGCCGCCGCCGACGCCGCCTCGACCGCGATGTCGCAGCCGGTGTTGCCGCCGCCGACGACGAGCACCTTGCGGCCCCGCAGCTCCTTGGCGTCCTTGTAGGACGACGCGTGCATGGTGCGCCCGCGGAACTCGTCGAGCCCGTCGTAGGAGGGCATCTTGGGTGCCCAGTTGTGCCCGTTGGCGACCACCACGGCCAGGTAGCGGTGCGTCCGCTCGGACCCGCCGCCGCCGGCGCTGCGGGTGGTCACGTCCCAACTGGCCCCGTCGGCGGGCTCGACCCGCACCACCTCGGTGCCGAACCAGACGTGCGGCCGCAGGTCGAAGTGGTCGGCGTAACGCTCCAGATAGGACAGGAGCTGGCTGTGGTGCGGGTAGTCGGGCCAGTCGTCGGGCATCGGGAAGTCGGGGAACTCGGTGAGCGGCCGCGACGAGATCAGATGCGTGCCGGCATAGACCGGGCTGCGGTCGTGCCGCCAGTTCCACGCGCCGCCGACGCCGGTCTCCCGCTCGTAGCAGTCGACCCCGAACCCGTGCTCGCGCAGGTTCTTGACGGCGGCGAGCCCGCTGGCCCCGGCCCCGACGACACAGACGGTGTCGCGCCGGTCGTACACCGGCCGCCCGTCACGCCAGAGCGTGGTGCTCGGATCGAAACGGTCGCTGTCGGTGGAGGGGGACACCGGGGGCTCCTGTGGACTCGGAGGGGGCGGGCCCGATCCTCTCGACTCCCGGCCCCTCTTGTCCAGTCCGTACCTTAACGCCGGCTCCGCGACGAAGAGCCACCGTCAGGGGATCAGCAGGTCGACGGCGATGGGGAGGTGGTCGCTGGCGCGGCGCGCCGTCGGTGTGTCGACCACCTGGAAGGACGTCACCGTGATGCGCTTGTCGACGAGGACGGCGTCGATCTGGGTCGCGGGCGAGCGCGCCGGGTACGTCGGGCCCGTGCCCGCCACGGTCAGGCCCTCGGCGGCCGCCGCCCAGGTCGCGCCGCCCGGGGCCTCGTTGAGATCGCCGCCGGCGACGACCGGCAGGTCGACCGCGCGCATCTCGGCCCGCCACAGGCCCGCCTGCACCGGGCGGACCAGCGGATCCGTGGACAGGTGCGAGCCCGTCACCATGAAGCGCGCGCCGGCGACCTCGCACTCCGCGAAGACCGCGCCGCGCATGTGGTGGCCCGGGACCAGCGGGTAGCGCACGTCGCGGGTCGACAGCACCCGGACCCGCAGCGTGGTCAGCACGAGGTTGCCGAGCGAGTACAGCCCGCCGGCCGCGTACACCATCCGGAACCGGTCGGCGAGGGACGCGTTGCGCTGGCGCCAGCGGAAGCGGCGCGAGCCCTCCTGGACCACGACCACGTCGGGGGCGAGGTCGCGGACGACCGTGCCGAGCGCGTCGAGGTCGTCCTTGAAGCTGTGGATGTTGTACGAGACGACCCGTACCGTCGCGCTCATCGGCGCCGGGCCAGGTCGGCGGCGCCGACGACGCCGGCGGTGTTGCCCAGCTTGGCGGTGCGCAGCTCGGCGACCGGCCACCGGCCGCGCTGGGCCAGGGACTCCAGATAGGACGCGCGGGTCGGGCCCATCAGCAGCTCGCCGGCGTCGACCACGCCGCCGCCGATGACCAGCACCTGCGGGTCGAGGATCTGCACCAGGTCGGCGAGGCCCATGCCGAGCCACGTGCCGAGCTGCGCGAACGCCTCGCGGGAGACCTCGTCGCCGGCGTGGGCGGCGGCGGTGACCATCGGGCCGGTGACGGCGTCCGGGTCGCCGCCGGAGAGGTCGAGGAGGCGCTCCGCGCGGTGCGGCTCCTGGCGCGCGCCGGCCCGGGCGAAGCGGACGAGCGCGTTGCCGCTCGCGTACTGCTCGATGCAGCCCAGCCGCCCGCAGCCGCACCTGTGGCCGCCCGGCACGAGGCCCATGTGGCCCAGCTCGGCCGCGATGCCGGTGGCGCCGCGGACCAGGTCGCCGCCGAGCACGATGCCGCCGCCGACGCCGGTGCCGATCGTGACCATCACCATCGAGTCCTCGGCGTCGTGCGCCGCGCCGTACCGGAACTCGGCCCAGGCGGCGACGTTGGCGTCGTTCTCGACGATCACCGGCAGGCCGACCTTGGCGCTGACGTAGTCGCGCAGCGGCTCGTCGCGCCAGGCGATGTTCGGCGCGAACAGCACCGTCGACCGGGACGCGTCGATCCAGCCGGCCGCGCCGATGCCGACCGCGGTGGCCGGATGCGCGGCGGCGAGCTCGGCGGCCACCTCGACGATCACGTCGCGGGTCTTGGCCACGTCGTCGGCCGGGGTGTCCCGGCGGGTCGTCGCCAGGACGGCGCCGGAGTCGTCGACCACACCGCCGGCCACCTTCGTACCGCCGATGTCCACCCCGATGGTCAGCGTCACCGCTGCCGCTCCCCTCTGCTGTGCCGGTGCCGGGCCGCCCGGTCAGGCGTCGTCGTCCGACCGTGGCGCCGGCGGTTTGGCGCGCTTGACCGCCTTGCGGGCCATCGGCTTGACGGGAGGCGCCGGTGGCTCCCCATCCTCCTCCGGTGCCGGGCGGGCCGCCGGCGCCGGGCTCGGAACCCGGCCGGCGGTCGCCTGTGCCCAGACATCGCCGTCCGCGCGCGCCGGTCCAACATCATCGCCGGTACGGGTGGCCGCGCGCCAGATCTCGTCGTCGGAGAAACGGCGCGGCGGCTCCTCCGGCCCCGGCTCGGCGACGGCGGAGCTGTTGATCGCGCGGAGGAGGCTGGCGACGCCGGCGGCGAAGTCCCCCGCCCCGGTGGCGAGCCGCTCCGCGAACTCGGGGCTCGGGTCGCGCAGCGCCGTGATCGTGCGGCAGATCGGGCAGACGCAGCACTCGGCGCTGCCGTTGGCCAGCCGGTGCCCGCCGAACTGGCCGCCGCCGGACTGCGTCTGGCCGAAGGCGCTGGCGAGCACGTCGGCGAACGGCCCGAGCAGGCCGGGCCCCGGGCCGGTGCCGGCGCGGCGGGCCATGGCGAGCGCGGTCGCCACGAGGCGCTCGGCCTCGGTGCGGGCGGTGGACGGGTCGGGTTGCGGTGCCATCGAGGTTCCTGTCGCGTCGGTCCGGGGAGGAGGGCGGCTCAGGCCCGCGGGTGGAGCGACTCCACCCGCTTCTTGAGCTGCTTGAGCGCGGCGTCCATGATCATTTTCTCGGCTTTCCGGCGGAACATGCCCAGCATGCCCACCGCCAGGTCGACCTCGAGGGTGTAGGTGACCGTGCAGGTGCCGTCGTCATTGGCGTCGATGTCGTACGAGCCGTTCTGCGCTTTCTGCATCGCCGAGGGAGCGACCAGGTGCCACTCGATGCGCGAGATGTCCTCGGCGTACTCGTACCGCAGCGTGTATTCGTCGGCCAGCACGCCCGCGTCGATCACGAACGCGACCTGGCTCGCGTATCCGTCCTCGTATTCCTCGACCACCTCGACCGATTTCATGGCCTGGGCCCACTCGGGATAGCGCGGGAAGTCGCAGATCACCGCCGCGACCTGTTCGGGGGTCGCGTCGATCACGATCGACTGGGTCGAGGTGTCCGCCATGTGGGGCAGGCTACCCCTTTCCGCCGGCCCGACCGGATGACGGCTCGCTGGTCCCCCGGATCGGACTGCTTGCCGATACGGGTAGGTTGCTTTTAGCTGATCGCGTTCTGTAGGAGGCCAGGTGCGCGAATTCTCCGTACCCCCCGTCGTGACGATCGGGGACGCCGCCAACCTGACCGACCCGGTGTGGGACAACGCGGCCGAGGCACCCGACGCCGTGCAGTTCCGGCGGCGGCGCGACGGCGCGTGGGTCGACGTCACCTGCGAGCAGTTCCGCGACGAGGTGGTCGCGCTCGCCCGCGGGCTGGTCGCCGCGGGCGTCCAGCCCGGCGCGCGGGTGGGGCTGATGAGCCGCACGCGGTACGAGTGGACCCTGGTCGACTACGCGATCTGGTCGGTCGGCGCGGTCACCGTTCCCGTGTACGAGACGTCGAGCGCCGAGCAGGTCCGCTGGATCCTGGCGGACTCCGGCGCGGTCGCGCTGGTCGTGGAGACCGACGCGCACGCCCTGCTGGTCGCCGGCGTCCGCGAGGAGCTGCCGGCGCTCACCGACGTCTGGGGCATCGACGCCGGCGACCTCGACCGGCTGCGCGAGCGCGGCGCCACCGTGGACGCCGCGACGATCGACGAGCGGCGGCGCGCCGCCGGCGCCGACGACATCGCCACCATCATCTACACCAGCGGCACCACGGGCCGGCCCAAGGGCTGCGTGCTGACCCACCGCAACCTGCTCTCCGACATCGCCAACGCGGTGCCGGTGCTGCCGGACCTCTTCCACGAAGGCGCCGGCACGCTCCTGTTCCTGCCGCTCGCGCACTCCTTCGCCCGCCTCATCCAGATCGGCGTCGTGCAGGCGCGGGCCACGATGGGCCACCTGCCCGACACGAAGACCCTGCTCGCCGACCTGGCGTCGTTCCAGCCGACGTTCGTGCTGTCGGTGCCGCGGGTCTTCGAGAAGGTGCACGCGGGTGCGCGGCAGAGGGCGGTCGCCGGCGGCAAGGGTGCGATCTTCGACAAGGCCGAGGCGGTCGCGATCGCGTACTCCGAGGCGCTCGACGCCGGCGGCCCGGGCCTCAAGCTCCGGCTGGAGCACGGCCTCTACGACAAGCTGGTCTACGGCAAGCTGCGCGCCGCGCTGGGCGGGCGGTGCGACCGGGCCATCTCCGGCGGCGCGCCGCTCGGCGCGCGGCTCGCCCACTTCTTCCGCGGCATCGGCGTCACCGTCCACGAGGGGTACGGCCTGACGGAGACCTCACCGGCCGCGGCCGTCAACCTGGAGGGTGCCACCCGCATCGGCACCGTGGGCCGCCCCCTGCCCGGCGTGACGATCCGGGTCGCCGACGACGGCGAGATCCTGATCAAGGGTGCGCTGGTCTTCAAGGAGTACTGGGGCAATCCGGAGGCGACCGCCGAGGCGCTCGACGAGGACGGCTGGTTCCACACCGGCGACCTCGGCACGCTCGACGACGACGGCTACCTCACGATCACCGGACGCAAGAAGGAGATCATCGTGACGGCCGGCGGCAAGAACGTCGCGCCGGCCGTGCTCGAAGACCGGATCCGGGCCCATCCCCTGGTCAGCCAGGCGATGGTGGTCGGCGACCGGCAGCCGTTCATCGCCGCGCTGGTCACGATCGACGAGGAGGCGCTGCCCCGCTGGCTGGAGACGGCCGGCCTGCCCGCCGACACGCCGGTGGAGAAGCTGCGCACCGACGAGAAGCTGCGCGCCGAGATCCAGACCGCGATCGACGAGGCCAACAAGGCGGTCTCGCACGCGGAGGCGATCAAGGAGTTCCGCATCCTCCCGGCCGACTTCACCGAGCGGACGGGCGAGCTGACCCCGTCGCTGAAGGTCAAGCGGGCGGTCGTACTGGAGACGTACGCGAACGAGATCGACGAGATCTACCGCCGATGACCCCCTCCGCCGCCGCCCCGGTCCGCGGCCACCCGCTCGCGGTGGCCGCCCGGATCGTGATGCTGGCGCTCGTCGCCGTGCTGGTGCTGCTCACCACGCAACGCCTGAGCCAGCTGTGGTGGGTGGGTGCGCTGGTGGTGGCCGGGGTGCCGGCGGTGCTGACGCCGCGCCACCCGGTGCTCGCCCCGCTCGGGCGGTTCGCCGAGGTGGTCATCGTGGGGTTCGGCGCGGCGCAGGTCGCGCAGCACACCGCCGGCAACGCGCTCGGGCAGGGCATCGGCGCGTCGGCGCTGCTGCCGTACCTCAGCGTCCCGCTGACCGTCACGGCCCTGCAGCGCCGGTCGCGGGAGAGCGCCGCGCTGCTCGGCGTCGCGGCGCTGGCGCTGATCGCGGGCGGCGCGGTGAGTTCAGTCGACGGCGAGCCGCTGATCGCGAAGCCCGGCTACATGGTCGTCTCCGCGCAGTGGCTGATCCTCGCCTCGCTCGGGACGCTCGCCGCCAGCACGCTCCAGCGGATCATGCAGCAGCGGGCCCGCGAGGCGGAGGCACCCCAGCCGTACGCCGAGGCGACCCGCCTGCTCACCCAGCTGCGCAGCGTCGCCCGGCAGCTGCCCGGGGCCACGCTCGACCCCGGCGGCATCTCCGAGCACCTGGTGGAGGAGCTGCGCGGGGTGGCCCGGGCCGACCGGGCGGCGGTCCTCTCCGCCAGCGGCGGCGGCCGGCTCGTGGTGCTGGCCCAGGCCGGCGCCGAGCGGGTCGACTGGGAGACCAGCCTCGACGCGGACTCGGCGATCGCGGAGGCGTGGGCCAGCCAGCAGCCGTACACCGCGAACCGCTCGCAGGCCCGGTCCCGCCCGCGCGGCGACGTGTCCGCGCTGGTCGTGCCGCTGGTCGCGGGCGTCCGTACCGTCGGGCTGGTGGTGATCGAGGCCGACGTGGCCGGGGCCTACCCGCCGCCGGTGGTGAGCCGGGTGACCGCGCTGACCGGGCCCGCGGCGCTGCGGCTGGAGGCGGCGCTCCTCTTCGACGAGGTGCGGTCGCTGGCCACCAACGAGGAGCGGCAGCGGCTCGCCCGGGAGATCCACGACGGGGTGGCGCAGGAGCTGGTCATGGTCGGGTACGGGATCGACAACGCGCTGGCCACGCTCCCCGAGGACGCCAAGGAGACGGCCGACGAGCTGCGGTCCCTGCGCGGCGAGGTGACCCGGGTGATCACCGAGCTGCGGCTGTCGCTGTTCGAGCTGCGCTCCGAGGTCGACCGGCACGGGGGCCTGGCGGCGGCCATCTCCGAGTACGCGCGGACCGTCGGCGCCGCCGGCGGGCTGCGCGTGCACGTCACCCTCGACGACTCGACGGCCCGGCTGCCCGCCGCGACCGAGGCCGAGCTGCTCCGGATCGCGCAGGAGGCGATCACCAACGCCCGCAAACACGCCGGAGCGACTAACCTGTGGGTCTCGTGTTCCATCGATCCGCCGTACGCCCAGATCGAAGTGTCGGATGACGGTCAGGGCATCGCTGACCAGCGTCCGGACGGGCGGTACGGTCTTGCGATCATGGCAGAGAGAGCGGAACGTATCCGAGGCCGGTTGGAGATCAGTCCGCGGAGTCCGTCCGGCACGACCGTGGCGGTGGTAGTCGGCACCTCACCGCGGCGCGATAGCGTGCGCGACAGCATCACCGCACCAGAAGGGGAGTAACCCGAGCATGACGACCAGCCCATCGCCGACCACGCGTACCAAGGTTCTGCTCGTCGACGATCATGATCTGATCCGCAAGGGCCTCCGGCACGCGTTCGAGCGCGACCGTCAGTTCGAGGTCGTCGGCGAGGCCGCCACCGCCGCCGAGGGCGTGCGGCAGGCCGGCGCCCTCCAGCCCGACGTCGTGATCATGGACCTCCGCCTCCCCGACGGCAGCGGCCTCGAGGCCACGCGCGCGCTGCGCAAGTCGAGCGCCACGATGGGCATCGTCGTGCTGACCATGTACGCGGGCGACGACCAGCTCTTCGGCGCTCTGGAGGCCGGCGCCAGCGCGTTCGTGCCCAAGACGGCTCCCGCCGACGAGGTGGTCGCCGCCGCCCGGCACGCCGCGTCCTCGCCGTCGGCGTTCACCGCGGCCGACCTCGCCGAGGCGATGAAGCGCCGCCTGGCCCCCTCCGGCCCGCAGCTGTCGCCGCGCGAGGGCCAGGTGCTGCGGCTGCTCGCCGACGGCATGTCGGTGGCCGGCATCGCCAAGCAGCTCTTCGTCAGCGAGTCCACCGCCAAGACCCACATCTCCAAGCTGTACGAAAAGCTCGGCGCGGCGAACCGGGCCCAGGCCCTGATGACCGCGCTGCGGCTGGGCCTGCTCGAAGCGCCGGACGCGCCGAAGTTCTAGCGCCGGGCATTCGCCCACAGCGACGGTGCCGACGGTCGCGGGTGGTCCGGGTGGTCCGGGTGGTCCCGGTGGTCTCGGCGGGAGCGGGCCAAACGGGTCGCGGGCGGTCCACGCGGCGAGCGGCGCAGGCCGAAGCAGGCCAGACCCGTCGCGGGAGGCCCACGCGGCGAGCAGCCCAGGCCGAAGCACGCCAGACCCGTCGCGGGAGGCCCACGCGGCGAGCAGCCCCCGGCGGAACCGAGCGAGACACGTCGCGGGCGGTCCGGCGGCGGCAGGCCCGGCGCGGCCGGGCTGGGTCGGCGCGATTGACATGCCCGTGGCGGGTGGTGACCCGTCAGTCGTTCGCCGGGACTCGGGCGGCCAGCGGACGGCCGGTGATGCGGCGGGCGGCGAGGTAGATCTCGCAGCCGAGGCAGAGGCCGAACACGCTGTTGAGGAAGGCGGCGGCCAGGCCGAACGCGGCGGCCACGATGCCGACCGTGGTGCCGGCGGTGCCGCCCGCGCCGTAGCCGATCGCCGCGGCCACGGCGAACGCGGCCCCCATGGCCTGCGCGAACCGGACCGGGTCGGCGGGTTCCAGCTCCGTGGGTCGAGGCAGGCGCGGAGCGACGAGCGCGCGGTAGACCAGGCCGTACGGGCCGCGGCGGGGATCGACGGCGGTGATCAGGAAGACGACGGCCTGGGCGGCGGCGAGCCACCAGGCACCGGTCACGAGAATCAGGACGAACACGACGGCGGTGACGGCCGCGGCGAAGCGCGGACCGCGCGGGTCGAGCAGCATCGGGATTGCACCTCTGGTGGGCGAGACGGGCTGGGACGCTGGGGTGTTCGTCAGCCCTGACAGAGGCTCGCGCAGAGGTGGCCGTGGTCGAGCGCGCGGCGGCGGGTGAGCGTGTCGTCCATCAGGCGGCCCGCGCGTCGTCGAGGAGCGCCGCCACGGCGGCGAGAACCTGGCCCTTGGTCGGCACGCCGCCGGCCCGGTGGACGACCTCGCCGCGCGCGACGACCAGTGTCGTCGGCGTGCGCCAGATGTCGAGCGTCCGGACGGCGTCGAGGTGGCTCTCGGCGTCGACCTCGACGTGCGCGACGCCCTCGACGGTCGCGGCGACATCGGCGAGAACGCGGCGGGTGGCCCGGCAGGGTGCGCAGAAGGCCGAGGAGAACTGGAGCAGCGTTACCGGGGTTCCCGGGTCGACCCGGAGCGCGGCCAGCGTCCCCGCCACGGCACCCGTCGCCGGCGGCGCGGCTGACGTGCCCGCGGCGACGGGCGGCTGCCCGGTGGCCGGGCTACCTCCGGCGGCTGGCAGGTGCTCGGTGGCCGAGCCGTCCCCCGTGGCTGGCACGTGGCCCGTGGCCGGTGTGCCGTTGCCAGCGGACGGGCGACCCACGGCGGGTCGACCTCCGGCGGCCGCTGTGGAACCGACGGCCGGCGTCGGCGACGCGGGCCCGCGTCGGGTCACGGGGCGGAACTGGCCGTCGCGCCGGGAGCGCCAGACACCGAAGGCGGTCGCCAGCACGATGACGGCGGCGACCACGACGAGTCCGGTGACGGCGGACGACCCCACCGGTCCACCGTGCCACGAACCGGCCGCCGGCGCCATCACGTGTCGCCGTTCTCACCGGCGTATCGTGCGGCGCCGTGACGCCAGCCGAGCCGGACTTCGTGAACCGCACCCGCGCGTCGTCCGTCGACCTGGTCTTCGAACGCCGCCACCCCGACAAGGTGGCCGCCCTCCTCACCGAGGCGGGCTTCGAGGTCCGGACCCGGGCCGTCCGCGAGCCCGAGCCCGACGAACTCACCCCACACGCCGTCGTCGTGGCCCGCAAGCACGCGACCGGATGACCCCACCCCGACCGCCAGCCGCCGGACAGCGCGGCGACGGCCCCGAACAGCCCGCAGGTTGCGGTCCTCGCCCGGCGCCAAGGCCGGACGCCGGCCCGGGTTGTCGGCTACGGCGTGAGGAGGGTGTGGAGGCGGGCCGCCTGGGTTTCCCAGCGCCAGTCGCGTTCCACCCACGCGCGGCCGGCGCGGCCCATGCGGTGGGCGAGGTCCGGGTCCGCGAGGAGGGTGGCGACGCGGTCGGCGATCTGCGCGATGTCGCGGCCGTCGACGACGAAGCCGGTCTCGCCCTCGCGGACCGCGTCCGGCGCGCCGCCCGAGTCGCCGGCGACCACCGGGAGGCCGGTGGCCGACGCCTCCAGGTAGACGATGCCCAGGCCCTCGACGTCGAGGCCGCGGTTGCGGGTGCGGCACGGCATCGCGAACACGTCGCCCGCCGCGAAGTGGGCCGGCAGCTCGGCCCACGGCACCGAGCCGGTGAGGACCACGTGGTCGGCGACGCCCAGCGACGCCGCGAGGCGGCGCAGGCGGTCGCGGCTCGGGCCGCCGCCGACGAGGAGCAGCGCCGCGTCCGGGACCGTACGGCGGATCGCCGGCAGCGCGCGGACCAGCGCGTCCTGGCCCTTGCGGGGCACCAGCCGGGAGACGCAGACGACGACCGGGCGGTCGGCCAGGCCGTGCCCTGCGCGGACCGCGCTGCCGTCGACGGACGGGTGGAACAGGTCGACGTCGACGCCCGGGGTCAGCCGCTCCAGGGCGGTCAGGCCGTGCAGCGCGCGTTCGAGGCGGATGCGCTGGTAGTCGGTCAGGTACGTCACGGTGTCGGTGCCCCGCGCGATCCGGCGCAGCAGGGCCCGGGCTCCGGGCAGCGCCGCCCAGCCGATCTCGTGCCCGTGGGTCAGGGCGACGGCGCGCTCCACGCCGGCCCGGCGGCGCAGGCCGTCGGCGAGCAGGCCCAGCGGCGCCGCCGCGCCGAACCAGACCGTGTCGCAGCCGTGGGACCGGGCCAGCTCCGCGGCCCGCCGGGCGACCGGCCGCGTCGGCAGGAGCACCCGGGTGTTCTCGCGCACCACCTCGAACGGCTGCTCGGCGTCGAACTTCGCGGCCCCCCGCCACGTCGACGCGTAGACCACCACCGAGCCCGCCGGCTGGAGCACCGCCAGCTGGTGGACGAACGTCTGGATGCCGCCGGGCCGGGGTGGGAAGTCGTTGGTGATGAGCAGCGTGCGGGTCATCCTCCTCCTCCGGGTCGCGTTCTCCATGCCGACCGGAGGTCCAGGCATCGGCGGGCGGCAACGCTCCGCTCGCCGCGGGCGTACGCGCGCGCCGCCGCCATGCGCTCCACGGTGGACGGATGCGACGCGCCGAACAGGTATTCCCAGCGGGGTGGGTCGGGGTCGCCGAGGTTGACCGAGGAGAGGCGTCGCTGCATCGCCTCGAACGTGGTCGGGTCGCCGGTCAGGGCCAGCGCGTGCGCGTCGGCGCGGGCCTCGGTCAGCCGGGAGACCAGCGCCTGGCCCGGCGACGAGAGCAGGCCCGCGACGGCGGCCAGGGCGACGAGCAGGGCGAACGCGCGCGGCTCGGCGATCGACGTCACGCCCGCGGCCCGGAGCAGGCCGCTCCAGAAGCCCAGCAGGTAGACGGCGATCACGGCCAGCGCGGCGCCGAGCGCGCCGATCAGCGTGCCGGTGAGCACGTCGCGGTCCTTCGCGTGGCCGAGTTCGTGGGCGACGACGCTGGTCACCTCGGCCGGCGTCGCCTCGCGCAGCAGCGTGTCGTAGACGACGACGCGCCGCGTCGGGCCGAAGCCCGAGACGTACGCGTTGACCTGGCGCGTGCGGCGGGACGCGTCGGCGACGAGCACGTCGCGCACGGGGACCCCGTCGCGGGCCGCCATCGCCATCAGCTCGGTGCGCAGGGGCCCGGGCTCCATCGGGTTGAACCGGTTGAACACGGGCTCGACCAGCACCGGCAGCACGAACGACAGGAGCACCACCAGCGCGGCCGCCCCGGCCGCACCCCACGCCCACCACCAGCGGGGAGCGACGTGGGTGATCGTGTAGAAGCCGAGCAGCGCGACCACGCCGATGACGGCCGACACCGCGTATCCCTTGAGCAGGTCGACCGCCCACCCACCCCAGCCCTGGGTGGACAGGCCGTAGCGGACGACGACCGTGTGCCGCCAGGCGGCGAACGGCAGCGTCACCAGGTCGGCGACCAGCACCACCGCGAGGCCGCCCAGCACCGCCTGCGCGACCCAGCCGCCGCCGACCGGGCGGGCCACCGCCTCGACGAGCCGCGCGCCGAGCGGGGTCAGCCCGAGCAGCAGCGCCACGAGCAGGCTCAGCGCGAGGCTCGCGTACCCGGTGGGGCGGAGCGCGGACCGGAACGCCCGACCGGCCGCGACCTGCTCCGCGGGCAGCGACCGGAGCGCGGCGAGCTGGTCGGCGCGCGGGGCCGGCGGGCGGTGCCACGGCACGAGCGTCACCAGCGCCACCGCCAGGCCGACGGCGAGCACGCCGAACGCCACCACCGCCCAACCGCGTGGCGTCATCCCCGGCGCTCCTCCCGACGGCGTCGGACCATCCTAGGCGACCCGGAAGCGG
>Ga0164243_10009744_pt1 | contig 13918 bp, 11 predicted proteins | sample OricompcompostOP_FD_108781 | JGI IMG/M metagenome (GOLD analysis project Ga0164243, IMG submission 108781) | Organic Plus compost microbial communities from Emeryville, California, USA - Original compost - Organic plus compost (OP) | ecosystem: Engineered > Solid waste > Mixed feedstock >... | reverse complement strand
CGTCGTAGGAGCGGATCGAGCGGTGTGTGGTGGCGTCGAGGTACATGCCTCGCGGCGCCTGACCCTCGCCTGCCACCACGAGGTCGCGCACGGGTTCGAGGCGGGCGAAGAACAGGCCGCGGTCGAAGATCGGGTAATGGGTCGCCACCACCACGTCACGGGCCCGGACGCGGCCGTGCGTGGTGTGCACGACGGGCGCCGAGCGCTCGTCGATCTTGATGACGGGCGTGTGTTCGACGATCACGCCGCCGTGGCGCTCGAACGCGTCGGCGAGGCCCAGCAGCCAGCGGCGGGGGTGGAACTGCGCCTGCCCGGTGAACCGCACGGCGCCGGCGACGTTCACCGGCAGCTCGATCTCGGGCACGAGGCTCGCGGGCATCCCGGCTTCCTGCGCGGCCTCGGCCTCCCGCTCGAGCCGCGTGAGTTGGTGCCGCTCGGTGGCGTAGACGTAGCTGTCCTGTCGTTCGAAGGAGCAGTCGATGCCCAGTGCGGCACCGGTGTCCGCGATCCACTCGAGTGCGTCGAGCTGGCTGCGGCCGTAGTCACGGGCCTTGTCGAGGCCCTTGCGGGACTTGAGGTACGCGTACTTGAGCGCGTGCTGCGCACTGACCTTGGCCGTCGTGTGCCCGGACACTCCACTCGCGACGCGCAACGCCTCCAGCACGACGACCGAACGCCCAGCGGCGGCGAGCTTGTACGCGGTGGTCAGCCCGGCGATCCCGGCCCCGATCACGACGACCTCCGCCTCGGCGGGCAACGGCCGGTTCGCCCGGTCCGGTGCCGGCGCGGTGTCGATCCACAGGGAGAGCGGGCTGGGCAGGTGCATGGTGCGGGAATGCCCGCACGGCGGGAAGGTCAAACGACCGACGCCCGGTCCCTCCTCACCGGCGTTTGCGGGTGATCGTCCGCCAGTCGTCGGTACGACTTCCCGGGACGTAGGGCGAGTCCAGGCGTTTCGCCGTGATACCACTCAGTCCGTTGGCCAGCGCGGCGTCCAGCACGGCCGCGCCACCGCCTTCGTAGTGTTGCGGGACTCGCCAGCTGTCGCCTTCGAGGTTCAGCTTCCGCAGGCGCCGGCGCCGCTTCGTGTACGGCTCGTCCAGGCACGAGCGCCCATCCAGGTGCAGGACGTCGAACGGCAGATACAGCACCGGAATCCTCGCGGCGAGGCGTTTGGCCTGCTTCGCGTCCGTGGCGGATGCTCGCTCACGCAACGCCTCCTGGCTCGGCTTGCCACCGTCCAGTGCGATCAGCTCACCGTCGAGCAGCACCTCCGTCGCCCCGATCTGCTCCCCCAGCCCGCGCAGCTCCGGGTACGCGCCGGTGATCTCGTCCCCCTCCTCGTCCCGCAGCACGAGCCGCCCGCCCTCGGCCCTGGCCTGCGCCCGCTGCCCCTCCCACAGGAACTCGTAGCCCCACTTGTCATCGTCACGGGGCAGTGTCCCCTTGCGCGGCACCATCGGCTGCAGAAACGTTGGCAGTTCGGCGAAGTCGCGGCGTTGCGGCGGATCCACGCGCCGCACGATCCAGTCCCGCTTCTCGCCGTCCTTGTGCCGGTTCACGAAAAGATACGTGCCACGCACCTTCGCCCCGGCCAGCCGCACCTCGACCTTGTGCTCGTTCCAGTGCAGCGTCTCGTATGTGCCCCGGTCCCAGATCGTCATGCTGCCGCCGCCGTACTCACCGGCAGGGATCTCACCGGAGAAGGTCGCGTACTCCAGTGGATGGTCCTCGGTGTGCACCGCCAGCCGCGTGGTGCCGGGCGTCGGCGGCAGGCCCTTCGGCACTGCCCAGGAAACCAGCACACCCGCACGCTCGAACCGAACATCCCAGTGCAGGCGCCGCGCGTGGTGCTCCTGGATGACGAACACGTCGTCGTTGCCGCGCGGCAGCGGCGCCTCCTCGGGAACCGGCTCCGGGGTCCGCTTCGGATCCCGCTTCCGCCGGTACTCGCTGAGATCGGGCACAAGCGCAGCGTACCCGCGAGGAGACGTGTTTACCTCGCCTCGCCGAGGGGATCTTACGGGGGTGGACACCAAGAACATTTTCGTCGTCGGCCTCGAGGACGCGAACGTGAGAACGCTGCGGCGCGTGCCCGGCGCGGAGCACTATCGCTACCACCGCCTGCTGACGGTGGCCGACGTCCAGGAAGGCGACCTCCCGATCGCCGATCTGATGGACAAGGCCGTCGCGCGGCTCGACGCGTTCGACGGCGAGATCGACGCGATCGTCGGTTACTGGGACTTCCCGGTGACCAGCCTGGTGCCGATCCTGTGCGACCGCTTCGGCCTGCCCGGCCCGAACCTGGCCGGCATCGTCCGCTGCGAACACAAGTACTGGAGCCGCCTGGTACAGCAGAAGGTCACCGACGCGCATCCCGAGTTCGCGCTCGTCGATCTCGACGGCGATGACCGGCCGCCTGCGGGCATGAACTTCCCGATGTGGCTCAAACCGGTGAAGTCGTTCTCGTCCGAACTGGCGTTCAAGGCCAAGGACGAGAAGCAGTTCGCCGCCGCCGTCGAAGAGATCCGGGAGGGTATCGAGCGGGTCGGCAAGCCGTTCCAGTACGTCCTGGACCACGCGCGCGATCTCGACATGCCGCCCGAGGTCGCCGAGACGGGCGCGCTGGCCTGCCTCGCCGAGGAGGCCATGCGGGGGGTGCAGGCCGCCAGCGAGGGCTACGTGCACAACGGCACGGTCGTGGTCAACGGGGTGCTCGACTCGATCAACTACCCGGACAGCTCGTCGTTCCTGCGTCACCAGTACCCGTCACAGCTGCCCCGGAAGGCGGTGGACGCGATGATCGAGGTCTCCGAACGCGTCATCAAGGCCACCGGACTGGACAACTCGATGTTCTCCGTCGAGTTCTTCGTGGTACCCGAGACCGGCGACGTGTGCGTGCTGGAGATCAACCCCCGGCACTCGCAGTCGCACGCCGAGATGTTCGAGTTCGTCGACGGGGCGCCCAACCACTACTGCATGGTCGAACTCGGCCTCGGCCGGGAACCGCGAATGCCACGCGGGCAAGGCGAGTACCGCTTCGGCGCGAAGTGGTACCACCGGCGTTTCGAGGACGGGATCGTGCGCAGGCTGCCCACCGACGAGGAAATCGAGCAGCTGCAGCGCGACATCCCCGGCGTGGCCGTGGATCTGGTGCCTGCCGAGGGGCAGCGACTGTCCGATATGGACGCCCAGGACAGCTACAGCTACGAGCTGGCCTTCGTCTACACCGGCGGCGACAGCGAGGCCGAGGTCAAGGACAAGTACCAGCGCACCATCGACAACCTGCGATTCGAGTTCGAGGAGGTCTGATCAGGAATGCGCGCGGTCAGCGCACTTCCGCACGAGATCACCGAGGAGGAGCACGTCTGGATCCCGGTATCCGACGGTACCCGGCTCGCGGCCCGGATCTGGCGGCCCGTGTCGTCCGATCACGAGCCGGTGCCCGGGATCTGTGAGTACATCCCTTATCGCAAAAGGGATCTGACAGCCGAGCGGGACTCCATCCACCATCCCTACCTCGCCGGGCACGGTTACGCGTGCGTGCGCGTGGACCTGCGCGGCACGGGTGAGTCGGAGGGTGTACTGACCGACGAGTACACCGAGCAGGAGCAACGCGACGGCGAGGACGTGCTGGAATGGATCGCACGGCAGCCGTGGTGCGACGGCAGAACCGGGATGATGGGCATCTCCTGGGGCGGTTTCAGCGCACTGCAGATCGCGGCCCGCAAACCGGCGAGCCTGCGCGCCATCGTCATCTCGTCGTTCACCGACGACCGCTACTCCGACGACTTCCACTACATGGGCGGTTGCATGCTCTCGGACAACCTCGCCGAGGCCGGGACGATGTTCGCCCACAGCACCCTGCCGCCGGATCCCGCGCTGGTCGGCGCGCGGTGGCGCGACATGTGGCGGGAGCGCATCGAGGCGGCCGGCCCGTGGGTCGACGAATGGCTGCGTCACCAGCGCCGGGACGACTACTGGCGGCACGCCTCGGTGTGCGAGGGATACCAGGATGTCCGGGTCCCGGTACTGGCCTCCAGTGGTTGGGCTGATGGCTACTCCAACGCCGTGACCCGCCTGCTGGCCAATCTCGACGTGCCGCGCAAGGGTCTGATCGGGCCGTGGTCGCACAAGTACCCGCATCTCGGCGAGCCCGGCCCCGCGATCGGCTACCTGCAGGAAGTCGTGCGCTGGTGGGACCACTGGCTCAAGGACGAGGACAACGGCGTGCTGGACGGGCCGATGCTGCTGACCTGGATGCAGGACAGCGTGCCGCCCTCGACGTCCTATGAGGACCGTCCCGGCCGCTGGGTCGGTGAGCCGGAATGGCCGTCGCCGCACATCAAACCGTCGGCGCACCGGCTGGCGCGGCACCGGATCGCGCGTGCCGGCGAGGAGATCGGCGAGGTCGCGCTGACCGTCGGCTCGCCCCTGTCGGTCGGCCAGTTCGCCGGGAAATGGGCCTCCTACAACGCTCCGCCCGATCTGCCCTACGACCAGCGCGAGGAGGATGGCGGTTCGCTGGTGTTCGACACCGACGAACTGACCGAGACGTGCGAGATCCTCGGCGCGCCCGTGCTGCGGATGGAGGTATCGGCGGACAAACCGGTCGCGATGATCGCGGCACGGCTCTCCGACGTCGCCCCGGACGGCAGCGCCACCCGGGTCACCTACGGCCTGCTGAACCTCACGCACCGCAACGGCCACGACAACCCCGAGCCGCTGGAACCGGGCAAGCGGTACCAGGTCGAGATGACGCTGAACGGGGTGGCGCAGTCGTTCCCGCCGGGTCACCGGATCCGGTTGTCGCTGTCGACCTCCTACTGGCCATTGGCCTGGCCGCCGCCGGAGGCCGCGCGCTTGACCGTGTTCACCGGTGCGAGCACGATCAGCCTGCCGGTGCGCCCGACCGGTGAGGACGACGAGGTGCCGCCGCATCTGTTCGGCGAACCCGAGGGCTGCGCACCGATTCCCACCACCCGGCTCGAACCGGGTGAGCAGCGCTGGAACGTCTCCCGTGACCTGGTGTCGTACGAATCGGCGCTGGAGATCGTGAAGGACTCCGGGCTGGTCCGGTTCGACGACATCGAGCTCACCGTGGCGCGCCGCGCCTACGAGCGCTACGCCTCGCTGGCCGATGACTTCGCCTCGGCCAGCGGCGAAACCGACTGGTCCATCACGTTCTCCCGCGGCGACTGGGAAGCACGCACCGACACGCGGCTGCTGCTGACCTGCACGAAGGACGAGTTCGTGCTGCACGCTCGGCTGGACGGGTACGAGGGCCCGCACCGCGCGTTCTCCCGGAACTGGCGCTACGCGTTCCCCCGTGACAATGTGTGACTACTTGTTTGTGGCAGCAGCACCGGGGGTAGCCGTGGGCGGTGAAGACGAGCCTGCGCGGGAAAGCACTGATCGCGTCCATGCGGTTGATGCGGCGTAAGCAGACGTTCGCCGACGTGGCGAAGCTCCACCAGAGTCTCGCCCCGCGTCAGCGGCCGGACGACGCCGTGCCGCCGTCCTCGGCACGCTCGGGCCTGGAGGTCGAACGTGAGGAGATCCTCGGCAGGCCGGTCTACACGCTGCGCCCGCCGCGGGCACTGTCGTCGCGGCACGTGCTGTACCTCCACGGCGGCGCCTACGTGCACCAGATCCAGAACGATCACTGGAAGTTCCTCGGCAGGCTGGTGCGACGCACCGGCTGCACCGTCACCGCGCCGCTGTACCCGCTCGCACCGAACCACCGCTACGACCAGACGATCGCCATGATTCTGGCCGCCTACAAGGAAAAACTTGGCGACATCGCACCCGCGGACCAGATCGTGATGGGCGACTCCGCCGGTGGCGGGCTGTCGCTGGTACTCGCGCGCAAGCTGCGTGAGCAGGGGCGCCCACAGCCCAAGGAGATCGTGCTGCTCTCGCCGTGGCTGGACATCACGATGTGCGATCCGAAGCAGCGCGAGTACGACAAACACGATCCCTACCTGGGCATTCCGGGCCTGCTGGAAGCTGGGCGGCTGTACGCGGGCGCGCTCGATCCCAGCGATCCACTGGTCAGCCCGATCAACGGGAGCCTGCACGGACTCGGCGCGCTGACCGCGTTCGTCGGCACGCGCGACGTGCTGCTCTCCGACGCGCGACGGCTGCGCACGAAGGCTGACGCGGAAGGCGTACCGCTCGAATACTGGGAGTACCCGGGCATGTTCCACGCGTGGATGATCTCCACTATCCCGGAGGCGCGGAAGGCGACCGACCGGATCGTCGACCTGGTGACCAGGCAGGGCAGGGCATGAAGACGGCGAGCCGCGGCGACGCGCTGAAATTCGCCGCGGCGGTACTCGGCCCGACGGTGGCCGGTGGTGTCATCAAGCGACGGCCGCGGGTCATGGGCCTGCTGGAGAAGGCGCAGGCCGACAGTTCCGCCGTGCGGCTGATGCAGTCGTTCCGCTCCCGCTATGGCACGGAACCGTTGCGGCTGCCCATTCCCGGCCGGTCCTTCGTGCTCGTCATGTCCGCCGACGAGGTGGGCGAGGTGCTGGCGGGGGCGCCGGAGCCGTTTAGTCCGGCGAATCTGGAGAAACGGGCCGCGCTCGCCCAGTTCCAGCCGCATGGCGTGCTGATCTCCGAGGGCGGCGAACGCGAGCGGCGGCGCACGTTCAACGAGGGCGTGCTGGAGACGCGCCAGCCGCTGCACCATCTCGCGCCCATGGCGCTCACCAAGATCCGCGAGGAGGTCGCGTCGCTGCCAGAACGCGGGTCGCTGGACTGGGACCAGTTCGCGGTCGTGTGGTGGCGGCTCGTCCGGCGGATCACGCTCGGCGACGGGGCACGCGACGACAACGTGACCACGGACCTGCTCGGCCGCCTGCGGCTCGCCGCGAACTGGTCGTATCTCGCGCCGAGGCGCGGCGGGTTGCGGCGGCGCGTGCTGGAGCGGCTGCGCGGGCATCTGGAGCGGGCGGACGAGGACAGTCTCGCCGGGGCGATCGCCCGTGCCGCGCCGTCGCCGGACATCGACGCGGCGAGCCAGGTGGGGCACTGGTTGTTCGCGTTCGACGCGGCCGGGATGGTCGCGTTCCGGGCGCTGGCGCTGCTCGCGACGCATCCCGAGCAGCGGCACCGGGCGCTGGAGGAGGTGACCTCGGCACCGGATCTGCCGTATCTGCGCGCGAGTGTGCTCGACACGGTGCGGCTGTGGCCGACGACGCCCGCGATCCTGCGGGACACCACGAAGGACACCGATTCGCTGCCTGCCGGAACGGGTCTGCTGATCTTCACGCCGTTCTTCCACCGTGACGACGAGAACCTGCCCTACGCGCACAGTTTCGTGCCGGAGATCTGGCTGGACGGGCGTGCGCGGAACAACCCGGCGCTGGTTCCGTTCAGCGCCGGGCCCGGTGAGTGTCCCGCGCGCAACCTCGTGCTGACCGTGACCAGCAGCCTGCTCGCGGAACTGTTGCACGGCAGGGAGTTCCAGCTCACCTCCGCTCAGCGGCTCGGCCCCAGCCGCCCGCTACCGGCCACTTTGGACAATTTCGGGCTGACGTTCTCCGTGCGCGGCCGCGACGGTCTGTTCCAGCAGTAGCGCGATCGTCAGGGGCCCGATCCCGCCGGGCGCCGCGGCGGGGAGTCCGGCGACTCCCCGCCGTTCTCGCGTCAGACCGTCCGCGGCCAGCCGATCCACTTCTTGGTCGCACTCGGCGCGCGGAACGGCCCGCGCTTACTGGTGACCTTGCCCAGCCTGACGAGTGCCTCGGCGACGGCAACCGCGCACGCCACCCCGTCCAGCACGGGCACCCCGAGCAGTTCCTCCAGCCCGCGGTCGAGACCCGCGAACCCGGCGCACCCGAGCACGATGGAGTCCGCGCCCCGGTCCAGCAACGCGCGACCCGTCTCGCCGAGTGCCTGGAGGGCGAGTTCGTTGTCCTGGTGGATGGCGCTGACCGGCACCCGCGTGGCGAGCACCCCGGCGCACCGTGACCACGATCCGGCGCCGCGCAGGCTCTCCTCGATGCCCGCCACCGCCGTCACCGCCGTCGTGGCGACCCCGAACCGGTACGACACGAGGCAGGCCAGCTGTGCGGACGCTTCGGTGATGTCCACGACCGGCACGTCGAGCACCTGCCGCATGCCTTCCCTGCCGTGTTCCCCGTAGCCGGCCATCACGACCGCGTCGAACGGGCCGTCGTGGGTGCGCACCGCGTCGAGCACGGCCGCGGCGGTCACGTAACTCTCGTAGAACCCCTCGGCTGATTCGGGCCCCCAGGCCGGCTGGATCGCCACGATCTCGGTGTCCTGGCTCGCCGCGGTCACGGCGCCGGCCCGGATCACCTCGGTGATCTCCGGTGAGGTGTTGCAGTTGACCACAAGCACATGCATGCCTCTGGTATACCAAATTAACTGTTAACGCGAGGTAACGCAGGTCCGTCGCCGGTAACCATCACGACTTCGGCTATCTTGTATGCCATGTCGGTTTCCCAAACCGCGGGCGGCGAGGATCGGCCACGGGCCCGCAAGGTGTACGAGTACCTGCGCGACGGCATCATCGAAGGTGAGCTGGAGCCGGGGAGCCGGTTGCTGGAGCGGGAACTGTCCGAGCGGCTGGGCGTGTCGCGCATCCCCATCCGGGAGGCGCTGCCCCAGCTCGAGGCCGAGGGGCTGATCACCACCCTGCCGCGGCGCGGAGCCGTGGTCACCCAGCTGACCCTGCGCGATATCGACGAGCTGTTCAGTGTGCGGGCGAGCCTGGACGTGCTGGCCGCGCGGCTGGCGAGTCAGCAGCCACGGGCACGTGCCACCGCCGCCTTGGAGCCCGCACTGGCGCGTGCCGAGCTCGCCACGTCCGGCGGCTCGAAAAGCGAGATCGCCGCCGCGAATTCGGCCTTCCACGAGGCGATCGTGCGGCTGTCGGCCAACCGCCTCCTGCACTCGATGATGGCGCCCATCAGCGCCAGGGTGCGGTGGTTGTTCCGGCTGACCTCCGACCGCGATCCCGGCGTGCTGTGCAGCGAGCACCACGAGCTCTACGACGCGATCTGTCACGGCGACACCGAACTCGCCGCGGCGCTGGCGTTCACCCATGTCGAACGCGGCCGCCGCCCATCACTGGCCTCGCTGGCGGATGTCCTGCCCGCCGGCGCCGAACCCCCGGAGGACCTCGCATGACCGGCACACTCCAGCCGTTCGCCGTGACCGCCACCTCGCACTGGCCCAACTACCTGCCCGAGTACATCGCCGCCGAGCACGGGTACTTCGCCGACGAGGGGCTCGACTTCCGGCGCTGGGCACCCGAGCCATGGACCGGGGTGCTCGACGACCTCGACGAGGGCCGGGCACACGTCGCGCTCGGCGGAATCTGGGTACCCGCGATGTATCACGGGCGTGGCCGCGAGTACCGGGCGTTCGCGGCGCTGAATTCCCGTAACCCCAAGGCATTCGTGACGCGCGAGCCGGTCAGCGACTTCGCGGTGGCCGATCTGGCCGGGAAAACGGTGCTGGCACCGGGGGCGGGTAGCGCGGCCTATTACATCCACACCGCGGGACTGCTGCGCCGCGCCGGGGCCGACCCGGCCGGGGTGCGGTTCCTCCGCGATCTGTCGGGGGGCACCCTCACCGAACTGTTCCGCGGCGGTCTGGGTGACGTGCTCATCACCGACGTCGTGAACGCCACCGTGCTGGAACGCGCCGGGCACGGGCACATCGCCCTGCGCGTGGACTCGCTCGGGCCGATGCCCAACAGCGTCTACTACACCAGCCCCGGGCAACTCGGCGACGCGAGCCGGCTGCCGTGGGCGTTCTGCCGGGCGCTCACGCGCGCTTATCGTTGGCTTACGGCGAATCCGGCCCGCGAGGTGAAGGACCTGTTGCGGCGCAACTGGCCCGCGCTGGACACCGGGCTGCTGATCGACGTCGTGGACGACCTGCGCGCGAGCGGGCTGTGGCACGACATCCGCGTCGACCGCGGCTCCTACGACGAATGGCAGGAAATGCTCGCGGAGGAACATCTCATCGACAGGCCCATCGACTTCGCCGATCTCGTCGACACCCGCCCCGCCGAGGCCGCCACTGGGAGCGCGACGTGGTCCTGATCCTGACGCATGCCGACATCACCGCCGCGCTCGCGATGATCTCCCCGGACACAATCATCGACGCCGTCGAGGCGGCGCACGCCGATCTGTCACGGGGCGCCGCGGCCCAGCCCGCGCGCGCTCCCGCTCACGTGCCCGGCTCCACCGCCGTACTCGTCCCGATGACGGCGGCTCTCCCCCACACCGCCGGCGTGAAGCTGCTCGCCGACGTCCCCGCCAACGCGGCCGCCGGACGGCCGGTCCAGCAGTCGGCCATCGTCGTCGCGGACCCGGTCACCGGCGCGTGCGAGGCTTTTCTCGACGGTGCAGCCATCACGCGGCACCGCACGGCGGCCACGTCCGCCGTCGCCACCCGTCATCTCGCCCGCACCGGCAGCCGCGTGCTCGGGCTCGTCGGCGCCGGCGCCCAGGCCCGCGCGCATCTCGCCGCGCTGCGCCGGGTCCGGCCGATCGACCACGTCATCGTGTGGAGCCGCCGCGAGGCCACCGCGGCACGCTTCGCCGAGGAGATGTCGGAACCGCAGCTGCGTGTCGACGTCGCCGCGACACCTCGCGACGCGGTCCGCCACGCCGACATCCTGTGCACCCTGACTCCCGCACGTGTCCCGGTCGTGCGGGGGGCCTGGTTTCCCGAGGGGCTGCACGTCAACGCCGTCGGCGCGCCGCCGAGGCCCGATCACCGCGAGGTCGACACCGAGGCCGTCACCCGGTCCCGGCTCATCCTGGACAGCGTGTACACCGCCACGCACGAGTCCGGTGCCATCCTGATCCCCCTCGCCGAGGGAGCTCTCACCGCCGACGACCTGACCACCGAACTCGGCGACGTCGTGCGCGGCGGCGAGCCCGGCCGCACCGGCGACCGCGAGATCACGTTCTTCAATTCGGTCGGCCTGCCCATCCAGGACCTGGCCGCCGCGCGTCTCGTGCTCGACACCGCGCGGGCTCACGGCCTGGGTACCGCCATCGACACCACCGGAGTGGCATCGCCCGCCTACACCGCCTGACCGGCCGGCGATCACCATATGCTTGCGGCGTGGTTGCCAAGTCGGTCTCGATCCTGACGGTGCTGCGCGCGGAAATCATCGACGGCACGATTCCCGCCGGCACCCGGCTGAAGGAAGAGGCGATCGCCGCGCGGTTCGGCGTGTCACGGGTGCCGATCCGCGAGGCGCTGCTCCAGCTGGAGAGCGAAGGTTTCATCCACACGGCGAAGTACAAGGGCGCGACCGTCTCGACCCGCTCGGTGCACGAAGTCGTCGAGCTCATGCAGGTGCGGCGCGGGCTGGAGGTGCTCGCCGCGTCCCTCGCCGCGGAAGCACGTGGTGGCGAGCAGGCCGATGCCCTGCGAGCCGTCGTGGCGCGGGGCCGGCGCGCGGGTGACGCCGGTGCCGTCGACGAACTGCCCCCGCTGATCCTGGAGTTCCACCAGATCGTCGCCGGCGCGTCCGGCAACAGCGAACTCGTCCGCATGCTCGACGGACTGCTCCAGCGCATAGCCTGGGGGTTCGAGCTGGACATCGAGGACCGCATCGACACCTCATGGGCCGACCACGCCGCCATCGCGACGGCGATCCTCGGCGGGTCGCCGGTGCAAGCGGGCTATCTGATGGACGAGCACATCCGCAAGGACGAGCGCATCTACCGCCGGCACGCCGTTCCCGACTGAGGTCGTATACAAGATCGGGAGCTTTCACGTCTGCGCAACGCCAGTACACGTCCCGGAAACACAGTTCGTATACAAAATGACTGTTGCGTGCACTGCCCTCGCGGACTCCCCGCGAGGTGACCCGCCGACGTGGAGCGCTGCCCATGACCTCGAATCCCGCTCTCGATCGCCCGTCCCCGGCCACCATCGCCAAAACCCTCGACCGCGCCGGGTTCAGCCGCGCCCAGTTCTGGGTGCTCATGCTGATCCTCGCCGGGATGTTCTTCGACACGCTCGAACAGAACTCGGTCGGCGCGATGGGCGCCAACCTCAAGCTGGCACTCGGCTTGACCGACACCGATCTGACGGTGATCAACACCGCCACGGTGATCGGCGGGCTCGTCGGCAGGCTGGCGGGCGGCTGGCTCGCCGACCGCTACGGGCGGCGCGCCTCGCTGTCGCTCAACCTGCTGCTGTACACCCTCGGCGGCCTGATCAGCGCGGTCGCGGTGAACTACGAACTGTTGCTCGCCAGCCGTTTCCTGGTCGGCGTCGGCCTCGGCGGCGAGTTCACCATCGGCATCGCGATGTTGTCGGAGATGGTGGCCACCCGGCACCGCGGCGCACTCGTCGCCACCCTCAACATCGGCTCCGGCGGCGTGGGCAACTTCCTCTCCTACGGCCTGTTCTTCCTGCTGCTCGGGCCGCTCGCGCCCGGACTCGGCGGCGACCACCTGGTCTGGCGGTGGACGTTCCTGTTCCTGGCCCTGCCCGCGCTGCTCGTGGTGCTCTACCGCCGCCGTCTCCCGGAGACGCCCCGGTTCCTGCTCTCGAAGGGGCGAGTCGAGGAGGCGAACCGGTCCCTGGCGATCCTCGCCTCCAACTCGCTCAGGCCGCCCGCGGGACCCGCACCGAGCGGTCCGCTCACGGCGGCCGACATCCCGCCCCGGCAGTTGAAATCGTCGCCCGCGGCCGTGTTCGCCCGCCCGGTGCTGCGGCGCACGCTCGCCCTCGGCGCGGCGTCCTGGATGGCGTTCGGCGCACAGGTGACCCTCAACTTCCTGATGCCCACCCTGCTCGTCGAACGCGGCTACTCCATCTCCGACAGCCTGCTGTTCACCATGATCATGAACGTCGGCTCACTCCTCGGCGCATGCGCCGCCGCCGGACTCGCGGGCAGGCTCGGGCGCCGCGTGGCCGTCGGTGGCGCCGGCGTACTTGGTTGCGTCACCGCCGCGGCGTTCGCGATCTTCGGTGACACCACCGCGCTCATCCTGGTCCTCGGCGCCCTTTTCCAGTTCTTCACCATGATCACCAACACCACGCTCGCGGTGTGGTCGCCCGAGCTGTATCCGACCGCGATCCGCGGTAACGGCACCTCGATCGTCAACGGCATCGGCAACATCGCGGGCGCCGTTATGCCGTTCCTGGCGGTGGCGTTGTTCGGAGCCTACGGGTTCGCCGGGGTGTTCGGCATGGTCGCGGTCATGTACGCGCTGCTCGTCCTCGCTTCCCGCTTCGCGCCGGAGACCAGGGCGCGAACGCTGGAGCAGATCAACGAAAACGCGGCCGCCCCGGGGCACGGCATCGCACACTGAGATCCTGTTCGCCGTACTGGCGAAACGGGGTGGGGCGGTGTGAGTGTCGTGGGCGTCGCGGGGTGGATCACGCTCGGCATCTGGCTCGGGCTCGCGTTGGTGCACGGCGGTTTCTGGCGCACCGATCAGCGACTGCCACGGCTCGTGCGGCCGTCGGCCTGGCCGTCCGTCGGTATCGTCGTGCCGGCGCGGGACGAGGCGGATGTCCTGCCCTCGACACTGCCGACCCTGCTCTCCCAGCGGTATCCGGGACGGGTGCGGGTGATTCTCGTCGACGACAACAGCACCGACGGCACCGGCGACATCGCGCGCGGGCTCGCCGGGGAGCTGACCGTCACCTGCCCCGGCGAGCCACCGCCCGGCTGGACCGGGAAGCTGTGGGCGGTGGCGCACGGCATCGACAGGGCCGGTGACGTGGATTATCTGCTCCTCAGCGACGCCGACATCGCCCACGGCCCGGACACGCTCGTGAATCTCGTGTCGGCGGCGGAGGGTGGACGGGATCTCGTGTCGCAAATGGCGTTGCTGCGCACGGAAACCGCGTGGGAACGGCTGATCGTGCCCGCGTTCGTGTACTTCTTCGCGAT
>Ga0164243_10009743_pt1 | contig 13918 bp, 14 predicted proteins | sample OricompcompostOP_FD_108781 | JGI IMG/M metagenome (GOLD analysis project Ga0164243, IMG submission 108781) | Organic Plus compost microbial communities from Emeryville, California, USA - Original compost - Organic plus compost (OP) | ecosystem: Engineered > Solid waste > Mixed feedstock >... | reverse complement strand
GAGCCGGACGACGCGGCGGCGGTCGTGCGGCGGCTGGCCGAGGCGGGGTTCGTGACCGACTCCGGGTCGCCGTGGGCGGGGGTCACGGCCTGTACGGGGCGGCCGGGCTGTGCGAAGGCACTCGCGGACGTGCACGCGGACGCGGCGGCGTGGGTGCGGGCGGGGAGGCACACGCCCGGCGTCGTGGTGCATTGGGCCGGGTGTGCGCGGCGGTGCGGGCTGCCGCGCGGCCGGGTGCTGCAGATGGTGGCGACGACCGGCGGATACGAGGAAAGGGCGACGTGACCGAGGGCGGCGGCGAGGGTACGGCCGGGCTGTCCGGCCCGGGGTTCGACTACGTGCGCGACGGCGCGGAGATCTATCGGCGGTCGTTCGCCACGATCCGCACCGAGGCCGACCTCGACGGCATGCCGCCCGAGGTGGCGCAGGTCGCGGTGCGGATGATCCACGCGTGCGGGATGACCGACCTGGTGCGCGACCTCGCCTGGTCGCCGGGCGTGGTGGCGAAGGCGCGGGCGGCGCTGCGGGCCGGGGCGCCGGTGTTGTGCGACGCCATGATGGTCGCCTCCGGGGTCACCAGGCGCAGGCTTCCGGCGGGCAACGACGTGCTGTGCACGCTCGGCGACCCGCGCGTGCCCGCACTCGCCGAACGGCTCGGCACCACCCGCAGCGCCGCCGCGCTCGAACTGTGGCGGGACCGGCTGGCCGGCTCGGTCGTGGCGATCGGGAACGCGCCCACGGCGCTGTTCCGGCTGCTTGAGCTGGTCGCCGAGGGCGCGGGGCGGCCGGCCGCGGTGCTCGGCATCCCGGTGGGGTTCGTCGGCGCGGCCGAGTCCAAGCGGGCCCTCGCCGAGAGCGACCTCGACCACCTGGTCGTGCACGGCCGCCGCGGCGGCAGCGCGATCACCGCGGCGGCGGTGAACGCGATCGCGAGCGAGCTCGAATGAGCAACGAGAAGGGGAACGTCGTGCGCGCACTCTGCTCCGGGCCGGCACGGCCCGCACCTCGCGACGGGCGTCCCGCGCCGGGGCGTCGCGGCCGGAAGGCGGGCCGGGCATGACCGGGCGCCTGTACGGGGTCGGGCTCGGCCCCGGCGACCCCGACCTGATCACGGTGAAGGCGGCCCGGCTGATCGGCGAGGCCGACGTCATCGCGTACCACGCGGCCCGGCACGGGCGGAGCATCGCCCGCTCGATCGCCATGCCGTACATGCGGGCCGGGCAGATCGAGGAGCTGCTGCAGTATCCGCTGACGACCGAGACGACCGACCATCCGGGGGGCTATCAGGGGGCGCTCGACGACTTCTACGTCGAGTGCGCGGCCCGGCTCGCCGCCCATCTCGACCAGGGGCGGACCGTGGTCGTGCTGTGCGAGGGCGATCCGCTCTTCTACGGCTCCTACATGCACATGCACAAGCGGCTGGCGCACCGCTACCCGACCGAGGTGGTGCCGGGCGTCACGTCGGTGGCCGCCGCGTCCGCGGTGCTGGGGCGTCCGCTGGTGGAGCGGGACGAGGTCCTGACCGTGCTGCCGGGCACGCTGCCCGGCGAGGTGCTCGCCGAGCGGCTGCGCGCCACGGACTCGGCGGCGGTGCTGAAGCTGGGCCGTGCGTTCGAGAAGGTGCGGGACGCGTTCGCCGAGGCCGGGCGGCTCGACGACGTCTGGTACGTGGAACGCGCGACCATGTCCGGCCAGCGGGTCGCGCCGCTCAAGGACGTCGACCCGGACGGCGTGCCGTACTTCTCGCTGGCCCTGCTCGCCAGCCCGGCCGAGCAGACGTTCACCCCCGAGCCGGAGCCGGTGGCCGTCCCGCCCGAGGTGGTCGTCGTCGGGCTCGGCCCCGCCGGGCGGCCGTGGCTCACCCCCGAGGCGCAGGACGCGCTCGCCGCCGCGACCGACATCGTCGGCTACGGCCCGTACGTGGACCGGGTGCCGCCGAACCCGCGCCAGCGCCGCCACCGCACCGGCAACCGGGTCGAGGCCGAGCGGGCCGGGCACGCCTTCGAACTCGCCCGCGAGGGCAGGCGGGTCGCGGTCGTCTCCTCCGGCGACCCCGGCGTCTTCGCCATGGCGAGCGCCGTGCTGGAGGCCGCCGCCGGCTTCCCCGACGTACCGGTGCGGGTCGTGCCCGGCCTCACCGCCGCCCAGGCCGTCGCCGCGCGGGCGGGCGCGCCGCTCGGCCACGACTACTGCGTGCTCTCCCTCTCCGACCTGCTCAAACCGTGGGACGTCATCGCCGCACGGCTCACCGCCGCCGCGCGCGCCGACCTCGTGCTCGCCATCTACAACCCGGCCTCCCGCAGCCGCACCTGGCAGGTCGCCGCCGCCCGCGACCTGCTCCTCGAACACCGCGCGCCGCACACGCCGGTGGTGATCGGCCGGGACGTCGGCGGCCCCGAGGAGAGCGTCACCGTCACCACGCTCGGCGAACTCGACCCGGCCCAGGTGGACATGCGCTGCCTGCTCATCATCGGCTCGTCCACGACCCGCGTCGACGAACGCGGCGCCGTCTACACGCCACGCCGCTACCACGGGCCGGGTGCGGCCGATCCTCCCGTCAGCCGGACGTGAGCCTGGCGAGGGCCTCTTCTACCGTTTCGACGTACGGCACGCCCGGAGGCGGCGGAGGCCGGTCCACCATGATGACGCGGAGGCCGAGCTCGCGGGCCGCGGTGAGTTTGGCCGTGGTCATGGGGCCGCCGCTGTCCTTGGTGACGAGCACGTCGAGGCGGTGGCGGCGGATGAGGGCGCGTTCGCCCTCCACCGTGTACGGCCCGCGGTCCAACAGGACCTCGACGTTGCCGGGGACGGGCGGTTCGGGCGGGTCCACCGACCTGGCCAGGAACCAGACGCCGGGCACGCCGGCGAAGACCGGGAGGCTGCGGCGGCCGGTGGTGAGGAACACGCGCATCGGCGCGGCGAGCCGCGCGGCGGCCTCGTGCAGCGACGGCACCCGCTCCCAGGCGTCGCCGGGGCCTTCGCGCCAGCCGGGGCGGCGCAGCACCAGCAGGGGCACGCCGGTGCGTTCGGCGGCCTCGGCGGCGGAGGCGGTCATCCGGGCGGCGAACGGGTGGGTGGCGTCCACCAGGGCGTCGACGCGCTCGGCGCGCAGCCAGGCGGCGAGGCCGCCGGGGCCGCCGAAGCCGCCCTGCCGTACCTCGCCGACGGGCAGGCGCGGGTTGGCGACGCGGCCCGCCAGCGAAGTGATCACGTGGTGCCCGGCGGCGACGAGACCGACGGCGAGCGCACGCGCCTCGGCCGTGCCGCCGAGGATCAGGACGCGGCGCACGGGCGGTCCCGTTCGGCGCTGTACAGGTGGCTGTCGGGGAACCCGGCGGCGGCGAGCGCCCGGCCGACGATGATCACGGCGGTGCGTCGCACGCCCGCCTCGCGGACCTGCTCGGCGATGCCGTCGAGGGTCCCGCGCAGGATGACCTCGTCGGCGCGGGAGGCGTAGGCGACCACGGCCACCGGGCACTGCGGGCCGTACACGGGCAGCAGCTCCGCCACCACCGCGTCGACCCGCTGCACCGCGAGATGCAGCACCATCGTGGCCCCGCTCGCGCCCAGCGTGGCCAGATCCTCGCCCGGCGGCATCGGCGTCGCCCGCGCCGCCGTACGCGTCAGCACCACGCTCTGCGCCACGCCCGGGACGGTCAGCTCGCGCCGGAGCGAGGCCGCCGCCGCGGCGAAGGCGGGCACGCCCGGCACGACCTCGTACGGCACGCCGATCGCGTCCAGCCTGCGCATCTGCTCCGCCACCGCGCTGAAGATCGACGGGTCGCCGGAGTGCAGCCGGGCCACGTCGAGCCCCTCGGCGTGGGCGGCGGCGATCTCCTCGATGATCTGGTCGAGGGTGAGGTCGGCGGTGTCCACCAGCCGCGCGTCCGGCGGGCACGCGTCGAGCAGCTCGCGCGGCACCAGCGACCCCGCGTACAGGCACACCGGCGTCGACTGCAGCAGCCGCAGCCCGCGCACGGTGATCAGGTCGGCCGCCCCCGGACCGGCCCCGACGAAATACACGGTCATGCTCGGCCCCCGCGATCGAAATGCCTGGAATGGGTCAGTCCGAGTATGACCTTGCGGCGGCGCGACGTCTTGATCGCCGTGGATCTCGGCCGAAGAGGTGTTCGCCCGAGACCAGACGTCTCACGCAAAGCGCTCTATTCCTTGCGCACGGCCCACACGGTGACCGGCATCGCGGGACGCCACCCGGTGAAGCCGCCCACCGGGGCCGCCCGCTGCACGGCGAGGCGGACCAGGTCGCCGCCGAGCCTCGCGTGCCAGTGCGCGAGCAGCGCCTCCGTCTCCACGGTGACGGCGTTGGCTACGAGGCGGCCGCCGGGGCGGAGAGCCGACCAGCAGCGGTCGATGAGACCGGGGGCGGTGGCGCCGCCGCCGATGAAGACGGCGTCCGGGGCGGGGAGGTCGTGCAAGGCGGCGGGGGCCTCGCCCTCGACGACGCGGAGGGCCGGCACGCCGAGGGCTTCGGCGTTGCGATGGATGCGGGCGACCCGGTCGGCCCGGCTTTCGACGGCGAACGCGGCACAGGCCGGGTGGGTGCGCATCCACTCGATGGCGATGCTGCCCGAGCCCGCCCCCACGTCCCACAGGAGCTCGCCGGGCAGCGGCGCGAGGCGGGACAGGGTGACGGCGCGCACCTCCCGTTTGGTCAGCTGGCCGTCGTGGTCGTAGGCGTCGTCGGGGAGGCCGGGGACGCGTGACAGCGGCTCGGTCCCGGGGGCGGGGACGCATTCGACGGCGATGACGTGCAGGCGGGCGGGGGCGGCCTGGGCGGCGGGCCGTACGGACTCGGTGGGGGCGCCGAGATCGCACAGCACGGTGACCCGGCTGGGGGCATATCCCGCCTCATCGAGCAATCGGGTGACCGCTTCGGGAGACGAGCCCAGGACGAGCACGCGGCGTCCCGGAGCCAGGACCGCGCGGAGGGCCGCGAGCGGCCGCCCCACGCCGCTCACCACCTCAACCTGCTCCAGCGGCCAGCCGAGGCGGGCGCAGGCGAGCGACACCGACGAGACGTGCGGCAGCACCCGCACCCGCTCGGGGCCGACCATCCGCACGATCGTCGAGCCGATGCCGTAGAACATGGGGTCGCCGCTCGCCAGCACGCACACCTCGCGATCGCCGAGCGATTCGAGCAGCGCCGGAAGGTTCGGCGACAGCGGCGAGGGCAACGGCACTCGCTCAACCGCACCCGGCCTGGCGGCGACACCCCCGCCTGCCCCGTCATCAGCCGCTCTTCCGGCCGCGCGCCCGCCATCGCGCCTGCCCGGCCCGGCATCCACGCTCCCGGCGTCACCCGCCCCTGCGACGGCGTATCCGGCTGCCATCTCACCGGATTCGGCGGCGGAATGCCCGGCATAGGACGTTCCCGCGGCGGCGCGCTCGGCATCCGCCCACCCGCCATCGGCCGACCCTGCGGCGAGGTGTTCCGGGGCGGGGATCGGGTCCGGTACGAGGGCGAGTTGCCGGGGGCTGCCGATGAGGACGTGGGCGGCGGCGATGGCGCGGCGGGAGGCGGGGGTGAGCCCGGGCCAGCCGTCCGCGCCGATGCCGACGACGGTGATCACACCGAGCCCAGCACGTTGGTGATCTCGATCTCCAGGACGACCCGCCGGGGGTTGGCGCGCGGCGGCTTGTAGCGGGCGGCGTAGCGGGCCTCGGCGTCGGCGATCTCGGCCGGGTCGGTACGGAGCGTGGCCACGCCTTCCAGCGTGGACCAGCGGCGGCCGTCCACCTGGCAGAGGGCGACGGGGCGGGGGCCGGCGGCGATCAGGCGGGCCTTGTGCGAGTCGCGCGACGTGATGACCCGGGCGACGCCCGTCTCCAGGTCCAGGGTCGCGCCGACGGGCACCACGTGCGGCGTGCCGTCCGGCCGTACGGTGGTGAACGTGCACAGATGACGTTCTCGCCAGAACTCGGCGAAGCCCGCACCGCGTTCGGCCAGCTTCACGATGCCTCCCCGCTCCACAAAGACCGAAATATCGTACAAGTCGCCGCATGGCAGACTGGGCCCGTGAAGCGGCTGTTGATCATCGGGATCGGCGCGGGCGATCCGGACCATCTGACGATCCAGGGCGCCAAGGCGATCGCCGCCGCCGACGTGTTCTTCGTCATCGACAAGGGCGAGGAGAAGAACGACCTGGTACGGCTCCGCCACCGCCTCATCGAGGAACACGGCCGCCCGCCGTACCGGATCGTCGAGGCCCGCGACCCCGAACGCGACCGCACCGCCCCCGCGTACGCCGCCGCCGTGGCGGACTGGCGCGCCCGCCGCGCCGACCTCTACCACCGCATGATCGACGACGAGCTCGCCGACGGCCAGACCGGCGCCTTCCTCGTCTGGGGCGACCCGGGCGTCTACGACAGCACCCTGTCCATCCTCGACCGCCTGCCGTTCCCGTACGAGGTCATCCCGGGCATCAGCAGCATCTCCGCCCTGACCGCCCGCCACCGCACCACGCTCACCCAGGTCGCCCGCCCGGTCCACATCACCACCGGCCGCCGCCTCGCCGAAGAGGGCCCCACCGCCGACGACGTGCTCGTCATGCTCGACGCCCGCTGCGCCTTCGCCGGGCTCGACGACTTCCACATCTACTGGGGCGCCTACCTCGGCACCCCCGACGAGATCCTGGTCGAAGGCCCGGTCGCCGAGGTCGCCGACCGCATCCGCGAGCTCCGCGCCGAGGCCCGCGCCCGCAAGGGCTGGATCATGGACACCTACCTGCTCCGCCGCATCCGCTGAGCGCTCACTCCCAGGGCCGCCACTTGTCGGTCGGGATCCGCAGCCCGAAGGGCTCCGGCAGGTGGACGATCTCGCCGAACGCCCACGACTCCTCGTTCAGATAGGCCCCGACGCCGCGGTCCGGAATCGAGTACAGGGTCACCAGCGCGACCTCGGGATCCCGGTCGACCAGCAGGTAGTACGGGATCTCCATCCGCGCGTACCCGGCCCACTTGGTCAGCCTCTCCCCCGGCGCCTTCCGGACGCGCACCGCGTTGCCCGCGGAGGTGATCTCCACCACCATCTCGACCTCGTCGGCGGTCAGGTGCCGCGGGCCGGTCGCGCCCGCCGCGGCGAGGACGGACGACTCCATGACCACGAGGTCCGGCACGTACCCGCCCGACACCTCGCGGAGCAGGACGCCCGTGTGCTGAACCGCCGTCCAGGGCACGCTCCCCCGCCCGGCGCAGGCGACGGCCCCGGCGATCCTCGTCCCGATCGAGGCGTGGCCGGGCACGGGGGCGGGGGTCGCGACCACGGTCCCGCCGATGATCTCGACCTTGGTTCCGTCGTGCGGCAGACGCAGCAGATCGTGCAGCCGCCCGCTCTGCCAGAGATCGAGCGCCCCGGCGGGAAGGACGACCTCGTCGATGCCTACGACCTTGGCGATGACGCTCATCTCGGGTTCCCCCCGCCCGCGACCCGCTCCCCAGCGTGAACATGGCCAACGTAGAGTAATCGGACGCCCAGCCGCAGGCGGTCTGCGAGAAGCGCCGGAGACGCGCCGGATCGCAGGCCCCGAGCCGTACGGCGAACGCACAGGTCAGCGTGGGTTTCGTCGTTTGGCCGGGCGACGGCGGGAAAGAGGAACCTAGGTGCAAGGACGTGCTCTTGACCGTCGCGCACCCGTCGAGGCGAGTCGCGCGGCGTCGCCACCGGCGCCGCCCCGCAGACAGGAGAATCCCGGATGAACTCGGAATTCGTCCTCCGGTGGGCGCCGTACGTGGTGATAGCGCTGGTGGCGGTGATCGACCTGCTGGCCGGTCCGGCGCTCGGGTTCCTGCCGCTGCTGACGCTGGGGCCGACGTTCGCCTGCGCGTACGGGGGCATGCTCCGCACCGCGCTCGCCGGGGCGGCCGCGCTGGTGGTGTGCCTGCTGTCGGCGTGGCAGGCCGACCGGCTCGGCATGTGGCAGGTGAACGTGGTCCTCGTCACGATCGCCGCCGTGACGGGGGTCGGCATGCTCCTCGCCCACCTGCGGCTGCGCCGGCAGCAGGAGCTCGCCAACGTGCGGCTGGTCGCGGAGACCGTGCAGCGTGTGCTGCTCCGTCCGGTCCCGCGCAAGGTGCAGGACCTCACCGTCGCCATCTCCTACACCTCCGCCTCGGCCGAGGCGCGCATCGGCGGCGACCTGCTGGAGGTGTTCTCCACCCCGTACGGCGTGCGCGTCCTGCTCGGCGACGTGCAGGGCAAGGGGCTGGCGGCGGTGGACACCGCGGCCTGGGTGCTGGGCGCGTTCCGCGAGGCCGTGTTCGACGAGCGCGACCTGGTCGGGGTGAGCGCCCGGCTGGAGGCGACGCTCGACCGGCAGCTCGCCGAGGAGGAGTTCGTCACCGCGATCCTCGCCGAGGTCGACGCGACCGGCATCCAGCTGCTCAACCACGGCCATCCGCCGCCGCTGCTGCTCGGCCGGGACGGCCATGTCGAGCCGGTCGAGCCGCCCGAGGCGGGGCTCGCGCTCGGGCTCGCCATGCTGGCGTTCGCGCCGCCGAAGCCGCAGCGGGTCCCGTTTCTGCCCGGGGACCGCATCCTGCTCTACACCGACGGCGTGATCGAGTCGCGGAACGCCGCCGGCGAGTTCTACCCGCTCACCGAGCGCGCGCGGCTGCTGCTGTCCGGCGACCCGCAGCCCGCGCTCGACCGGCTCCGGGAGGACCTCGTCTCCTACGTCGGCGGCCCGCTCCTCGACGACGTGGCGATGCTGCTGCTGCACCGCCGTACGCGACCGGCCTGACACCGGGACCGCCCTGCCGAGAGAGCGGGACGGCGTCTGTGCCACGATCGGAAGGCGGCCCGTCTCGCCCGAGGCGGGCGGCCAACGACCACCCCGGCGAAGAGGGCATCTCATATGGAGATCTGGATAAATCCGAAGTGTTCGAAGTGCCGCTCGGCCCTGTCGATCCTGGACGCCGAGGCGGCGAACTACACGATCCGCCGCTACCTGGACGACCCGCCGAGCGCGGACGAGATCCGCCAGGTGCTCGCCAGGCTCGGCCTCGAACCGTGGGACATCACCCGGACCGGCGAGGCCGTCGCCCGCGAACTCGGCGTCTCCGCCTGGCCGCGCGACGCGGACCACCGCGAACAATGGATCGCCGCGCTGGCCGAGCACCCGATCCTCATCCAGCGCCCCATCATCACCGCCGACGACGGCACCGCCGTGGTCGCCCGCACCGAGGAGGCCGTACGATCCGTGCTCCCGCCCGGCGACCGGCACGACGCCTAGCGCCGGGGGCAACCCCCCAACCGTCGGAGCACAGGCCGGGCTCAGGCCGGGTACAGGCCACTGACCAGCAAAAATCCCGGCGTATCGTGGAGGTGCGGGGGGAGGCTTATGTCGCATAAGGCCGCAGGGAGAATCGATCAGGACACCGTGCGGCGTCTGATCGACCAGACGCTGACGCAGACGGTGGAACGCCTGGGCGCGTACGGCGGCGGCCTCGCCCTCGTCGACGAGGACGGGGAGGTGCTCACCACGCACGTCGGCGTGGGCCTGCCCCCGGAGTTCGCCCGGCCGCTGCACCGCAAACGCCTCACCACCCCGATCGCGGACCCGGCGGTCGAGGCGGTGCGCGAACGCAGGCTCGTCTGGGTCGCCTCCGGCGAGGAGCTGATCCTCCGCTTCCCGCAGCCCGCCCGGATCATGCCGCACCAGGCGATGGCCGCCGCCCCCGTCGCGACCGACGGCGCCGTGTGGGGCGTGCTCATGCTGATCTGGCCCGCCTCGCGGCACTCGCCGCTCAGCGCCGCCGAGCTCGCCGCGATCGACGAGGCCACCGCCCGCCTCGCCGAGCTGCTGCAGGACGCGGCCGAGGCCGGGCTCCGCCTCCCGCCGCCCGCCCGGCCGCGCTCGCTGCCGCTGCCCCGGCGCGCCACCGCGAGCCCCGCCGAGGCGCAGGCGGCGGTGGACTACGTCACCCGCCTCCCGGAGGGCGGCTGCGCGCTCGCCCTCGACGGCCGCATCGCCTTCGTCGACCCCGACGCGGCCGACCTGCTCGGCGGGCGCGTCGCCGACCTGCTCGGGGTGAAGCTGTGGGAGGCCCTGCCGTGGCTGCGCGACCCGCAGTGCGAGCAGGCCCACCGGCAGGCGGTGCTCCGGCAGCGGCCGATCTCGTTCACCGCCGTGCGCCCGCCGGACCGGCACCTGCTCTTCCAGCTCTACCCGGACCCGACCGGGGTGAGCGTGCGCGTCAGCGCCATCACCGCCGAGCACGTCTCCCGCGAACGCAACGCGTCCACGCCTCCCGTCGCCCGGCGCCCCCAGGCCGCCCCCGGGCCGATGACGCTGGAGACGATGTACGACCTGATCCACCTGGCGGGCGCGCTCACCCAGGCGAAGGACGTGCCCGAGGTCGTCGACCTGGTCAGCGACCATTTCCTGCTCGCCTTCGGCGCCCAGGCGTGCGCGCTGCTGACCACCGAGTCGGGGCGGCTGCGCATCCTCAGCGACCACGGCTTCAACCCCGAGGTCGCGCACATCTTCGACCACATGCCGCTCACCGCGGACATCCCGGGCGCGCTCGCGCTTACCGCCGGGGTGCCGCTGTTCTTCGCCGACGACGACGAGCTCGCCCGCATGTACCCGGCGCTCGGCGAGTTCGACAGCGGCGTGGCCGCCTGGGCGTACCTGCCGCTGATCGTCTCCGGCCGCCCGGTCGGCGCCTGCGTGCTCGGCTACGACCGGCCGCACCACTTCACCGACGAGGAACGCATCACGCTCACCTCGTTCAGCGCCCTGATCGCCCAGGCGCTGGACCGGGCCCGCCTGTACGACGCGAAGAGCCGCCTGGTGCAGAGCCTGCAGGCGGGCCTGCTGCCGCCGCGCCTGCCGCGCGTCCCCGGCGTCGAGCTCACCGCCCGGTACATCGCCGCGGGCCACGGCATAGACATCGGCGGCGACTTCTACGACGTCATCCCGCTCGGGCCGCGCGAGGTCGTCGCGGTCATCGGCGACGTGCAGGGGCACGACGCCACCGCCGCCGCGCTCATGGGCCACCTGCGCACGGCCGTGCACGCGTACGCCCTGACCGGGATCTCGCCGAGCGACGTGCTCGCCCGCACCAACCGCCTGATCACCGACCTCGACCCGCACCTGCTCGCGAGCTGCCTGTACGCGCACCTCGACCTGGCCGGCCGCCGCGTCCGCCTCGCCACCGCCGGCCACCACCCGCCGCTGCTGCGCCACGCCGGCCTGCCCGCCGAGATCCTGCAGATCCCGCCGGGCCCGCTGCTCGGCGTCGCCGCGTCCGGCACCTACCCCACGATCGAGGCCGGTTTCGCCCCGGGCACCATCCTCGCGATGTACACCGACGGCCTCGTCGAAACCCCGTGCGACGACCCGGACAGCACCCTCAACTTCCTCGCCGCCCTGCTCGACCACGCCGACCGCCGCCTCGACGAGGTCGCCGACGCCCTGGTGCGCCGCGCCCGCCCCTTCGGCGAGCCCACCGACGACACGACCGTCCTCCTGCTGCGCACCACCCCCGAGACGGCCCCGCGCTGACCTGCCCCGTCAGGCGCGCGCCGCCGCGCCCGCACACCCGACGGCCGCGCCTGCCCCGCCCCGGGCCGTGGCCTAAGCTGCGATCCGTGATCCGACCCGCCCGCCCGGACGACGTGCCCGCCATCGCCCGCCTCACCCACGAACTGGCCGCGTACGAGCGAGCCCCCGACGCCGTCGTCGCCTCCGCCGACGACCTGCACCGGGCCCTGTTCGCCCCGTCCCCCGCCGTCTTCGCCCACGTGGCCGTACACGACGACGAGGTGGTCGGCTACGCCCTCTGGTTCCTCACCTACTCGACCTGGCTCGGCCGCCACGGCATCCACCTGGAGGACCTCTACGTCACCCCCGCCGCCCGAGGCCGCGGCCACGGCAAGGCCCTCCTCACCGAACTCGCCGCCATAGCCGTCGAACGCGGCTACGGCCGCGTCGAGTGGTCCGTACTCGACTGGAACCGCCCCGCCATCGACTTCTACGAGTCCCTCGGCGCCGAACCCATGTCCGACTGGACCACCTACCGCCTGACCGCCGACGCCCTCACCAAGCTGGGCACCCGCACCCCCTGACCCGCCCCGCGCCCTCCGCCGCGACCGCTCAGGGACGCCACTGCGCACGGGCCAGAACAAGCCCGTAGACCTTGGCCGCCCCACTCGCCTTCAGGCGCATGGCCACCGCGTTCAACGTGTTCCCGCCGGTGAGGACATCGTCGTAGACCATGATGCTCCGGCCCTTCACCCGCTCCGGTGCGGGCACCTCCAGGGCGTCGTACAACGCCTGCGCGACGACCCGGCGTTCCACCAGGGAGGAGGTCTCCCGCATCCTGGCCGTGGGCCGCGTCTTGCGGATCAGCGGCGGGTCAAGTACGAAGGGCAGCCCGCGATCATCCTCCAGCCGGGCACGCTCGATGACGTAACCCGTATGGTCGAAGCCTTTACGCGATTGGCGCGGCTCCCGGTAGGCCGGCATCGGAATGATGGCGTCCACCTTCGCCACGAGGTCCGGATGGGCGTAGAGATGCCCGAGGACGATCCGCGCGAAGATCATCGCCCACCCGTACGCCCCCTCCTTCAGCCGCAGGATGCCCCGGTCGAGAATGCCTTCCTTGACTCCGACCACGGCCGCTTCCTCGAATGCCCGCTGCGGGTCGGCACAGATGCGGTTCGCGCACACCTGCTCCCCGGCTCGCAACACCTGGCGGCAGATCGGACAGTTGGGGCTCTTTGGTGCCACAACGGCCTCGGACGCGCACTCATAGCAGATTCGGACATGGCCGGCCTGCAGGTAGGGGCACCGACCGCAACGACCGAAACCCGGTGGTGGCGGACCGTCTCCGTAGGCGGGCCGCGCCTCGGCTGTCACCAGAGCGTCCCCGGCGCCGGCTCCTCCAGCGTCAGCTCGTCGAAGTCGAGGGCCAATTGGGCGCGGGAGGCGTTGACGGCTTGGATCCGGTCGGGCGCGGACAGGCTTTTCACGACGTCCTCGACGTCGTCGACCATGACGGCGCCGCGATCGTTCACGTACTCGTGCGCCCAGGGCTGGGCCTGCGTGAGGCTGCGGAGCAGGAAGACCTTCTTGCCGTGCTCCAAGGCCACCCGGGCCTGCATTTTCGCACCGGAGGTACGGCCCGCCTCGATCACCACGGTGCCCTGGGCGATGCCCGACATCGTCACGTTGCGGCGGGGGAAGGTGTAGGTCGCCCCGTTGGCCTCGGGCCAGAACTGCGAGACGACGGCCCCGTTCTCGGCGATCCGGTCGGCCAGCTCCCGATTCTCGGCTGGGTAGCAGCGGAGGATGCCGGTGCCCACGACGGCGATGGTGCGTCCGCCCGCGTCGAGAGCGGCGGTGTGCGCGGCGGTGTCGATGCCTCGGGCGAGCCCGGAGACCACGGTCACCTGACGCTCGGTGAGCAGGTGCGACATGCGGCGGGCGCGCCGCAGGCCGTCCTGGCTCGCCTGGCGGGTGCCGACGACCGCGACGCTGCGAAGATCCTCGTCCCGCAACTCACCGCGGACGAACAGGAACGGCGGGAGGTTGAAGATCAAGCGGAGGGTCGCCGGGTACTCGGAGTCGAGGACGGTGATCAGGCGCGCGCCACCGGCGGCGGCCCGCTCGGCCTGCTGTATGGCGGCCTCCGCGTACCGGTCGAGTTCGGACGCGTTCTTCTCGATCAGTGCCGCGGCCTTGGCGGCCTCCGGGGAGGACTCGGCGACGCGCCCCGACCAGAGCCGAGCCAGGCCGTTCGACCGCTGGGCCTCGCGGGCGATCAGGTACCAGCTGACGCCCTTGACCATGCATATGGCGAGCAGCCGCGCCTGCGCGTCCGTGATCCGCACTCTACTCTCCCACACTGATGTTCGAATGCGCGTCCAACCATAGTCATCAGATCAGACCCG
>Ga0164243_10009742_pt1 | contig 13918 bp, 11 predicted proteins | sample OricompcompostOP_FD_108781 | JGI IMG/M metagenome (GOLD analysis project Ga0164243, IMG submission 108781) | Organic Plus compost microbial communities from Emeryville, California, USA - Original compost - Organic plus compost (OP) | ecosystem: Engineered > Solid waste > Mixed feedstock >... | reverse complement strand
GACGCGGTGAACCAGTCGGTGGTCATCACGTTCCTGCTGCTGTTCGTGGTCAACTTCGTGATCACGCTGGTGTACCTGCAGATCGTGCCAGGAAAGTTGAGCTGATCATGGCTACGTTCGGCCAGAACGCGAAGCGCATCGCGAACCGGCCACTCGAGGTTCTCGACAACTTCGGTGACCAGATGTCGTTCTACGCCAGGGCGCTGGCGTGGACTCCGCGCACGATTCGCCGCTACACCAAGGAAGTACTGCGGCTGCTCGCCGAGGTCAGTTTCGGCTCCGGCTCGCTCGCCGTCATCGGCGGCACGGTCGGTGTGATGATCGGCCTGACTCTGTTCACCGGTGTGCTGGTCGGTCTGCAGGGTTACTCGGCGCTGAACTCGATCGGCACGTCGGCGTTCACCGGCTTCCTGACCGCGTTCTTCAACACCCGCGAGATCGCCCCGCTGGTGGCGGGCCTGGCGTTGTCGGCGACGGTGGGCGCGGGTTTCACCGCGCAGCTGGGCGCCATGCGGATCTCCGAGGAGATCGACGCGCTCGAGGTCATGGCCGTGCCGAGCCTGCCGTACCTGGTGACCACGCGGATCATCGCCGGGTTCGTCGCGGTGATCCCGCTGTACATCATCGGCCTGCTCTCGTCATACCTGGCGTCCCGCCTTGTCGTCATCTACATCTACGGGCAATCGGCGGGTACCTATGACCATTACTTCGACTTGTTCTTACCTCCGCAGGACGTTTTCTACTCGTTCGTCAAGGTCCTCATCTTCAGCGTGGTGATCATCTTGACGCACTGCTACTTCGGCTACCGTGCTTCCGGCGGCCCCGCGGGCGTGGGCGTCGCCGTGGGCCGCGCGGTGCGGCTCTCCATCGTGACCGTCGCGATCATCAACTTCTTCGTCGGTTTCGCGATCTGGGGCACGACGACCACGGTGAGGATCGCGGGATGACGACGCTGCGCCGCAGGCTGCTGGGGCTGGTGCTGATCGCGTTGCTCGTCGGCGGGATCACGCTCTCCATCGCCATGTACGACAAGGCGTTCACCGACACGGTGGACGTCAAGCTGGAGGCCGGCGATATCGGCAACCAGCTGCTGGAGCAGTCCGACGTGAAGGTGCGCGGGCTGATCGTGGGCTCGGTGAAGCGGATCGACGCGAAGCCGGACGGCGCGGAGCTCACGCTCGCGCTCGACCCCTCGTCGGCGAACATGATCCCGGACAACGTCTCCGCCAGGTTCCTGCCCAAGACCTTGTTCGGTGAGCGCTACGTTTCCCTGGAAATTCCGGAAAACGCGTCTTCGTCCACTTTGCGCAGTGGGGACGTGATCCCGGAGGACCGCACGCAGAACGCGGTGCAGCTGTCCTCGGCGCTGGACAACCTGCTGCCGGTGCTGCAGGCCGTGCAGCCGGAGAAACTTTCCTCCACGCTGACCGCGATCTCCACCGCACTGCAAGGCCGCGGCGAGACGCTCGGCGAGACGCTGTCCCAGCTCGGCACCTATCTGGACGGTCTCAACCCGCATCTGCCCGCGTTGCAGCAGAACCTGCAGCAGCTGGCGAAGTTCTCCGACAACCTCAACGCGTCGGCGCCGGATCTGGTGCAGACGCTGGACAACCTGTCGACCACCAGTAAGACCATTGTGGACGAACAGCAGAATCTGCAGGCCCTCTACGCGAACGTGACGGCGACGTCGCAGACGCTCGAATCGTTCGTGCGGGGCAACGCGAACAACCTCATCAGCCTCGCCGAGAACTCGCGGCCGACGGCGGAGCTGCTCGCCAAGTACGCGCCCGAGTACCCGTGCCTGTTCGGCAACATGGCCGATCTGGTGCCGCTGATCGATCAGGAACTCGGCAAGGGCACGAACCAGCCGGGCCTGCACGCGACCGCCGAGGTCGTGGTCAGCCGCGGCGCCTACGAGCCGGGCCGTGACGAGCCCAAGTTCGAGGACAAGCGCGGTCCCCGCTGCTACAGCATGAAGGACTTCCCGCAGCCGTTCCCGCAGTATCCGCCGGACGGCCCGATCCAGGACGGCAGCCAGCCGACGCCCGGCTCCCGCACGGTCAGCGACGGCCTCCAGCCCGCGAACTCCACGGCGGACGCGGGCGGCTACAACGGTGGCAGCGGCACCACGGCGGGCAACCCGGCGAACAGCCCGGCCGAGCAGGACTTCCTCGCGCAGCTCGTGGGCCCGCAGCTGGGCATGGACCCGGCCGACGTGCCGGACTGGAGCACCCTGCTCGTCGGCCCGCTGTACCGGGGTGCGGAGGTGACGGTCAAATGAGGGGCCTCGCCGCACCGCTGATCAAACTGACCATCTTCATCGTGATCACCGTGCTGTTCACCGCGATCCTCGGGATCAGCATCGCCAACATCAACACCAGCGACACCAAGGGTTACAGCGCCCGGTTCTCCGACGCGACACTCGTCCTCGCTGGTGACGACGTGCGGATCGCGGGGGTGAAGGTCGGGCAGGTCACCGACGTCAAGATCGTGGACCGGCGGCAGGCGCAGGTCGACTTCGAGGTGGACTCCAACCGGGTGCTGCCCGCCGGGGTGACGGCGACGATCAAGTACCGCAACCTGGTCGGCCAGCGCTACATCTCGCTGGACCAGGGCACCGGCGATCCCGGCCAGACGCTCAAACCGGGTGCGACGATCCCGATCAGCCAGACCAAGCCGGCGCTGGATCTCGACGAGCTGTTCAACGGGTTCAAGCCGCTGTTCACCGCGCTCAACCCGGACGACGTCAACAAGCTCTCCTACGAGATCATCCAGGTGTTGCAGGGCGAGGGCGGCACGATCGACAGCCTGCTCGCGCACACCGCGTCGCTGACCACCACGATCGCGCAGAAGGACCAGGTCATCGGCCAGGTCATCGACAACCTCAACAGCGTGCTGGACACGGTCAACTCACGTACCCCGCAGCTGACCGACCTGATCGTGAAGCTGCAGCAGCTCGTGTCCGGACTGGCCGCCGACCGCGAGCCGATCGGTGACGCGATCGACGCGCTGGGCGGGCTGGCGAAGACCACCAGCGGACTGCTCGAGCAGGCCCGTGAGCCGTTGAAGAACGACATCGCCGCGCTGGGCGTGCTGTCGGACAACCTCAACGACTCCGAGCCGATCGTGGAGCACTTCATCCAGTTCCTGCCGCAGAAGGTGACGACGCTGGCCAGGACCGCGGACTACGGCTCCTGGTTCAACTTCTTCATGTGCTCGGCCAAGGGCACCGTGTCCATCGCCGGGCTGGTGCAGAACGTCGAGCTGCCGCTGCAGCCCGAGACCCAGGCGAGGTGCACCTCGTGAAGAGCTTCCAGTCGCGGAACCCGATTCCCATCGCCATCAGCGGCCTGGTGGTGATGGTGCTGGGCTTCATCGTCGCGCTGAACGCGGACAGCCTGCCGATCATCGGCGCCGGCACCACATACCAGGCCGATTTCACCGAGGCGGGCGGGCTCAAGGCCGACGACGAGGTGCGCATCGCCGGCGTGAAGGTCGGCAAGGTGACCGACGTCGAACTCGACGGCGCGCAGGTGAAGGTCTCGTTCAAGGTCAAGGACGCCTGGCTCGGCGACAAGACCAACGCGGTCATCAAGATCAAGACGTTGCTCGGCCAGAAGTACCTCGCGCTGGACCCGGTCGGCGACAAGACACTCGACCCCGGCACGGTGATCCCGAAGGAACGCACGCTCGCGCCCTACGACGTGCTCGACGCGTTCCGCGATCTGTCGTCCACTGTGGACCAGATCGATACCAACCAGCTGGCGCAGAGCTTCGACACGATCTCCCAGACCCTCGCGGGCACGCCGGACGAGGTGAAGGGCGCGCTGTCGGGCCTGTCGCAACTCTCGGACACGATCGCCAAACGCGACACCCAGCTCTCCCAGCTGCTGGCCAACACCAAGCAGATCAGCCAGACACTCGCCGACCGCGACGCCGAGCTGACGAAACTGCTCAACGACGGCAACCAGCTGCTGGACGAGATCTCCCAGCGGGAGCAGGCGATCTCGACGCTGCTGGCCGGTTCACAGCAGCTGTCCACCCAGCTGCAGGGCCTGGTCAACGACAATGACACGCAGCTGGAACCCGTGCTGAAATCGCTGGACCAGCTGACCTCGATGCTGCAGCGCAACCAGACCTCGCTCGCCGAGGGGATCGCCAGGTTCGCGCCGTTCATCCGGGTGTTCACCAACACGGTCGGCAACGGGCACTGGTTCGACAACTACATCTGCGGTCTGATCCTGCCGTCCGTGGCCGGCGTACTGAACGATCAGGGGTGTAACCAGCGATGACGGACACCCGATTCGGACAATCACTCGCGCGCGGCGTCGCGATCGCCTGTGTGCTCGGGCTCGTCGTCGCCGGAGTGCTGTGGTGGACGCTCAAGGACGCCAACAAGAAGCACGTCACCGCGTACTTCCCGAGCGCGATCGGGCTCTACGCCGGCAACAGCGTGCGCGTGCTCGGCGTCGACATGGGCACCGTGACCTCGGTGCAGCCGATGGGCAAGCAGGTCAAGGTCGAGATGACCTACGACCGTTCGGTGAACGTGCCTGCCGACGCGCAGGCCGCGATCGTGGCGCCGTCACTGGTGAGCGACCGGTACGTGCAGCTCGCGCCCGCCTACACCGGCGGCAGGATCATGGACGACGGGGCGTCGATCCCGATCGATCGCACCGCGGTGCCGCTGGAGGTCGACCAGCTCTACTCCAGCCTTGACCAGATCAGCCAGTCGCTCGGGCCCAACGGTGCCAACCAGAACGGCTCACTCGCCGATCTGCTGAACACGCTCGCGAAGAACATGGACGGCAACGGTCAGGCGCTGCACGACACGATCACCAAGCTCAGCCAGGCGTCGAGCACGTTGTCCGGCAACAAGGACGACCTGTTCGCGACCATCCAGAACCTCGGCGACTTCACCACCACGCTCGCCAAGAGCGACAGCCAGGTGCGCCAGTTCGAATCGCAGCTGGCCGACGTCAGCGGATACCTGGCGGGGGAGAAGGACAATCTCGCCGCCACGGTCCAGCAGCTGAGCACGACGCTGACCATGGTGCAGGACTTCATCAACAAACACCACGACCGGCTGCGGTCCAATGTGGACAAACTGGCCAGTGTGACGAAGGTGCTCGTCGACCAGCGCAGCGCGCTCGCCGAGATCCTCGACATCGCGCCGGTCGGGCTGAACAACGTGGTCAACGCCTACAACGGGTCCTCGGGCACGCTGGACGCGCGGCCGAACCTCAACGAGCTGACCCAGCCGCCGATCGTGATGGTCTGCGGGCTGCTCAAACAGGTCGGCAAGCTCGACGTGCTCGGCAACGCGTGCGATTCGGTCGCCGGGGTGCTCGACGGCACGGTGAAACTGCCGTCGGTCGCGCAGACCGTGCACGCGCTGCAGAGCGGCGAACTGCCGCCGCTGCCGCTGCCGTTCGTCGATCTCTACGGAACGGGGGCGTCGCAGTGAAACGCATCGCGCTCGCCGCCGCCGGCCTCGCGGCCGCGCTGACGCTGACCAGCTGCGGCTTCGGCGGCATCTACAGCGTCCCGCTGCCCGGCGGCGCCGACATCGGCGACCACCCGTACACGGTCAAGGCGCAGTTCCGCGACGTGCTGGATCTCGTGCCCAAGTCCGGCGTCAAGGTCAACGAGGTGCCGGTCGGCCGCGTCGAGTCCATCGGGCTCACCCCCGACGGCTGGCACGCCGAGGTGACCATGCAGATCAACGGTGACGTGAAGCTGCCCGCCAACGCGCTTGCCAACATCCGCCAGTCCAGCCTGCTCGGCGAGAAGTACGTCGAGCTGGCCTCACCCGGCGACGATCTGGCGCAGGGCACGCTGGCCGGCGGCGCGGAGATCCCGCTGGAGCGCACCAACCGCAGCGTGGACGTGGAGGAGGTGCTCGGCGCGCTGTCGATGCTGCTCAACGGCGGCGGGGTCGAGCAGCTCAACACCATCACCAAGGAACTCAACGCCGCGACCTCGGGCCGCGAACCGGACATCAAGAACCTGCTCGCGGGTGCCAACCAGCTCGTGTCCACTTTGGACAAGCAGTCCGCGGACATCACGCGTGCGCTGGACGGGCTCAACCGGCTGTCGCTGACGCTGGCCAACCAGAAGGACAAGATCGCGGGCGCGATCGACAACCTGGCGCCCGGCCTCGGCGTCCTCGAACAGCAGCGCGGCCAGCTGGTGACCATGCTGCAGGCGTTGCAGAACCTATCCGGGGTCACCGTCGACACGATCAACAAGAGCCAGGCGGACCTGGTCGCCGACCTCAAGGCGCTGCTGCCGACACTGCAGAAGCTCGGCGAAGCGGGCGCGAGCCTGCCGAAGTCGCTCGAACTGCTGCTGACCTACCCGTTCAGCGACCAGGCGGTCAACGGCGTGCAGGGCGACTACTTCAACCTCTACCTCAACATCGACCTCGATCTGCAGAACGTGCTGCAGAACCTGGGCCGCAGCCGGGACAACCCGCTGGCCGGGGCCCTGCCCGACAGTCTCGGCCTCTCCGGCGGCAACCCGTCGAGCACGCAGTCGAGCTCGACGCCGCCGCTGCCGATCAACGGAGGCGAGGCCGCGGCGCCGCAGGGCACCAGCGCGAGCGGCACCGGCCAGCCGCAACAGACCGGCGTCGCCGGAATCTTCGGACTGCTGGCGGGAGGTGCCTGATGCTCGTCCGCAAGACGAAGATCCAGCTGATCGCGTTCCTGGTGATCTCGGTGGTCGCGATCGTGTACGCGCTGATCCGGTTCGCCGGGCTCGGCCAGGTGTTCGGGCAGACCGGGTACACGGTCAAACTCGAACTGACCAACTCGGGCGGCATCTTCACCGGTGCCGAAGTGACCTACCGCGGCTACAACATCGGCCGCGTCGGCCAGCTCAAGCTGACCGCGCGGGGCCTGGAGGCCGAGCTCAACATCGACCCGGACACCCCGCAGGTGCCGCAGAACCTGCAGGCCGTGATCGCCAACCGGTCCGCGGTCGGTGAGCAGTTCGTCGACCTGCGCCCGGTCACCGAGGGCGGGCCGTACCTCAACGGCGATTCGGTCATCCCGGCGTCGAAGGCGCAGACGCCGGTCAGCACCGAGCAGGTCGTCAGTGACCTCGACGGGCTCGCCCGATCCGTCCCGACGGACGCGCTGCGCACCGTCGTGGACGAGTCCTACAACGCGTTCAACGGGACCGGGCAGGACCTGCAGGTGCTGCTGGACACCGTCCGCGACTTCACCGCCTCGGCCCAGCAGTACCTGCCGCAGACGGTGCAGCTGCTGGACTCGGGCAACACGGTGCTCCGGACCCAGAACGCGCAGGCGTCGAACATGGCGGAGTTCAGCAAGAACCTGAACGAGCTGTCCACGACGCTGAAGAACTCCGACGGCGATCTGCGGCGCCTGATCCAGGTGACCCCGCAGGCCGCCTCGGTGATCAACCAGATGGTGACCGACGTCGGACCGGGCCTGTCCGAGCTGTTCGCCAACCTGCTGACCACGTCGAACCTGCTGCTGACCCGGCAGGACGGCATCGAGCAGGTGCTGGTCAGCTACCCGCTGCTCTCGATCGGCGCACGCAGCGTCGTGCCCGGCGACGGCACGGCGCACCTCGGGCTCGTGCTCAACCTCTTCAACCCGCCTGCCTGCACCAAGGGCTACCAGGATCCGGACCAGTACCGGCCCGGCACCGACACCTCGGCGCGAGAGCCCGACTGGAACGCGTACTGTGCGGAGCCGTCCGGCAGCCCGATCAGCGTGCGCGGTGCGCAGAACGCGCCGTTCAACGGGATCCCGACCGAGCCGACGCAGCAGCAGGTGCAGCAGAACTCGGACCGGGACGAGGAGGCGCTCGCGGAGATGCGCGGCACGCCCGGTGTCGTCGGCTCCCCGTCCCTGTCCATCACCAGCCTGTCCGGCCTGCTGGGGCTACCCGGCTGACCGGGAACTGACAAGCGTTTACCTACTCTGGAGTGTTATGAGTTCGGACGAGACGGCGGTACTTCCCCCGCCGGCCGAGGACCTTCCCGAGGAGGGCCCGAACCTGGGGCGCTACGTGCTCCTGGGTTCCGCGACCCTGGCCATCGCGGCGCTCATCGTGGCGGCGATCTTCGGGATCCAGTGGTGGGTCTCCTCCGGCGACGACAACCTCGCGCTCGCGCAGGACCGCGACCAGGTGTCGAAGACGACCGCGCAGGCCGTCCGCAGCTTCATCGCCGTGGACTACACGAACGTGGATCAGTACTTCCAGCAGCAGCTGGACATCTCGGACAACGATCTGCAGTCCCAGCTCAAGGGCAACCAGCAGAACTACCGCCAGGCGATCATCGACGCGAAGACGAAGGTCACCGACGTCAACGTGATGGACGTCGGGGTCGAGGAGCTGAACACCCACGACGGCAAGGCCAACGCGCTCGCCGCGGTCAGCTACGTGGTCAACCGGGACGGGCAGCAGCCCGCGCCGAAGATGCAGCGCCTGGAGCTCCAGCTCACCAAGGTCGGTGCGGACTGGAAGCTGTCCTCGATCGGCTCGGTGCCGATGGTGACCGGAAGCTAAAGCGCGACCTAGGGAGTTTTTCTCGTGCCATCCAGTTCGCCACGCCGCCCGCCGCAGCCCGCCCGGCGGCCCAAGGTGGCGGGCCTTCGCAGGCCGTCGCCGAGCCCGCGGACCGAGCCGCGGGAACCGCAGGACGACCAGGTCCTCGACGACCGGGAGACCCTCGAAGAGCCCGAGGCCACCACGCCGCCGTCGGAGGCTTCGGCTGAGACCGCCGCGCCGCCTGCCGACGCCGCCGACGCTCCGGCCGCCGAGGAGGAGGCCGCCCGGCCGAGCCCGCGCCGCAAGAGCCGCGACGAGGGCACCCCGATCCCGTCGGACTACGCCGAGGCCGAGACCGCGGTCGCCACGCCGCAGGCCGAGTCGGGCGAGCAGCCGCCCAAGCGGCGGCGGAACCCGTTCGTGCTCGCCGGTGTGCTGTTCGTCGTCGCGCTCGCGCTGGCCGGGCTCGCGGTGTGGTTCAAGATCGAGGACAACAAGCTCTCCGAGTCCACGTCCAACACCGCGCTGCTGGACGTCGCGCGCACCTCGCAGGTCAACCAGGCCGCGACGAGCGCGGTCGAGACGCTGTTCTCCTACGACTTCAACAACATCGCCAAGACCCAGAACGCGGCCAACGACCTGCTGATCAACGACGCGGTCAAGGCCAAGTACAACAGCCTGATGGGCGAGGTCCAGCGGCTCGCCCCGCAGCAGAAGATGGTCGTGACGGTCAAGGTCAGCCGCAGCGCGGTGATCATGCTCGACGACGACCGGGCGCGGGTGCTCGTCTTCGTCGACCAGACCTCGACCCGCACCGACCAGAACCAGACCTCCAGCGGCAGCGCCCAGCTGTACGTGAACATGCAGGAGGTCGACGGCAAGTGGAAGCTGACCGATCTGGGCACCTACGACGACCAGGTGGCCAAGCCGTCCACGACGGCGCCGGCACCGGCCTCGTCGGCACCGCCCGCGAGCGGTTCGCCGCAGCCCAGCCGCTGACCCTCCCGAGCACGACCGGGGCCGTCTCCGCAAGGGGCCGGCCCCGGTTTTTCGTGGCTGCCGACGGCCGGCCGGAAGTGGCCCTCGGCAAAGATCATCCACCCTCCGCAGCATCCCGGACGCGCTGCGGGCGCGCGATGAACCCGCAGGTAGGAGTGTGTTCGCGAGGCCGAGTACGCACCGCGACCGGGTTGCGCCAACCGGCGGTTCGATGGCGTGGCATCTTGACTCGAAGCCGCCTTGGGGTCACGCTTACTGGCGACGGCAACGCCCTGCGGGAGGGCGAGCCTGGAGGCATACCTGAAGACGCAGTGATCGAGGTCTGGGCCCCGTCTGGAGTGCCCCTCGACAAGACGCGTCGTTCGGGCTAGACTGCTTCTTTGCGCTGCCCTCTTTCAGGCTGCCCGGGCACGGCAGTTAGGATAGTGGGCACCACGGCACCCTTGACAGTCGCTTTAGTAGTTGCTAACGCGGCTGCTCACCGCTCATTGTCCCCGGAAGGACGCATCTTGGCAGTCTCTCCCGCGAACCAGGCCACTGCTGCGACCACCTCTGCTGTATCTGCCTCGAACAACACGGGAATCCCCGGAGCCCCCAAACGGGTCTCCTTCGCGAAGATCCGCGAACCGCTGACCACACCGAATCTGCTCGACGTGCAGATCAGGTCCTTCGAATGGTTCACCGGCGACGAGAAGTGGTTCGAGCGTCGCGTCGAAGAAGGCGAAGAGAACCCGACGGGCGGCCTGGAAGAGGTCCTCAACGAGATCTCCCCGATCGAGGACTTCGCAGGCAAAATGTCCCTGTCCTTCTCCGACCCTCGCTTCGACGAGGTCAAGTACTCCGTCGAGGAGTGCAAGGACAAGGACATGACCTACGCGGCGCCGCTGTTCGTCACCGCGGAGTTCATCAACAACGAGACCGGCGAGATCAAGAGCCAGACGGTCTTCATGGGCGACTTCCCCGTGATGACCGACAAGGGCACCTTCATCATCAACGGCACCGAGCGTGTCGTGGTGTCCCAGCTGGTCCGCTCGCCCGGTGTCTACTTCGACCAGGCGATCGACAAGACGACCGACAAGGACGTCTTCAGCGTCAAGATCATCCCGAGCCGCGGCGCCTGGCTCGAGTTCGACGTCGACAAGCGCGACACCGTCGGTGTGCGCATCGACCGCAAGCGCCGCCAGCCGGTCACCGTGCTGCTGAAGGCGCTGGGCTGGACGACGGAGCAGATCCGCGAGCGTTTCTCGTTCTCCGAGACCCTGCTCGCCACGCTGGAGAAGGACCACACGGCAGGCACCGACGAGGCGCTGCTCGACATCTACCGCAAGCTGCGTCCCGGCGAGCCGCCCACGAAGGAGAGCGCGCAGCAGCTGCTGGAGAACCTGTTCTTCAAGGACAAGCGCTACGACCTGGCCAAGGTCGGCCGCTACAAGGTCAACAAGAAGCTGGGCCTCGAGCTGCCGTACGACACCGGCACGCTCACCGAAGAGGACATCGTCACCACCATCGAGTACCTCGTCCGGCTGCACGCCGGCGAGGAGAAGATGACGATGAATGGTGTCGAGGTCCCCGTTGAAGTGGATGACATCGACCACTTCGGCAACCGCCGCCTGCGCACCGTCGGCGAGCTGATCCAGAACCAGATCCGGGTCGGCCTGTCCCGGATGGAGCGCGTGGTCAAGGAGCGGATGACCACCCAGGACGTCGAGGCGATCACGCCGCAGACCCTGATCAACATCCGTCCCGTCGTGGCCGCGATCAAGGAGTTCTTCGGAACCTCCCAGCTGTCGCAGTTCATGGACCAGAACAACCCGCTGTCGGGCCTGACCCACAAGCGCCGTCTCTCGGCGCTGGGCCCCGGTGGTCTGTCCCGTGAGCGCGCCGGCATGGAGGTCCGCGACGTCCACCCGTCGCACTACGGCCGGATGTGCCCGATCGAGACGCCGGAAGGCCCGAACATCGGCCTCATCGGCTCGCTGTGCTCCTACGCGCGGGTCAACCCGTTCGGCTTCATCGAGACGCCGTACCGCAAGGTCGTCGAGGGCCGGGTCACCGACCAGATCGACTACCTGACGGCCGACGAGGAGGACCGGTTCGTCAAGGCGCAGGCCAACGCGCCGCTGACCGACGACGGCCACTTCGCCGAGGACCGCGTGCTGGTCCGCCGGAAGGGCGGCGAGGTCGAGCTGATCGACCCGATGGACGTGGACTACATGGACGTGTCGCCGCGCCAGATGGTGTCGGTCGCCACGGCGATGATCCCGTTCCTCGAGCACGACGACGCCAACCGCGCGCTGATGGGTGCCAACATGCAGCGCCAGGCGGTGCCGCTGCTGCGCAACTCCTCGCCGCTGGTGGGCACCGGTATGGAGCTGCGCGCCGCGATCGACGCCGGTGACGTGCTGGTCGCCGAGCAGGCCGGTGTGGTGGAGGAGCTCTCCGCCGACCTGGTCACGATCATGCACGACGACGGCACGCGCAAGAGCTACGGACTGTACAAGTTCCGCCGCACCAACCACGGCACCTGCTTCAACCACCGCCCGATCGTCAACGAGGGCGACCGGGTCGAGGCGGGCCAGGTGATCGCGGACGGGCCGTCCACCGAGAACGGCGAGATGGCGCTGGGCAAGAACCTGCTCGTCGCGGTCATGCCGTGGGAAGGCCACAACTACGAGGACGCGATCATCCTCTCCGAGCGGCTCGTGCAGGACGACGTGCTCACCTCGATCCACATCGAGGAGCACGAGATCGACGCGCGGGACACCAAGCTCGGTGCCGAGGAGATCACCAGGGACATCCCGAACGTCTCCGAAGAGGTGCTGGCCGACCTGGACGAGCGCGGCATCATCCGGATCGGTGCCGAGGTCCGCGACGGCGACATCCTGGTCGGCAAGGTCACGCCGAAGGGCGAGACCGAGCTGACCCCGGAGGAGCGCCTGCTCCGCGCGATCTTCGGCGAGAAGGCGCGCGAGGTCCGCGACACCTCGCTGAAGGTGCCGCACGGTGAGACCGGCAAGGTCATCGGCATCCGGGTGTTCTCCCGTGAGGACGACGACGAGCTGCCCCCCGGCGTCAACGAGCTGGTCCGCGTGTACGTGGCCCAGAAGCGCAAGATCCAGCCGGGCGACAAGCTCGCCGGACGGCACGGCAACAAGGGCGTCATCGGCAAGATCCTGCCCGCCGAGGACATGCCGTTCATGGAGGACGGCACCCCGGTCGACATCGTGCTGAACACCCACGGTGTGCCGCGACGGATGAACATCGGCCAGATCCTCGAACTGCACCTTGGCTGGCTGGCCTCGCAGGGCTGGAAGGTCGAGGGCAACCCGGAGTGGGCGAAGAGCCTGCCCGAGCAGCTTTACGACGTGGACCCCGGCACGAACACCGCGACCCCGGTGTTCGACGGCGCCAAGGAGGAGGAGCTCACCGGGCTGCTGTCCTCGACGAAGCCGAACCGCGACGGCGAGCGCCTCGTGCAGCCGGACGGCAAGGCGGTGCTGCTGGACGGCCGCTCCGGCGAGCCGTTCCCGTACCCGGTGGCCGTCGGCTACATGTACATCCTCAAGCTGCACCACCTGGTCGACGACAAGATCCACGCCCGGTCCACCGGCCCGTACTCGATGATCACCCAGCAGCCGCTCGGTGGTAAGGCGCAGTTCGGTGGCCAGCGCTTCGGTGAGATGGAGTGCTGGGCGATGCAGGCCTACGGCGCGGCGTACACGCTGCAGGAACTGCTGACGATCAAGTCGGACGACGTGGTGGGCCGCGTGAAGGTGTACGAGGCCATCGTCAAGGGCGAGAACATCCCGGACCCCGGTATCCCGGAGTCGTTCAAGGTTCTGCTCAAGGAGCTGCAGTCGCTCTGCCTCAACGTGGAGGTCCTCTCCTCCGACGGTGCGGCGATCGAGATGCGCGACTCCGACGACGAGGACCTCGAGCGCGCCGCCGCCAACCTCGGCATCAACCTGTCCCGCAACGAGTCGCCCTCCGTGGACGACATCGCGCAGTAACCAGCCCGCCGGGTGGGGGCATGCCTCCCGCGTGCCCCCGCCCGGTAGCCGACCCCCGATAGCCACCTCTATTTCCAAGGGGATGCACCCACGTGCTGGACGTAAATTTCTTCGATGAGCTCCGGATCGGCCTGGCCACCGCCGACGACATCCGTCAGTGGTCCTTCGGCGAGGTAAAGAAGCCGGAGACCATCAACTACCGCACGCTCAAGCCCGAGAAGGACGGCCTCTTCTGCGAGAAGATCTTCGGCCCGACCCGGGACTGGGAGTGCTACTGCGGTAAGTACAAGCGGGTCCGCTTCAAGGGCATCATCTGCGAGCGCTGTGGCGTCGAGGTGACCCGCGCCAAGGTGCGCCGTGAGCGGATGGGCCACATCGAG
>Ga0164243_10009740_pt1 | contig 13923 bp, 10 predicted proteins | sample OricompcompostOP_FD_108781 | JGI IMG/M metagenome (GOLD analysis project Ga0164243, IMG submission 108781) | Organic Plus compost microbial communities from Emeryville, California, USA - Original compost - Organic plus compost (OP) | ecosystem: Engineered > Solid waste > Mixed feedstock >... | reverse complement strand
CCTGCCTGACGGAAACGACTGGCGCGAGCGGGTGTAGCTCAGGGGTAGAGCACAACCTTGCCAAGGTTGGGGTCGAGGGTTCGAATCCCTTCGCCCGCTCCAGTTTTCCGTTAAGTATAGGCATCAAGATCCCGGCTTTGTCCGGGATTTTTGCTTTTCAGGCGTTTTTCATCGTCAAAGTGGGCCCGTGCGGTTGCAGCAGCCGCACAAGTTCAGCCGACCTGAAATCCATCGTCGGCTAAGCCCTTCCCTTGCAGAAATCCGAGAGCACTCAGGTCACCACGTTTTCTTCGTAGGTCTTTTTAACCCCCGGCACGCAGAGGCAGGCGGGCACGATGAGCACGGCGATGAGCATCATCGCTATAAACGTGGTGTGCAGCGCCTGTTGAAGGGCCAGCCGAAGCTCCTGCCGATCTATCAACATATCGACGCCATTCAGAAGGTCCCGAAGCTGGTCTGACGTAATCGCCTGGCCGTGATTGGCGTTGGCAAGCCCATAGGTCAGCACAGCCCCCAGAATGGCCGCTCCAAGCGTGCTGCCCAGATTGCGCGAAAACACATTCGACGCCGTGGCGCTGCCGCGCTCCGACCAGTTCACGCTATCTTGCGTCAGGATCAGCGCGCCGATGTTGAGCAGGCCCATTCCAAAACCCATGATGAGGGAACCGGCGCCCGCCAGAGTTGCTGGGCTGGACGGATTCAGCATGACGAGCAGAGAAGTCCCGATCGGAATGCAAATGCTTCCGACGATCATGATTGGGCGCAATCCGAACCGCGTGAACTGCCGCGAGGCAATCGTCGCGCCGCACGGCCAGCCAAGCAGCAGCATGGTCAAGGCAAAACCCGCGACCACAGGCGAACGGTCGAGGACCGTCTGCACATACATCGGCAGAAACGTCGTCAGCCCCATGATCGACATGCTGGCCAGGAAAACCGCCAGATTGGAGAATGCGATCGGGCGCTTCAGCCACAAGCCCGGTGCAACCATGGGTTCCTTTGCGCGCCGCTCCTGCCAGATGAAAGCAACCAGTGACAAGCCGAAGAGAACCAATGCCAGAACCGCTTCCGGCGAGACCGCGCTTTCCATGAGTGTAAGCGCGATCATCAGGGATGAAATCGAAACGGCGAAAAGCCCTGCGCCAAGCACATCGACCGATACGGGTTTGGAGCGCTTCTCTTCATGCAGGAAGAGAAGAAAGCCCGAAGCCGCCAGAACGCCGACAGGCACGTTGATCCAGAACACCCAAGCCCAGTTGAGATTGTGAATGATCAAGCTGCCAAGCAACGGTCCGACAACGGCTGACAGGGCCCAGACGCTGGCCAGATACCCCTGAACCTTGCTGCGCTGGGCGCCCGGGAAAAGGTCCGCCACAACAGTCATGGATGCGGGCTGGATCGCCCCTGCCCCAATGCCCTGCAACAGCCGGAAGACAATCATCGAAGGCATCGACCATGCAAAGCCTGCCAGTATCGACGCGATCAGGAACAGGCTGATGCCGAAAATAAGCACGGGCTTGCGGCCGTAGATATCGGCCAATTTTCCAAACACCACGGTCGTCGCCGTCTGGGTCAGAAGGAACGATGAGAAAACCCAGGAATAGAGATTGAGCTGGCCCAATTGCGCAGCGATCTGCGGCATTGCGGTCGATACGATTGTCGCCTCGACTGCAATCATGGCCATGCTTGCCATGATCGCGGCAACAACAAGCCCGCGATGAGAGTGTTTTTCTGTCATGGATTGCCTTCGGACCGGAACGGTCGTCGTTGAGTGGAAGCCTCCTCGCTTCCGACCCTGTTTCTTAGACCTGCCTGACCGCCATCGCAATAGGTTGCCCGCCTCGGTCGGTACACATTCTTGCTACCACCATATTCACCTTGGGCAGCCTTAAGCACGATGGAACGGCTCTCTGGTCTTTAACCGAAGCATTTCCAGCAAAAATGCGAAGCGGTTTTGCTTGTGTTAAGCAGCAACCTGTTCGACAAGCGCTTCGCACCTTTGGAACTCCTGGAGAAGAACCATGACAAACAGCACAGCGCCCTTTTTCCTTGAAGACACGGACGAAAGCGAGATTTCCTCCGATGTCGCAGGCTTGGGCAATTTTCTGGTAACCACTCACATTCCGATCCGGGCCGATGGCACAATGGAAACCGGCGACATAACCGCGCAAAGCGAATGCACGCTCAATAGCCTCAAGACTTCACTGGAAAAGGTGGGCAGCAGTCTGGAAAACGTCATTCATTTGACGATCTATCTGACCGATATCAACGAACGCCCCGCCTTCAACGAAGTCTATCTGCGCTTTTTCAAAAAGCCTTTTCCGGTTCGTTGCGCTGTCGGCGTGGCCGGGCTGGCCACGCCGGAGATGCGGGTCGAAGTCACAGCAATGGCGGTACGCAGTCAATAGCCCGGACGGTGCAGTTCACGATAGTGGGGCCTTGAGCAAACGGCCCCGAACTCGCCTCTTCCGAGCCGCATCCTGCGCAGTTGGCATATAATCATACGCTAATTTCATAATTCGTTTCTTCGAGCCGCCTAGCCGACGCTTGCGCGTTTATGCAATGCTCATGCGTCAGACCAGTGGAGGGGTCGATAAGATGAGAAAAATCATAACAATAATGGGTATCGCAGGTGCCATCTTGGCATCAGGATTCGCAGCTCATGCGGGAGAGACGCTGGATCGCGTCCTGGAAAAGAAGGCCATGGTTGTTGCAACCAATGCAGGCTGGCCCCCGCAAAGCTTTCTGGACGATTCCAACCAACTCGTCGGATTCGATGTTGACGTGGCCAACGAGATCGGCAAGCGCCTGGGCGTCGCCGTATCCTTCGAAACGCCGGACTGGGCGACACTGACCGGCGGACGCTGGCAGGGACGCTATGACGTAGGCGTCGGATCGGTCACGCCGACCAAGGCACGCGCGAATGTCATCGATTTTGCCGGCATTTATTACTACAGCCCATATGTCTATGTCGTGCATAAGGACAGCGAGGCGAAATCGGTCGCGGACCTTAACGGCAAGGTTATCGGCGTCGAAACAGCCACCACTTCGGAAGATTACGCTCGTCACCAGCTGGAGATCGACGCACCCGGCCTCCCGCCGATCGAGTACAAGCTCAATCCGGGCGAAATTCGTACCTTCGCGGATTCCATGCTGCCGTTCGACGATCTGAGACTGGGAGATGGCGTTCGTATCGATGCGATCGTCGCACCGGAGCAGACAGCGCAGAACGCCATCAAGAACGGCTATCCCGTAAAAATCCTTGAAGGCGAATATGCCTTCCGCGAGCCGCTCGTCGTTATCGCCGAGAAGAACGATCCCGAGTGGACCGCCAAGATTGGCGAAATCATCAAGCAGATGAAGTCTGACGGCACGCTTGGGACACTCACAGCAAAGTGGTACGGCAAGGACTACAGCGCCGACTGATCTGCCCCTTGCTTCGATATTGAAATGAGCCATCGATGCGATGGCTCATACGATACGCTTATTTGGTGTTACCATGACATATCCTGTCACTTACTATAGCCGTACCAAGGCAGACGACGTTGCGCGCCCGATGCTTGAGCGTGAAATAACAGCAGACATCGCGGTGATCGGCGGCGGGCTTGCCGGGTTGTCGGCTGCCTTGCAGATGTCGCGCGCAGGCAAGAAAGTCGTTGTTCTGGAAGCCGAAAGCATTGGTTTCGGCGCGTCCGGACGCAATGGCGGGTTTGTCAGTCCCGGTTTCGCGACGGGCGGCGACGCGATTGCTGCCCGCGCCGGGCGCGATGTTGCCAAAACGCTCCACAAAATGTCCATCGAAGGCGTCGAGTTCGTTCGTCAGAACATTACCGCCCTGAAGATTGAGGAAGCCCGGCTATCACCAGGCATTATGAGCGTTCGACGATACGACGATGGCGACAGCCTGAAGCACTACGCCGACGAACTCTATCGCGACTATGGCTACAAGCTTGACTTTCATACCACAGCCGAAACGCGCAACATTTTGAATTCCAGGCGCTATTTCCAGTCTGTCACCGACCCCAATGCGTTTCATATCCATCCGTTGAATTATCTGCGGGCGCTTGGGCGCGAGATAGAGCGGCTCGGCGGGCGGATATTCGAACATAGCCGTGTCGTCCAATTGCTCGATCACAGTGATGGCAAGCTTGTAAAGACGGCTGAGGGACAGGTCAAAGCCGGTGCCGTGCTGATCACCACCGGCGGCTACACAGACGGGCTGGTCGGGCAGATCAAGCGGGCCTATCTGCCTATCGCAACCTATGTGATGGTGAGCGAGGAAGCGCCTGAACTGATCGCATCGGCAATCCGCACCACATCCGCGATTGGTGACAACCGGCGGGCTGGTGACTATTATCGCGTGATCGATGGCGGCCGCAGACTGTTGTGGGGCGGACGCATCACGACAAGAGCAGCCGATACGCCCGGCGTCGTGCGGGAACTGCGCAACGAAATGGTGGGGACCTATCCTCAGCTCGCTTCGCTGAAGACGGAACTGGCATGGTCCGGCCTGATGTCCTATGCGAGACATCTCATGCCACAGATCGGCCAATTGGATCGCGCCACCTGGTATTGCACCGCATTTGGCGGCCACGGGCTCAACACGACCGCCATCGGCGGCAAGGTTGTTGCCGAAGCCATCTGCGGACAAAGTGACCGTTACAAACTTTTCGAAAAATTCGGGCTGGTCTGGGCAGGAGGAGCAGCGGGACTCGCCGCTGCTCAGCTAACCTATTGGAAATTGCAGATGCAGGATTGGCTTGCCGAGCGAAAAGCAGGCTGACAGGAGAGAGAATATGCTCGGGAGGTTTTTTCTCACACGGCCTGAGGCCGCCAAACGTACTGTTCAGATAGCGTTTTTTGTTATTCTGACAGCGCTCTTCTGTTTCATGAACGTCCGGTTCTCCGGCATAACAAACCTGTTGGGCATTGACCCGAAAGTCGCCAAGGCCGGCTTCACCAAGGCCACATTGCTTTCCTCTGTCTTGCTCAGTCTCGTCATCTTTGCCAATTGGAGCTTTTTGAGACTTTTCCCGCGTTGGGCACAGATCACGGCCATATGGCTGGAACTGTTCCTGCTGCTGATGATCTTCTTTTATTCATTCAATCTCTCGTTTGAATTCATCGCCAGAAAGATCGGATTTCTCATCAGCCAGGGCGTCGTCACGACGCTTTATATTTCCACCGCTTCCATCTTCTTCGCGACCATTCTGGCGCTGATCGGCGCTGTGGCGAAACTCTCCAAGAACGGTCTGGTCTACGGTCTGGCGACGTTCTACACCTCGCTCTTCCGCGGCCTGCCATTGCTGATGCAGATTTACATTATTTACCTCGGCTTGCCGCAGGTGGGTTATGTCATCGGGCCGATTCCCGCCGGTATTCTGGCGCTGTCCCTGTGCTATGGCGCTTATATGACGGAAATCTTTCGTGCGGGCATCGAAAGCATCCCGCGCGGGCAACAGGAAGGTGCCGCCGCTCTGGGTCTGGGACCATCGCAAACCATGTGGCTGGTCATTCTTCCGCAGGCGATGCGCATCATCATTCCGCCAACGGGCAACCAGTTCATCGCGATGCTCAAAGACTCGTCGCTGGTCTCTGTCATCGGCGTATGGGAGCTTATGTATCTTGCCCGCACACAGGGCCAAACCGAGTTCCGGCATATAGAGATGCTCATAACGGCATCTATGATCTACTGGGCCCTCTCCGTCGTTCTGGAATATGGACAGGCAAAGCTCGAAGCTCGCTTCAAACGGTCTCTCGTGCGTTGAACGCGCCATCACAGAGGCGTTATGCCGGAGCAATATGAAACGGAAATCGGCGCGGTATTACCGCGCCGATCCATTTGAAAGCACTTAAGAGATTACCGCCGCCACCTGAGCGACATGCATGACAGGCCTGCATCGATCCGCCCGATTTCGCCTGTCTTCACCGCAACAACCTTGTAACCTTCCCTATCAAGCAGGTCGATGGTACGGGGGTAATCCGCGCCGACGAAAACGACATCATTGACCCGAAGCGCATTGGCGGCTGCCTCTTCACCCTCCGGCGTCACAATTTCACGCATGCCTCGAAAGAAGCCCGAGCCCGCCAGCCTGTGCGTCGCAAGCACCGTCTCCTCGTCCAGCAGCGAGCAGTCGGTGGCGCCACTTTTATCGGTACGCGCCGACAGGCCAATCATCACCACATTAGGCGTGACCAGCACATTACCACCGTCACCGCCGCCAAATGCGTAACAAGCTCTTCTATCAGGTGCACACCCACTCGCGGACCCGGCACTCTTTGCCGCCTGCGCTCTGGCAGGCGTTCAAGGCGCGGTCCTCTGCCTCTTTGCGGGTGGGGGCCGATTTGGCCGCCCAAGGGATAATCTGCCCGGCGCGCTCTTTTGCAACGGCAAGCGCGCCGCAATGGTTATAGGGAAAACCGGTATTGTCGTCGTCGTCCCAGCGGCGATGGTTTCGGAAAACCTCGGCCACCTTGCATTCGTTGCCGCCGGCATTCTTGCAATGCTCCACGGCCGTATCCATCGCCTCCTGGCGCTTGTCCGCGCCCCAGAAGAAGCCGTGTTTCTGGTCCGCTTCGGAATAGGCTATCGCTGCCCAGATCCCGCGCTCTTCTTGTGGCGGCACGGGAATGTCCAGGGCTGCGGGCAGATCGGCCGCAGCGATCTGCCCCGTCTGGGTGAAGAATAACCCCAAGGCGAAAATTGCGAAGCCGTTCCTCATGGTGCGATTTCCTTATTTGCTGGCCGATGCGACTGAAATGACCACGCAGCTATTTCCAGAAGGCAGAAGCATCGCGCTGCCATTGTTGTTGGCCAGAGAATAAACGGCCACCTGCCCGAGCGTATTCGCCAGTACGCTTCCTTGCGGCAGCAAGGAAGGAATGTTGCTGCAGGACGTGGCAAACGGTGCCACCCGGATCATCGCGCCTTCGCAGGCCGAACCTGAAGGAGCGGCAAAAACGACACCCGCAGCGCTTCCCTTATAGCTCTCCGACGCATAATCCATGCCCACGAACGCCTGAATTGCATGTTCGTTGGGAGCCTTGGTGTTCCATGCCGACTGGACGTTATATTGCGAACCGTTCGTCAAAAGCGCACCAAGCGCCGGGAAAAGGGTCGAGCAGGTTTGGAGTCCCGCCTGTTTCGCATGTTGGAGGAATGGCGTATCCGGTTGACCTGAATCCGGCTGCGTGGTTTCTGCCGCCGCCTGCTGGGAGAACAGCGCCCCCGCCTTGTCGTAATGCATGGCCGCATAGCCGCCAATACCGAGAATGACGACGCCGAAAGCGGAGAGAAGCGCCGTCTTCGGCCAGTTGCGCCCTGCGGCCTTGCGCTCTTCTCCAGCGTTGGCGGAAGTAGCCGTATTGCGGGACATGATACGATCGTGAATCGATTGCCGGTTCATGGAAATGCCTTCAGTTTATGGATTCGACGGCTTTCGCCAAGCCTTTGAGGGTTGCGGTCACGGTGATCGTCCTGCCATCCCTTGTCGGATAGGAAACCATTGGCGCCGTGTTTTTCGCTATCTGCTCGCGCATGACGGGACCAACGGGGAGCATCCCCACGCACACCGCCTGATTGCAGCCGTCAAGCGTCACCTGCACGGGCTCCTTGCGCCCGTCAAACTTCAGAGAGACCGCGCCATCGGCCTTTGCCACCGGAGCCGTGCGCAGGATCATATATGGCTTGCCGTCCTGCGTCGCCGCCAGCGACCAGCTGAACGCCATCTGCCCCGTCTGGTTCTCGATGATCTGCGTCACATTGCAGACGCGCTGCTTCTTTTGCAGATTCTCGTCGCAGATCAGCGTCCAGTTTTCAAAGGGCCGGATGATCCGCTGGTATTGGCCAGGTTTGACGCCTTCCGGAACCGCGACATCTGAAGGTTTGATCCGGAAGCCGGGCGAGCCGGTCTCCTGTCCAGACGCCGCGGCGCTGGACAGGAGGATCGAGACCATGATCGCAAATGGAACGAGCCTTGCCATCAGTTCAGCGTGAAGCTGATACCCGCGCCGACGCCGACATCGCCATCGGCAACGGTGCCCGAAAGGTTGGTCCGCATGCGGCCATCCTCGCTGGTGTACCCCGCGCCGAAGGCAAGCGCGCCCTTGCTCTTCCAGTAACCGCCGCCCATGGCGACGCTCAGCTTGCCGGGGCGATCATCATAGCGCAGCGATGCCGCAGCCAATCCGATCGCCGCAGCCGAACGGGCCTCGGAGCGGATGCCATCCAGATTCTGGTTCAGCTGATCAAACTTCTGGTTCAGATGGTCGAATTTCTGATCGGTGTAGGCTTTCGAATTGTCGATTGCATAATTGACCCGATTATCCGTGTAGGACTTTGCTTCGTTGAAGCTTTCATGAAGCTGCGCCACGTTCACCGCGTCATTGTCCTTCACGCCCTTGCCGACATTGGAGATCACAACCGGCGCGTTCACATCCCCGCCGATGAGCGTCACGCTGTTTTTCTTGCTGCCGTCGGGATTGAGATCATAGAACACGGCGTTATCCTTGACCTCACCGACACCGCCCTGCAAATCCTCGATCGCCTGGTTGGTCGCGTGAAGCTGCGAGCCGTTGATGGCATCGGTGCTATCGGCAGAAATGCGCCCCGCGGCGACATTGGTGATCGTCCGCTCCGAGCCCTTGTCACCGACGCTGACCGTGCCGACCGGCGCGGTGCCAGCAAATTCATAGTCCTTGCCGCGGATAGTGGTGCCCGCCGTGCCGACAGCCGTTTCCGTGACAGAACCCGAACCGAGCGCCACATCATTGCCATTGGTGGCCTTGGCGCCTTCACCGAGCGCGACCGAACCATTTCCGGTTGCGCTTGAGCCGTTGCCGGCGGCGAGGCTGCCCGAGCCGCTGGCGATGCTCTCCGGACCGATCGCGACGCTGTTCGCGCCGGTCGCGGACGAATCCGCCAGGGTGGAGTTGGCATGGAAATATTTTATGCCGCCGCCGCCATTGATCTGGTTCTGCAGATTGGTCAGGCTGTTGTCCACCGCCGTGAAACCATCATAGACGGTGGTGTACTGGTTGCCCTGAATATTGTAGGTCGGCCCGGTGATGGAGCCGTCCGGATTGACGACGGTCGAGCTTCCGAAAAGGTTGGTGACGTTCTGGGAAACGCCGCGCAATTGCGAAACATTCACCGCGTCCGTATCCGCCGAACCCGCCGCTACATTGGTGAGCTTGCGTTCGGCTCCTGCCGAACCGAAAGAAACCTCGCCTGCCGAGGATTGGGCGGCCGCAAGCGCAAAGGCCGTATAGCCGGACTGTGCTCCCACGCTCGTGACTGAAGATGCGCCGATGGCAAGGCTGTTGGCGTGATTGCTGGTCGCTCCCGCACCCAGAGCAACCGAGTTGACCCCGGCCGCCGTCGACTGTGTGCCGATCGCCACGCCGTCGGCGAGCATCACATGCGCACCCTGACCTATGGCAGTTCCGCCCGGCGCGGTCTGATCCACGACCGCGTGGTTGCCGATGCCGATGCCATTATTGCCATTGACCACCGTGGTCGGGCCGACGGCGATGGACTCCTCACCCACCGCAAGCGAATCGTCCGCCGTGGAATTGGCATGGAAATATTTGGTGCTCGTCGCCGAGACGGAGGCGATAGCGCCTTGCAGCTGGCGCATCGTCACCGCGTCCTGTGCTTCCGTGCCGTCCGCTACGTTGGTGATCTGCCGATATGAGGTCGATGTTCCAACCGAAACCGCGCCGAGCAGCTGTTTATCGGTCGTGTTGTATTCGATGATGCCCGAGGCGCCGATGGGTATCTTCCCGCTGCTTGGTGCCGTCGCCCGGTCTGAAACCGAACCCGAGCCGAGCGCGACGCCGTCCTCGACCAGGCTGCGGCTGCCGCGACCAAGCGCAAGCGAACTGTCGGCCACCGCGGTCGCATCATAGCCAAGGGCGCTGGAGCCGGTCCCTTGCGCGAAGGAGTCGCTCACGGGAAGCGTCCGGTCATTGGTACGCACATAGCGGATGCCATCGCCATTCGCGTCGGTATAAGTCGTGGACGTGTCACCGGCAATGTTGGTGAGCGTGGTGCTGATATTGTTGACCATGCCCCCGACGGTTACGAACTGATTGCCGAGATTGGTGAGGTCGCCCTGGACCGTGATCACCCGGCCATCCAGATTATTGATGTCGATGCTGTTCTTCGTGACCTGCTGGTTGGTCGCATAAAGCTGCGAACCATTGACGGCATCGGTCGAGCTGTCGCTCAACTGTCCGGCAGCGACATGCTGGATCTGACGCTCTGCTCCCGCTGAACCGACCGAGAAGGCACCCACCGGATTGGTCCCGGCAAAGCTGTAGCTGTTTCCGCCGATGGTCGTGCCGCTGACGGCAACGGTCGTTTCCGTTGTGGCATTCAGGCCGATGGCGACATCGCCCGCATTATTGGCAACGGCATTGGGGCCGATGGCGACGGAATCCGTGCCGATGGCCTGCGAATCCGGCTGGCTCGAATTAGCGTGGAAATATTTGATGCCAGCGCCATTGTTGATGTTGGTGATGGTGTCACCAATGTTGGTTACGCGGGTGTCGAGATTGGCGACATCGCCTTCGACGGTCGTCACCCGCCCGTCCAGATTGCTGATGTCGGTGGTGTTCTGACTGACCTGCTGGTTGGTTGCATAGAGCTGCGAACCATTGACGGCGTCGGTAGAGCTGTCGCTCAACTGTCCGGCAGCAACATGCTGGATCTGGCGCTCGGCACCTGCCGAACCGACCGAGAAGGCACCAGCCGGGTTGGCTCCGGCAAAGCTATAGCTGTTTCCGCCGATGGTCGTCCCGCTGACGGCGACAGTTGTCTCCGTCACGGCGTTCAGGCCGATGGCGACATCGCCGGCATTATTGGCAACGGCATTGGGGCCGATGGCGACGGAATCCGTGCCAATGGCCTGCGAATCCGGCTGGCTCGAATTGGCGTGGAAATATTTGATGCCAGCGCCATTGTTGATGTTGGTGATGGTGTCACCAATGTTGGATACGCGGGTGTCGAGATTGGCGACATCGCCTTCGACGGTCCTGACCCGGCCATCCAGATTGCTGATGTCGGTGGTGTTCTGGGTGACCTGCGTATTTGTCGCATAAAGCTGCGATCCGTTGATGGCGTCCGTGGACGTATCGCTGATCTGTCCTGCGGCAACGTTCTGGATTTGACGCGGAGCGCTTGCCGACCCCACGCTTACTACGTCACCAGCCGCTGGCGCGCCGCCGGCAAAACTATAGGTTTTACCGCCGATGACTGTATTTGGCGTGGCCACAGCAGCCGAGACCGTCGAGCCGTTGCCAAGCACCACCGCTCCGTCGAGGCCGGCCCCTACGGTTACGCCGCTACCGACGACAAACGCATTGTTGGCGTTGATGGTATTGTTGTTGCCGAGCGAATAGGAGCCCGAGCCGGTGACTGTGCTGGGATCGCCGATGGCGGCGGAATTGGCGCCGCTCACCACGTTACCTTTGCCGATGCTGATGCTGTTCTGGCCAGTCGCCGTGGCTCCCGTACCGAGCGCTATGGCATTGATGCCCTCGGCGCTCGCTTCCCGTCCCATCGCCACGGCATGGCTGGCCGTGGATCTTGCAAGAATGCCAATGGCCACAGCGCCGAAATCGCCCGTGACCGAAGCTGTGTTTCCAAGCGCGACTGCGCTGGCGCCAGTCACAGTGGTATTGTAACCGATGGCAACAGAAGCGCCCGCGCCCGTGATATTGGCGTTATAGCCCATGGCAATGGAATTGTTGACTGCCGCGGAATTCGTGCCGATTGCAACGGCTTGATCCAAGCTGGCATTTGCGTTGTGGCCCATCGCGATTGCATCTTGACCCGTCGCCTTGCTCACGCGGCCCAAGGCGATTGCATCGGTTGAAGAAGCGGTCACATCGGTGCCGATGGCGATAGCGCTTTCGGCTGTAGCACCAGCCGTCGCAACGGTGCGGGCACCAAGAGCGACAGCATTCAACCCCGTCGCTTGTGCAGCAAAACCGATACCAATGGCATTCTGCTGGTTAGCGACAGCGTTCGTGCCCTGAGCGATGCCATCTATCCCAGCCGACTTGGCATTGACGCCGATGGCAATCGCGCGACCGCCGGTAGCACCATCATTATTGTAGTTTCCGCCGGGGAAGCCGCCGTCATTGACGCTGAAATAATGCGGCGTCGCACCCGCGATGCTGGTCGCCAGGGTGTTGATGGCCTGATTGGTCGCAAAGAGCTGCGAGCCGTTGACGGCATCCGTGGACGTATCGCTGATCCGGCCCGCCGCCAAATTGGTGATGGTGCGCTCGGCTCCCGCCGCGCCAACACTGACCGTAGAGGTTGGATTAGCGCCGGCGAAGGTATATGTAGCACCCCTGATTACGGTGTTCTTCGTCGCTACGGCTGTCGCCGTCACCGAGCCGGAACCGAGTGCGACATCGCCCGCATTTGCCCCTGCAGTCGCGCCGCTCCCCAGCGCCAATGAACCTAGCTGACTGGCCGTCGCGTTGGAACCAAACGCAGCAGACTGCACGCCGGAGGCAGCGGCTTTGGTTCCCATTGCCATGGCGTCCTCGGCATTTGCCGTTGCGGATGATCCCGCTGCAAGCGCACCTTTTGCCGTTGCTTGCGACTGAATACCGAGGGCCACCGCGGATTCGCCCGTAGCTGTTGTTGCACGCCCCAGTGCTGTGGAGTTCAATCCCGTCGCCACACTCACGCCACCAATGGCAGTGCCCCCGTTGTCAGCCGAGCTTGTTCCACCCATCGCGACGCTCTGGAAACCATGTGCCTGCGCCGCGTTACCCAGCGCCACGGTGCTATTGCCATCGGAAACGGTATTGGCGCCAAAGGCTATGGTAGCAAAGTTGCTGGCCTTGGCGCTCGTTCCGAAAGCGAGCGTGTTGTTTCCGTCAGCCGCGCTGAGGCGACCGATTGCGACGGACTGAAATCCCAATGCTGACGCATCATAACCGATCGCTGTCGCTTCCAGACCGCTGGCATCCGCTGAAAGGCCGATGGCGGTCGTAGCCTCATTCCTTGCGGTTGCCATGCGGCCAATGGCAATGGCGTTGGAGATGGCGGCTCCCGCAACGCCAGCCTCGGAGCCGGTTCCAATCGCGATGCTGTTATCCCCATGGCTGATCGCGATATTGCCGAGCGAAACGGTATTCGCGCCAGTGGATGCGGCTGCCTGACCGATAACGACGCCGCCGTTGAAACCCAGGCCCTCGATGTATGCGGTGGGGTCAGTGACGGTGGCTGTCGCATTGCAGCCAATTACCGTAACGCCGTTTGCCCCTGCATAGGTCCCGGAGGGGCATGCCGGGTCATTCGCACCTATCGCGATGGCCCGTGTCACTCCCGGCGCAACGGTTGCACCGCCGGAGACGTTATTTGCAAAGGCTGGATCGGCAAGCAGACCGAGTGTGAGAAGCGCACTCATGCCGCCGAGCGCAAATACCGGGCCTGCCGATGTGAAAAGGTTCGAACGGATGGAGCCGCCCGCCCCCAACAGGCCGAGCCCCATATTTTTGCGCCGTACCCCCAGCACACGATGCGCCAGACGCAACACCGCCATCAGGCGGCGACGCAGGGAACGGGACTCGGATGCTCCAGCCATCCAGTTACCTGAAAAGCCGCCGCGGAACTTTGCCGACGAAAGGATTTCAGTTGAACCACTCATCTACAAGCCCTCCTCATATGGTTCAGTCAATGCGCGCCCTGTTTCAACGCCGCGGCGCTCCATCGTTTCGAAGGCGGAAAGGACCCATGAGTCCGTCGTCTCCGGCACGAGGCGCAACGCGGCGTCGGCGCGGCATTCACCCGTCGCAACTCTTTGGCTGGCGTCGTGCGGTCTTGGACGCACGGAAGGTTTCCACGGAAGCGGCGCGTTGTGAGATAGCTGCGGCGTCTACTGGCGAAGCGGTGATCGAGGT
>Ga0164243_10009739_pt1 | contig 13924 bp, 12 predicted proteins | sample OricompcompostOP_FD_108781 | JGI IMG/M metagenome (GOLD analysis project Ga0164243, IMG submission 108781) | Organic Plus compost microbial communities from Emeryville, California, USA - Original compost - Organic plus compost (OP) | ecosystem: Engineered > Solid waste > Mixed feedstock >... | reverse complement strand
GCAGGCCGGTCTCGACCCGGACAAGCCGCCGACGAACTTCGAGGAGATGCTGGCCGATGCCCGGGCGGTGCGCGCCCTCGGCGGGGACACCTACGGGTTCGACTTCGGCGGGAACTGCGCCGGCTGCACCCAGTACACGATGTTCCCGTACCTGTGGGCCGCCGGCGAGGATCCCCTGGCCGACCAGGGCACCAAGGCCGACTTCGACACGCAGACCACGCGGGACGTCTTCGCGCTCTACAAGTCCTTCTGGGACGAGGGCCTGACCCCGTCCAACGCCCAGACGCAGGACGGCTCCACCTGGGCCGACGCCTTCGTCGGCGGGCACGTCGGTCTCATGGCGCAGGGCTCGGCCATGATCAACCGGCTGAAGAAGGAGTCGACCTTCGACTGGGGCGTGGCGCCGATCCCGGCTCCCGACGGCTCCGGCACGTCGACCTTCGTCGGCGGGGACAGCGCGGCCATCACCGCGACCTCGAAGCACCCCGACGAGGCGTGGGACTTCCTGCAGTGGACCCTGGAGGAGCACGCCCAGGTCGACATCATCGCCAAGGGCGGCGACCTGCCCGACCGCACGGACCTGGCGGACAACGAGAACACCGCCTCCGACCCGCGGATCCAGCAGATCGTCGAGGGCGTCGAGAACGGCCACACGCCGTTCTCGGTGATCACCGGCGAGCTGTTCAACGACCCGAACGGCCCGTGGATCGCCATGGTCCGCGGCGCTGTGTTCGGTGACGACCCGGACGCCGCGATCACGCAGGGCCAGCAGGCCATCCAGGCCGCGCTGGACGCCGCCAACAGCTAGCAGACGCGACGGGCCGGGGACCCCGACGCGGTCCCCGGCCCGCGCCGTGCGAAGAGGAACCATGTCGTCTCTCACCCGCGCGCGCCGGCGCGCGCTCACCGGCCAGCTCTTCGTGGCCCCCGCGGCGGTGATCGTCGCGGCGCTGTTCGTCGTCCCGCTCGGCATGCTCGTGGCGATGTCCTTCCAGGACTACCCGCTGCTCGGGTCGCCCACGTGGACCGGCCTGGACAACTACGCGGCCATCGGGCACGACGAGCGGTTCCTGGGAGCCATCGGGTTCACGCTGGTGTACACCGCCGTCACGGCCGTCGTGATGTTCGCGGTCTCCTTCGTGCTGGTCGCCATCGCGAACAGCAAGCGCCGCGGCGCCCGGGTCTACTCGACGTTCTACTTCCTGCCGTACGTCGTCGGGGTCGCCGCCGCGACTCTGATGTGGTTCGTCGACACGGACACGTTCGTCGGGGTGTTCAACCAGATCCTCACCACGCTGCACGTCGTCGACGAGCCGGTGGCGTTCCTGTCCAACCCGACGCTCGCCTTCTGGACGATCATCGCGCTGGTGACCTGGAAGTTCATCGGGTTCCAGGTGGTCGTGCTGCTCATGGGCCTGCAGTCCATCCCCGCCGAGCTCTACGAGGCGGCACGCATGGACGGCGCCTCCGCCTGGCACCAGCTCCGGTACATCACGCTGCCGTTCCTGCGGCCCGTGCTGGCGCTGCTGTTCATCCTCAACGTGACCGGCTCGCTGCTGGCGTTCGACCAGTTCCTCATCCTCACGAAGGGCGGCCCGGACAACAGCACCGTCAGCCTGGTCTACGCGGTCTACAACACCGCCTTCGTCTCGTTCGACCTCGGGAGGGCGGCCGCGCTGTCCGTCGTGCTCCTCGTGGTCCTGCTGCTCATCAGCGCCGTGCAGCTCCCGCTGCTGCGCCGCAAGGACGTCTAGGAGCCCTCGGTGACTGCTCCCCTCTCCCGGCGGGTCGCCGCCGCCGGCCGCACCAGCCTGTTCCACCTCGTCAGCAGCGTGCTGGCGGTGATCTTCCTGTTCCCGCTCGTGTGGGCGCTGCTCTCGTCACTGAAGAGCCCACAGGACGCGAACGCCGTCCCGCCCACCTGGCTGCCGGACCCGGTCTCGCTCGGCAACTACCAGAACCTCGCCTCGTACGGCGAGGGCATCGGCGCCTACGGCTGGAACAGCCTGTTCACCGCCGTTCTGACGGTGCTGGTCACCGTGGTGCTCTGCGTGCTGGCCGGCTACGGGTTCGCGCGCTTCGAGTTCCTCGGCAAGCAGCCGCTGTTCGTCGTCATCCTCGCGATCCTCATGGTCCCGTACGCGACGATGCTGCTGCCGCTGTACATCCTGCTCGGCCACCTCGGCATGCAGGACTCGCTGGTCGGGCTCGCGCTGGTGGAGGCCGTGTTCCAGCTCCCGTTCGGCATCCTCATCATGCGCAACGCCTTCGAGTCGGTGCCGCGAGACCTGGAGGAGGCCGCCAGCCTCGACGGCTGCGGGCCGCTCGGCGCGCTGCGTCACGTGTCGCTGCCGATCGTCACCCCCGGCATCGTCACCGTGTCGTTGTTCGCGTTCCTCGCCTCGTGGAACGAGTTCCTCGCGCCGCTGATCTTCCTCAACACCGGCCGGCTGTTCACGCTGCCGCTCATGCTGGTCAACGTCCGCTCGGGCACCTTCGGTGAGATCGACTTCGGCGCCTTGCAGGCCGGGGTCGTCGTCGCGATGGTGCCTTGCCTCGTGCTCTACCTCGTGCTGCAGCGCTACTACGTCAGCGGTCTGCTCAACGGCGCCCTGCGCGGATGACCGGGACCGGCATCACCCACCGGCCAGACCTCTCACAGAAAAGAACCATGAGCACCTCTGCACCGAGCCCGGCCCTCGTCGCCCCCGTCGTCCCGACCCCGTCGCACGTGCAGTGGCAGCCGCTGTCGGTCACCGACGTGCGGCTCGGCACAGGCCCGTGGGCCGACTGGCAGCAGGACAACCGGGACGTGAGCCTGCCGCACGGCCAGGCCTGGATCGAGCGGGACGGCGTGGTGGACAACTTCCGCCGGCTCGTCGACCCGGCCGTCACCGCCGAGCGGCGCGGCTGGGTGTTCTGCGACACCGACCTGTACAAGCTCCTGGAGGCCGCGGCCTGGGACCTGGCACGTGGCGCGCACGACGAGTCCGAGGCCTTCCTCGCCCGGTCCGCGGAGCTGCTCCGGCGGGTCCAGGAGCCGGACGGCTACCTCAACACGTACGTGCAGGCCGGCCTGGAGGAGCGGTACGGCAACCTGGCGCGCGGCCACGAGCTGTACGGCGCCGGCCACCTGGTCCAGGCGGCGCTGGCCGAGGTCCGCGCCACGGGACGCCAGACGCTGATGGACGTCGCCCGGCCGTTCGCCGACCACCTGGTGACCGAGTTCCTCGACGGAGGCCGCGACGACACCGACGGGCACCCGCAGATCGAGATGGCGTTGGTCGAGCTGTACCGGCAGACCGGCGAGCGGCGCTACCTCGACCTGGCGCGGCAGCTGCTGGACGTCCGTGGTCACGGGGTGCTCGGTCCCGGGCTGTTCGGCTCCACGTACTTCCAGGACGACATACCGGTGCGCGAGCAGCGCGACGTCGTCGGCCACGCGGTGCGGGCGCTCTACCTGCTGTGCGGCATCGTCGATGTCGCCGTCGAGGACCAGGACGTCGAGCTGCTGGACGTCGCCGAGTCGCAGTGGGAGTCCATGCTCTCCGGCAAGACATACCTGACCGGCGCGGTGGGGTCCCGCTTCGAGGGCGAGGCCTTCGGCGACCGCTACGAGCTCCCGCCGGACCTGGTCTACGGCGAGACGTGCGCGTCGATCGCGGCCTTCATGGCGAGCTGGCGACTGCTGCTCGCCACCGGCAAGGGTCGATACGCCGATCTCATGGAGCGCGTGCTGCACAACGTGCTCGCCGGCTCCACGGCGCTGACGCGGGACCGCTTCTTCTACGTCAACCCGATGCACCGGCGTCGGCCGCAGCGCGCCGTCCCCGCCGGAGAGAAGCCCGTCCGGACCGACGCTCCCGGTGAACGCGCCGAGTGGTTCGACGTGGCGTGCTGCCCGCCGAACGTCATGCGGACGATCGCCACGCTGCCCGGCTACGTCGCGACCCGCTCGGCCGACGGGGTGCAGGTGCACCAGTACCTGCCGGCGACGATCGACACGGCCGTCGCCGACGGACCGGTGCGGCTGGCGGTCGAGACCGACTACCCGCGCACAGGGACCGTCCGGGTCCGGGTGCTCGACGCGCCCGGGTCACGCTGGACGCTGCGGCTGCGCATCCCGGGCTGGGCCGGCACTGCACACGTGCGGACCACGGCGGCGGACGGCCGCGACCTGGCCGCCCGGGAGCCCGCCTCACCGGCCGGCGGGGCCGACGGCCCGACGGCCGACACCGCCGGGTACGCCGTGCTCGAGGCCACCTGGGGCACGGGCGACGAGGTGGTGCTCGACCTGCCGGTCACCCCGCGCCTGACCGTGCCGCACCCCGCCGTCGACGCGGTGCGTGGCTGCGTGGCCGTCGAGCGCGGGCCGGTCGTCTACTGCGTGGAGCGACCCGCCGACGACGACGGCATCGACCTCGACCGCTTCGAGCTGCTGGCCGACGCCGCCCTCACCGAGCGGTGGGACGCAACCCTGCTCGGCGGCACGCAGGTGATCGTGCTCGAGGGCGTCGTGCGCGACGAGACCAGCTGGGACGGCACCGCGTGGGCACCGGCCGACGTCGTACCGCCGCTCACCCGTGCCCCCGCGCGGCTCGAGGCGATCCCCTACGCGCTGTGGGCCAACCGCGGCCCGTCGCAGATGCGGGTCTGGCTGCCCGTCGCCCCAGCCGGCGGCGGCGCATGCTGAGCGCGGGACGCTGACGGGTCCGCGCCGGTCGTCCGGTCCCGGCGCGGCCCCGTCAGCCGGCGGCGGCGAGCGCCGCCGGTCTCGGAGGTCAGTCCGGGTCGGCCCCGTGCAGGACGAGCACCGGGCACGGCGCATGGCGCGCGACGTCGTTGCTCACCGACCCGAGGAGCATCCCGCGGAAGGCGCCCAGCCCGCGCGACCCCACGACCAGCAGCTGGGCCCCGTACGAGGCTTCGACGAGGGCGTCGGCCGGGTCGTCGTCGACGACGGACGACTCCACCTCGAGTCCTCGGTGCTCCTGCTGGAGGGCGTCGACGAGTCGTTGCACCGCCATGCGCACCGGTTCCTCGTCCCCCTCCGCGGCGGGGTGCGGCGGGACGACCCCGGCACCGAACGGCGAGGCGATCGTCGGGCGGGCGTGCACCACGAGGAGCCCCGCGCCGCGCAGGACGGCCTCGCGGGCCGCCCGGTGGGCTGCCTCGATCGACGCCGGGGAGCCGTCCACACCGGTCACCACCGGTCCGCGCATCGTCCCCCAGCCCTCGAGCTGCGTGCGCACCGGGCGCACCACCGCCACCGGGCAGCGCGCGTGCGCCACCAGATGGGCCGCCGTGCGGCCCAGCCCTCGCGAGCGCGTGCCGGCTCCGACGACGAGCAGCTGCGCCGACTCGCTCTGCGTGAGCAGCTCAGCGACCGCCGGCCCTCGCAGCAGCTCCGCGCGGACCCGCAGCGCCGGGTGCATCGCCTGGGCGCGCTCCAGCGTCTCGGCGAGGTAGCTCTTGGCCTCCAGCTCGAAGCCGGGGTCGATGTCCGGGTACCAGCCCCACAGCGGGTACTCGGCGGCCAGGTGCGCGGCCCGCGCCAGCACCACCTCGGCGTGCAGCCGCTCCGCCTGCTCGAGTCCCCATCCCAGCGTGTGTCCGCTGCGCACCGAGCCGTCGAGCGCAATGACCACGGGGCCGTCGTTGCGCATCATGACCTCCTTCGGTCACGAGTCGAACGTGCTGACACCTCCACGGTCCTCCGCCGGGCGAGCCGTCACCCGGGCCTTCGGTCCCAGGCGCGTCGACGGGGGTCCCGGTAGCCGGACAAGGACCCGCTCAAGGCTGTGACCTGGCTCACGACCCGGGCGACGACGGCCGGGACGTTGGGCCCTGTCCGGTGCCCGGACGGCGCGGGAGCGTTGCCTCATCCGAAGCACGTCGAGCACACCAGCCAAGGAGCTTCCGATCATGTCGACCACACACCCAGAGGTCGTCACCAGCACCCAGCCGGCGACCCTCGTCGAGAGCGACATCGTCACCACGTCCGGCGCCCGCCGGGCCCTCGCCGTCTCGCGGTTCGCGGTCGGCTTCATCTTCCTGTGGGCGTTCCTCGACAAGACGTTCGGCTTGCACTACTCGACGGGCGCACCGGTCGAGGGGGGTACGCCGAGCCTGTCGTGGCTGAACGGCGGGACGCCCGCCCAGGGCTTCATGACCCACGCGGCCACCGGTCCGTTCGCGGACACCTTCGCCGCCCTGGCCAGCCCGGCCGCCGACTGGCTGTTCATGCTCGGCATGCTGGGCGTCGGCGCCGCGGTGATGCTCGGCATCGGCCTGCGGGTCTCCGCCGTCGCCGGCTCGCTGATCATGCTCATGATGTGGGCCGCCGAGTGGCCGTTCATCCAGGGCACGACCAACCCCCTGGTGGACTACCACATCATCTACGCGCTGGCCCTGATCGTGTTCGCCGTGACCTACGCCGGCGACACCTGGGGACTCGGCCGGTGGTGGGCGCAGCTCCCGCTGGTCAAGTCCCAGACCTGGCTGCGCTGACCGCGCACTCCGCCAGGTCCACGGGGCCGGGACGCCGGTGCGGGCGTCCCGGCCCCGTCCTGTGCTCTGTCGGTGCCCGCAAACGTCGCGCCGCGCTGGCAACCAGGCGCGGCTCAGCCCTCCGGTACGACGCGCAGCGTGTGCCTGCGGGCCTCCGGGGCCACGACGAAGGCGAGCGAGTCGGGATCATCGGCGTACTTCGCCCGGTAGGCCGCGTCGACGCCGGCCAGCTCTGCCTCGTCGGTGGCGTGCTCGACGCGCACGCGATGGCGGGTCTCCCCGTCGAGGAAGGCCCCGGCCCGGCTGCGCGTCAGCCGTCCGTACCACTTGGACGCGGCACCGTGGCCGTTGCGGATGTAGGGCACGCCGTCCACGACGACGGCCCAGATGAGGGTGACGACCTCTCGGCCGTCGTCCGTGGTGGTCGCCAGGTGGACGACCCCGGTGCGGTCCAGGTGCTCGACTGCGGCGGAGCGCTGGCTCATCGTCTCTCCTCGTGTGACCGGCGCACAGTGCGCCTTCTCGTGCCGGCGCACGGTGCGCGCCCCTCTCGTCCAGCGATCGGGACCGCCTGGGGTATTCCGCGCGGACCGGTGCCGGTGCGCAGGTCAGCGACTAACCTCGCGGGCGGGACGACGAGCCGGGGTCAGCGACGACACGGTGCGGCCGCCGGCCCCCTCGACGCGGCGCTGCGACGCGGTGGCGCCCGACCGCGACGACACGGGAGGCAGCATGACCACGAGCTGGACACCGCCGGACGAGGTCAGCCGGCAGCAGATCCAGGACGCCTCCGACACGCTGCTCGCGCGCCCCGACGTCGTGGTGGAGAGCCGTGAGGTCGTCCTGCGCATCCGCTCGCTCGGCCTCGACTGGGACGTCGCCGGGACGCTGTTCTCCCCCACCGACCCCGACGACGTGACCGTCGGACCGGACGGACGACGCGTCGGGGTGCTGCTGCAGCACGGCGGCGACGTCGACCACCGCGCGATGACGCCGCACGGCGACCTGCTGGCCCGCAAGCTGGGCTATCGAGTGTTCGCGATGACGATGCCCGGCCGCTACAACCTGACCGACCCGAGCCGCGACTGGCCGGGCGACACGATCAACCCCGACGGCACGGTCCGCACGCCGCTGTGGGCGGTGGACGACCCGATCACCCCGGACCAGTACGACCTGGTCGAGGACCGCTCGGACCCCGCGAAGCGCGCCAAGTGGGGCACGTTGTTCTTCCTCGCGGCCCGGCCGGGCACCCGGTTCCACCACCGGATGGCGTCCTGGCCGGTCGCCTTCGATGACGCGGTGGCGGAGGTCTGCCGGCGCTTCTTCCCGGCGGACGAGTACTCCGTCTACACGCACGGGCACTCCACCGGCGGCCCGTTCGCGCACCTGGCGCTGCAGCGGGTGGAGAACGCCGTCGGGCTGCTCGGCATGGAGACCAGCCCGTTCGGATCCGTGTACAGCCGGATGCTGGGCATGTCGTGGGACCACCCGTTCACGCACCTGACGATCCGCACGTGGCGGCACATCGCCAAGTACGTCGGCGCAGAGTCCGACCCGCAGGAGATCCGTCGACTGCCGTGGCTGATGGAGGACGTCTTCGACGCGTGGGCGAAGGCCCGCACGAGCCCGCAGTTCAAGGCCGAGTACGTGGTCTCCTACGGCTCGGTGCCCGCACTCACCGCCGCTGCCCGGGCGACCGCCGCACGGCTCGGGCTGGACGCCGACGCGACCGCCGCGCTCGTCGCGCGCTACTGCGGCTACGCCGCCCCGCTGGAGGGCCCCGACGCCCGCCCGCTGCCGCCGCTGCTGTACGGGATCACTGCCGGCAGCCGGGACCACACCCGGGAGCGCTACGAGGACGTGCTGCTGCCGGCCCTCGCCGCCCTCGACCGGCCACCGCTGGCCCGGGTGGTCCGCTTCGACGGTGGTGTGCACGGGTACGCCGAGCCGGAGCCGGGCCTGCCGCTGGGTCTGCTGCCGGCGGTCTGCGCGTTGTGGGACGAGGCCATCGGCTCGGGCTATTACCTGCGCTGACAACGCCCGACCCGCCCGGGACGGGCACGAGCGCCCAGGACGCCGAGGCCCCGGCGGCCGTCCAGGTCGCCGGGGCCTCGTGCGCGTCCGGCCCGGGTCAGGCCTGCGCGGCCGCCTTGAGGTCGTCGACGAAGTCCGGGTTGTCGTCCAGCCACTGCCGGACCGACTCCTCGTTCTTCTCCCCCTCGTTCTCGTTGAACATGATGTTCTCCAGCGAGAAGAGCTGGTCGTCCGTCAGCGTGAACGCGGAGAACAGCGCCGCGACGTCCGGGAAGTCGTCCGCGAAGCCGGTGCGCGTGACGGTGTGGATCTCTTCCGTCTCGCCCATGAGGCCCTGCGGGTCGGCGAGGTCCCGGATCGGGAACTCGTCGTAGGCCCAGTGCGGCCGCCACAGCGTGACGGCCACGTTCCGGCCGGCGTCGGTCGCGCTCTTCAGCTCGGCCAGCATGGCCGGGGTCGAGGAGATGCTGAAGTCCATACCCTCGAGCCCGTAGCCGGGGATGAGGTCGTCCTGGACGATCTTGGTCTCGCCGGCGCCGGCCTCGATGCCCACGAGCCGGTTGTCGAACTGGTCGGCGTTAGCGGCCAGCTCGTCCAGCGAGTCGATCGGCGCGTCCTCGTTCACCGCGATGGTGAGCTTGGCCTGGTCGTACCAGACGCCCAGGTCCTCCAGGTCGTCGCCGTACTGGTCCCAGTAGTCGGCGTGCGTGATCGGCAGCCAGGTGTCGAAGTTCACGTCGAAGTCACCGCCGGCCAGGCTGGTGAACACGATGCCCGCGTCGGCCGTCTCCAGGTCGACGTCATAGCCCTCGTCCTGCAGGACCACACCGAAGAGCTCGGACACCGCGATGCCCTCGTCCCAGCCGGAGTGCACCCCGATCCGGATGGTCTGCGGGGCCGCCGACGAGCCGCCGTCGGAAGGGCTGTCACCGCCGGACGGCGTGCCGGACGAGCACGCGGCCAGCGCGAGGCCGGCGACGCCTGCGGTCGCGACGAGCGCCGCTGCGCGACGGGTACGGGTTGTTCGGGTCATGCGTCTTCCTTCCGTCGGCGGGCACGGGGGTGCACCCGCTCTCGTGCAGGGCCGCCGTGCCCCGCGCAGGGGTGCGGGGCACGGCGGTTCTCGTGCGTCCGTCGCGGCGTGTGCCGGACGGACACGGGGGGCGGCCGGCCGACGGCCGGCACGCGAGGGTCAGGCCTCCGCCGCCGCCAGGGCGCGCGCCACCGCCGAACGGGCGCCGAAGGCCGAGGTCACCCGGTCGAGGTAGATGGCAAGGATCACGACGGACAACCCGGCCTCGAAGCCGAGCGCCACGTCGATGCGCTGGAGCGCGGCGACGACGTCCCGGCCCAGCCCGTCGGCGCCGACCATGCCGGCGATGACCACCATGGAGAGCGCGAGCATGATCACCTGGTTGACGCCGGCCATGATCGTGGGCATCGCCAGCGGCAGCTGGACCTGCCGCAGGATGCGGCCGGGTGCCGAGCCGAACGCGTGACCGGCCTCGACGACCTCGCGATCGACCTGCCGGATCCCGAGCTCGGTGAACCGCACCCCGGGGGCGATCGCGAAGATCACCGTCGCGACGATGCCGGGCACGGCACCGGTGAGGAACACGATCACCGTCGGGATGAGGTAGACGAAGGCCGGCATGGTCTGCATGAGGTCGAGCACCGGCCGGACCACCGCCGACACCCGGTCGTCGCGCGCCGCCCAGATGCCCAGCGGGATGCCGACGGCCAGCGCCACCGCCGAGGCCAGCATGACCAGCGCCAGCGTGTCCATGGCGTTGTCCCATTGGTCGACGCCCACGACGAGCACCAGCCCGACGAGGGCCACCAGCGCGAACCGCCAACCCTTGGCGAACAGCGCGAGCACGACGAGCAGCAGCCCGATCACCCAGAAGGGCGGACCGGACAGCACCGTGTCGAGGGCGTCGTAGCAGGCAACGAGCACCGCCTTGACCACCGCGAACAGCGGCCGGAACGTGTCGGTCAGCCAGTCGATGGCGTCGGCGACCGCATCGCCGAGCGGAAGGCGGGGGAACGTCATCGGCGCACCTCCGCCGCCAGTGCCTCGAGCAGCGTGACCCGCGGGATGACCCCGGCCAGCCTGCCCTCGTCGTCCACGACGGCGAGTGGCAGCGGCGAGTGCGCCGCCGGGGCGAAGACCTCGGCGAGCGGCGTCGTGGTGGTCACGCTGACCACGTCCGGGTCGACGGTCCCGTCCAGCTCGGTGGCGCCGGCGCGGACCGCCTCGACCACGTCGTCGGCCTGCACGACGCCACGCAGCCGCCGCGTCCGGTCCACCACGTACGCCGCCGACGCCTGCGCCTCGCGCAGCGCGAGCACCGCCTGCCGCGGCCCGCCGCCGAGCGGCACGACGACCGCCGGCCGCACCATCACGGATCCCGCGGTGAGCACACGGGTCCGGTCCACCTCGGCCACGAAGCGGGCCACGTAGTCGTTGGCGGGGTCCGACAGGATCTGCTCCGCCATCCCGATCTGCACGATGCGCCCGTCGCGCATGACGGCGATGCGGTCCCCGAGGTGCATCGCCTCGTTGAGGTCGTGGGTGATGAAGACGATCGTCTTGCCGAGCCGTTGCTGCAGGTCGAGCAGCTGGTCCTGCATCTCGCGGCGGATGAGCGGGTCGAGGGCGCTGAACGCCTCATCCATCAGCAGGACGTCGGTGTTTGCGGCGAGCGCGCGTGCCAGGCCGACCCGCTGGCGCATCCCGCCGGAGAGCTGCACCGGGAGCCGGTCGGCCCAGGCCTCCAGCCCGACGAGCGTGAGCGCCTCCGTGGCCCGTTCCCGACGCTCGCGCCGCCCGACGCCCTGGATCTCCAGCGGGTAGGCGGCGTTGTCCAGCACGGTCCGGTGCGGCAGCAGCGCGAAGTGCTGGAAGACCATCGACACGTGGCTGCGCCGCAGACGCCGCAGGTCGGGCCCGCTCACCGCGGACAGGTCGCTGCCGGCGACCTCGACGCTGCCTGCGGTGGGCTTCCACAGACCGTTGAGCATGCGCAGCAGCGTCGACTTGCCGGAACCCGACAGGCCCATGACGACGAAGATCTCGCCGCGGGCCACCTCGAAGGTGGCGTCGATGACCGCCGCGGTGCCGAGGTCCCTCACGTCCTGGCGCGAGCGCCCCTCCCGCAGGCGGCGGACGGCCTCCTGCGGGCGCCGGCCGAACACCTTGTAGACGTGGTCGACACGCACGGCGGGGGCGGCCGGCGTGACCGCTGCGGGCACGTCGAGGGTGGCAGGGAGGGAGGACACGGGCATCCACCATGCCCCATCACCTCTGCACTTCCCAAACCCACTGACCCGCCGTCATGGGGTGCACATGACCATGAAATGACCGGCAACATACTCGCTGACCTGCGCAAAGAGCGTTCGCGCAGATCGTTACCGTTTCGTTATATTGCATCGGTCAAGAAGACGTGCTAGACGGCCTGTGTCGCCGCTGAGGGGGCGGTCGAGCCGGCGCGGATGCGCGTCCCGCCCGCCGGGCCGACGATGGACCGATGGCGGACGAGCGTGACCCACGGCGCGGACTGCCCGACTACCACGACCCGACGGCCGGCCTCGGCGGCGCGCCGCCGGCGCTCAGCGCGCTGACGCTCCGGCTCGTGCTGGCATCCATCGGCCTCCTGCTGTGCACCGCCGGGGCCGTGTGGGCATTCGCTGTCGATGCGCCGCCCCTGCTGGGCTGGCTGCTCGTGGTGCTCGCCGTCGTCGCGGTGGTGGATCTCGTGGTCATCCAGCGGCGCCGGCGCCGCGGGGAGCCGGGATGAGAGCCGGACGGACCACGCGTGAGGTCGTCGAGTCACACCTGGAGCTGCGCCGCCTGGGCCGGCTCGAGGAGGACCTGGCCGTCAACTACAGCCCCGAGGTGGTGGTGCTCGCCTGGGGCGAGGGAGCCCTGCGCGGCCTGGACGGCGTACGGCACACCGCCGACGTGCTCTCCGGGTACCTCCGCACCGGTCGCTACCGCTACGAGCAGCTCCTCGTGGAGGGCGGCTACGCGATGCTGGAGTGGTCGGCCGAGGGCGACGACGTTCGGGTGCGGGACGGCGTCGACTCGTTCGCGGTGCACGACGGCCGCATCGTCTGCCAGACCATCCACTACACGGTGTCCACGGACGAGCCGTGAGCGAGGTGGTGGACGCGGTCGTCGTCGGAGCCGGGCCGAACGGCCTCGTGGCGGCCAACGCACTGGCCGACGCCGGCTGGGACGTGCTGGTGCTGGAGGCCCAGGACACGCCCGGCGGCGCGGTCCGCACCGCCGAGACCACCCGGCCGCACTTCCGCACGGACCTGTTCAGCGCGTTCTACCCGTTCGCCGCCGCCTCCCCCGTGCTGCGCGACCTGGGGCTCGACGCCTACGGTCTGCGCTGGGTCCACGCCCCCGACGTCCTCGCGCACACGCTGGACGACGGCCGCACCGCCGTGCTGCACCGCCGCCCGGAGGACACCGCGGCGGGCCTCGACCGCGCACACCCCGGCGACGGCGCCGCGTGGCTGCGCATGGTCGACGCCTGGACCGCGGTGCGCGACCCGCTGCTCGACGCGCTGTTCCGCCCCTTCCCGCCCGTGCGACCGGCGGTCCGCCTGCTGCGGCGGCTCGGCGCCGCGGGGACCCTCGACCTGGTGCGCCTGGCGCTGCTCCCGGTGCGCCGGCTGGCCGACGAGGAGTTCGGCGGCGAGGGCCCGGCGCTGCTGCTCACCGGCAACGCGATGCACGCCGACGTGCCTCCCGATGCCGCCGGCAGCGGGCTGTACGGCTGGCTGCTCACCATGCTCGGGCAGGACGTCGGCTTTCCCGTTCCCGCCGGCGGGGCCGGCGGCCTCGCCGGGGCCCTGGTCGGACGGCTCGTGGCGGCCGGCGGAGCGGTGCGGACTCGGGCCGCCGTGGAGCAGGTGCTCGTACGGCACGGGCGCGCGGTCGGTGTGCGGACCCACGACGGCCGCGTGGTGCTGGCCCGCCGGGCGGTCCTGGCCGACGTGTCGGCCCCTGGCCTGTACGAGGACCTGGTCGGCACCGAGCACCTGCCGCCGGCCCTGCGGCGGGCCCTGCGCCGCTTCCAGTGGGACCACCCGACGGTCAAGGTGGACTGGGCGCTGGCCGGACCGGTGCCGTGGCGCGGCGACGGGGCACGGGGGGCCGGGACGGTGCACCTCGGCGTCGACCGCGACGGCTTCGTGGCGGCGTCGGCGGCGCTGTCCACGGGACGGCAGCCCGAACGCCCCTTCGTCGTCCTCGGCCAGATGAGCACCGCCGACCCGAGCCGCTCGCCGGCCGGGACGGAGTCCGCCTGGGCGTACACGCACCTGCCGCACCGGCCTGCCGGTGCCGGCCGCTGGACCGACGGCG
>Ga0164243_10009738_pt1 | contig 13925 bp, 7 predicted proteins | sample OricompcompostOP_FD_108781 | JGI IMG/M metagenome (GOLD analysis project Ga0164243, IMG submission 108781) | Organic Plus compost microbial communities from Emeryville, California, USA - Original compost - Organic plus compost (OP) | ecosystem: Engineered > Solid waste > Mixed feedstock >... | reverse complement strand
GACAGGGCCGAGTTTGACCAGGTGATCACGGGGGTATCCGCCGGGCCATGTCGACGGACGCGATCGTGCTGCTGAAGCAGGACCACAAGGAGATCAAGCGGCTCTTCAAAGCCTTCCAGGACGCGGAAACGCCCGCGCGCAAGGGCGAGCTCGTCAACAAGATCATCGAAGAGCTGACCGTACACACGTACATCGAGAACGAGTGCATGTATCCCGAGACCCGCGAGCTCCTTCCCGACATCGAGGACGACGTGCTCGAGTCCTATGAGGAGCACCACGTCGCGGACGTGCTCTGCATCGAGCTGGCGGCCATGTCGCCGGACGACGAGCGGTTCGAGGCGAAGACGACGGTGCTCATCGAGAACGTCACGCACCACATCGAGGAGGAGGAGAGCGAGTGGTTCCCGAAGGTCCGCGAGGGCCTCGGACGCAAGAAGCTCCAGGAGATCGGCGCGCGGATGCTGGAGCTGAAGGAGAAGGCGCCGCGCCGGCCGAGCGAGCCGGGAGCGCTCAGGAAGGCGCTCGACGCCATGACGGCCTGACCGGCGCTTGGAAGGGCCCTTCCTATACGGAAACCGTTAGGAAGGGGCCCTTCCAAGCGGGTCAGTCGCGGCCGTCGGACCAGAGCGGCATCCGGACTCCGGCGGCCCGGTTGACCAGCAGGTCGACCGCGGTGAGCAGCAGCACGGCGCCGCCCATGATCACGAGCTGGGTGGGGGTGCGGAGCAGGCCCAGCGCGACGATCAGGGTGGTCGCGCCGGCCGGCGCGTGGCTGACGCGGAGGGCCAGCAGCACCACCGCCGTGACCGCGACGGCGCCGGCCGCGGCGGCGATCCGCGGGCCGGTGACGCCCTCCGCCAGCGCGGATGGTGCGTGCCGCAGCCCGCACACCGCGAGCATGCCGTAGCCGACGACGAGCGCCACCAGGTGGCCCAGCAGCGTGTCGCGGGGCGACGCCTCCGGCGCGGTGGCCTTCTCCATGTGCAGCATCACGGTCGGGCCGAGGCTCGGGAACAGCCACGGCTGGTGGGTGGCGAGCGCGACGGCGCCGGTCACGCCGAGACCGAGCAGGCTGCCCGCGAAGACGTGCGTGTACCTGCGCCAGCCCACGTCGCCCCCGCATCGTCGCGCCGCCTACCGGCCATTGTCGACGGTGACCGGCGGATCGCGCGGCGACTTCGGCCGGTCGCGTTGACTTCGCCGTGCCGGCCGGAACAATGAGTCCGGCTCGACCACCGCTCCACACCACCCCGAGGGGCCCGATGGCCGACGTGCGCTCCACCCTTGCCCGCTCACCGCTGTTCCACGATCTGCCGCCCGCCGCGCTGGACGCCGTCGTCGCGGACGCGGCGCCGTTCACGTTCCATCCGGGCCACTGCTTGTGGTGCCAGGGCGATCCGCCGCTCGACCTCGTGGTCGTCCAGAGCGGGATGCTCTACGAGTTCCAGGAGAGCCGTTCGGGGCGCCGCTCGACGCTCTACGTCAAGGAGCCGCCCGACGCGGTCGGCGACGTCGCGGTCTTCGAGCGGCGGCCGCACGACGCCTCCGTCGCCGCGCTGACCCGCAGCGTCGTCCTGGCGATCCGCGCGCAGGTGGTCCTCGACCTGGCCGCCTCGTCGCCGCAGCTGACCCGCAACGTCGTGCGGGGTTTCGCCGCGCACGTCCGCCGGCTCTCCCAGCGCCGCTCCGACCTCGTGCTGCTCGACCTCGGCCGCCGGGTGGCCAAGGCGCTGCTGCGGGTGGCGCGGCCGGCCGAGCCGCCGGTCGTCGACATCGACGTGATCGCGCTCAGCCACCTGGCCGGCGGCGCCGTCGTGTCGGTCACCGGAGCCCTGTCCCGGCTGGAGCGGCGCGGCTGGATCGCGCTCGACCGGGGCCGCGTCGCGCTTCTCGACCTTCCGGCGCTGCGCCACTACGGCGCCGGCGGCAGCGGCACGCCGCCGGCGACGCCGGAGCTGGCTACGGCTTCAGCACGACCTTGACGCAGCCGTCGCGCTTGTGCTTGAAGATCTCGTAGCCGTGGGGTGCCTCGCCGAGCGGCAGCCGGTGCGTGGTCAGGTCCTCGGTGCCGAGCGGGTCGCCGTCCCCGGTGAGCGCCGGCATGATCTCGTCCACCCAGCGCTTCACGTGGGCCTGGCCCATCCGCAGCGTCACGCCCTTGTCGAAGAGGTCCAGCATCGGCATCGGGTCGGCCTGCCCGCCGTACACCCCGATGATCGACACGGTCCCGGCCCGGCGCACGCAGTCGAAGGCCGTCCGCAGTGCGGAGAGGCGGTCCACGCCGACCTTCTCCATCGCCTTGCGGGCCAGCGCGTCGGGCAGCAGCCCGGTCCCGCGCTGGGCGAGCGCGGCGAACGGCGCGCCGTGCGCCTCCATGCCCACCGCGTCGATCACCCCGTCGGCCCCACGGCCGCCGGTGGCGTCCATGACCGCGGCCGGCACGTCGTCGACCGTGCTGGAGTCGACGACCTCGACGCCGTGCCGCCGCGCCATCTCCAGCCGCTCCGGCACGAAGTCCACGCCGAGGACCCGTTCGGCGCCGAGGTGGCGGGCCACCCGCGCCGACATCTGCCCGATCGGGCCGAGCCCGATGACCGCCACCGTCGACCCGGGCTCCACATCGGCCCAGCGCACGGCCTGCCACGCGGTGGGCAGCACATCGGAGAGGAACAGGAAGCGCTCGTCGGGATGCCCGTCGGGCACGCGGATCGGCCCGAACTGGGCCTGCGGCACCCGCAGGTACTCGGCCTGGGCACCGGGCACCTGTCCGTACAGCCGGGTGTAGCCGAACAGCGCCGCTCCCTTGCCCTGCTCGCGCACCTGCGTGGTCTCGCACTGGGCGAAGTACCCGCGCTGGCACATCCAGCAGTGCCCGCACGAGATCGTGAACGGCACCACCACCCGGTCGCCGGGCTTGAGGTTCGTGACCTCGGCGCCGACCTCCTCGACGACGCCCATCGGCTCGTGGCCGAGGATGTCGCCGGCGTCGAGGAACGGGCCGAGCACGTCGTACAGGTGCAGGTCCGAGCCGCAGATCGCGGTCGACGTCATCCGGACGATCGCGTCCGTCGGCTCCTTGATGATCGGATCGGGTACGGTCTCCACCGCCACCTTCGCGGTCCCCTGCCAGGTCACTGCCTTCATGCCTGACATGTGCCCGGTGCGGCGGCATCCATTCATGGGCCGTCGACCGCGATCTTCGCCAGTTGCGGTAGTAACCACGGCGCGACGACGCGCTGGACGCCCTCGGGGGTGAAGTGCAGGCCGTCGCTGCGGATCCGGATGCCGTCGACGTCCCAGGTGAACGTCCCGCCGGGGCAGACCACCGACCTGAGGTCGATCACCGTGGCCCCGCGCTGCGCGGCGGTGGCAACCAGCAGGCGGTTCCAGGCGTCGACGCGGGCCGGGTCGTCCTCGGGGTAGAGCCCGCCGTCGGGACGCTCGGCGCGATGGGTGTACGGCGCCGTCAGCAGGACCACCGCCGCGCCACGGGCACCCACGATGTCGATCGCCAGGTCCAGCTCGCGCCGCAGGTACGCGTCGTAGCCCGGCTCTCCCACGTGCTGGTACGTGCCGTTCAGCCTGCGGTCCATCAGCTCCCACCGGTCGAGCAGGATCACCGCCACGTCCGGGTCGTCGGCGGCGATGTCGCGGCGCCACCGGGCGTCCCAGCGGTCACACCCCGGGTAGTTCGTGTGCGGCGCGTCGAGATAGCGGATGTCCGGCAGCCGGGCGATCCCGCAGCCCGGCACGCCGCGCACCGAGACCTGGAGCTGGCTCTGCGCCGGCAGGTACGTGCCGAGCGACCAGGAGACCGAGTCACCCATGAACGCGATCCGGGGCAGGGCACCGGGGGTCCGGCCCGGCCGGTGGATGGGGGCCGTGGTCGAGGCCGCCGACGGGGCCGGCGCGGCGGGGAGCGCGACGGCCGGCGCGGGCGGCTGGGCCGGCGGGACGGTGAGCAGGACGGCGGCCATCGCGGTGGCGGCGGCCGCGGCGACGGCGGCCGACGCCCCGAGCCGGGGCCGCACGCGGGGCCAGCGCGCCGTCCGGATCGGCCGCTCGACCAGCAGGTACGACAGGGTGGCCGCCGCGAACACCGCCAGGAACCGGAGGCCCAGCAGCGCGGCCCCGGACAGGCCGGTCCGGTCGGCGGAGAGCCAGCCGAAGACCGGCCAGTGCCACAGGTAGAGGCCGTACGAGATCTCGCCGACGGCGACCAGCGGCGGCAGCGCCAGCAGCCGCGCGGTGGGGGAGCCGGGGGAGACGACCGCGTGCGCGATGACGGCGGCGGTGGCGAGCGCGACGAGCGTGAGCCCGCCCCGGTACAGCCACGGGTCGCCGCCGTGCGCGGTGACCCAGAGGGCGACGGTCGCGGCGGCGCCGGCGAGCGCGAGCCCGCCGAGCAGGCGGTGCCGCCGCGCGGTCGACGGTCCGGCGTGAGGAAGGGCCCCTTCCACATCGCGAAGCGATGGGTAGGGGCCCTTCCTCACGCGCGCTGGCTGGCCGTCGAGCAGCAGGCCGAGGATGCAGCCGACCAGCAGCGCGACGGCCCGCGAGTCGGTGCCGTAGTAGACGCGGTCGACGTCGAGCGGGGCGTACAGGACCGCGGCGGTCACCGCCGACGCGACCGCGCCGGCCGCGCAGACGGCGAGCAGGATCGCCCGGGTACGCGGCGCCGCCGCACCCCGGTGCCGGGCGGCGAGCCCGGCGGCGAGCACGAACAGCAGCGGCCAGACGAGGTAGAACTGCTCCTCGATGCCGAGCGACCAGGTGTGCTGGAGGGGCGACGGGGCCCCGGTGGCGGCGAAGTAGTCACCGCCACGCAGCATCATCCGCCAGTTCGCCACGTACGCCACCGCGGCCAGCTCGTCGAAGCGCAGCGCCGGCAGCTCCGTCGGCGCCAGCACCCACCGCGACACCACGGCGACCGTGGCCAGCAACAGGAGCAGGGCCGGCAGGAGCCGGCGGACCCGCCGGCCCCAGAACGCGACCAGGTTCGTGCGGCCGGTGCGGGCCCGCTCGGCGAGCAGCAGCGACGTGATCAGGAACCCGGAGAGGACGAAGAACGCGTCCACGCCGAGGAACCCGCCGGGAAGCGCCGCCACCCCGCCGTGGAAGAGCATCACGGCGAGGACGGCGAACGCCCGGACCCCGTCCAACGCGGGCTGGTAGGGGTACGGAGACTTCCCGGTACGCGGCATTTGCCCCGAATCTAACGCCGCACCCTGACCGCCCGGGGGTGGTTCGGACCCGGCCCTCCGCTCAGCGGCGTCGGGCCTGCACCGCGGCGGCCAGCTCGTCCAGGAGTGTCGCGGTGGTGTCCCAGTCCACGCAGGCGTCGGTGACCGACTGGCCGCGGGTCATCGCCGGCCCGAGGTCCTGCCGGCCGGCGACCAGGAAGCTCTCGATCATCACTCCGGCGATGCCGCGCTCCCCGGCCGCCAGCCGCGCCGCGATGTCGCGTACCACGGCGGGTTGGCGGGTGTGGTCCTTGCCGCTGTTGCCGTGGGAGGCGTCGATCAGCAGCCGCTGCGGCAGGCCGGCGGCGGCCAGCCGGGCGAGCGTGTCCGCGACGTGCGCGGCCGAGTAGTTCGGCCCGCTGGCGCCGCCGCGCAGCATGATGTGGCAGTCCGGGTTCCCGGTGGTGGTGACCAGCGCCGCCAGCCCGTCCCGGTTGATGCCCATGAACACGTGGCCGGCCGCCGCGGCGCGGATGCCGTCGACGGCGTCGCCGACGTCGCCGGACGTCGAGTTCTTGATCCCGATCGGCATCGACAGGCCGCTGCACAGCTGCCGGTGGGTCTGGCTGGCCGCGGTCCGCGCGCCGATCGAACCCCAGCTGACGATGTCGGCGATGAACTGCGGCGTGATCGGGTCGAGGAACTCGCAGCCGACCGGCAGCCCGAGGGCGGAGACGTCGAGCAGCAGCTGGCGGGCCAGCCGCAGGCCGCGGTTGACGTCGAAGCCGCCGTCCAGGCCCGGGTCGTTGATCAGGCCCTTCCAGCCCAGGGTCGTGCGGGGCTTCTCGAAGTAGGTGCGCATGACGACGCGGAGGTCGCCGGAGAGCGTCTCGGCGTGCGCGGCCAGCCGGCGCGCGTACTCCAGGCCGGCGTCCGGGTCGTGGATCGAGCAGGGTCCGACGATCACGAGCAACCGGTCGTCGCGGCCGTCGAGGATGTCGACGACCTCGGCCCGCCCGCGGTCGACGACGGCGGCGACCGTGTCGGAGACCGGCAGCTCGTAGCGGAGCAGGGCGGGGGAGATGAGCGGGCTCATCCGCGCGATGCGGTGGTCGTCGAGCGCCGCGGCGGTGACTGTCATCGGGTGGGGCGTCCTCTCGTGGGCGAGCCGCCCCGGGACGTGTCCGCGCCGAGCCGGCCCGTGGGTTCCGGCTCGGGGTGGTGTGTCAGCGCGGCTGGTCGCCCGCCGACCCGCTCCGGGCCGGGGGTCCAAAGAAATACCACCGCTGCACGGACGGAACCCTAGCACGCGCTCGGCGGCCGGCCGCTACCCGGCCGGTGCGGGCAGGCCACTTGGCGCACCGCGGCGTTGCCGCCACGCGCTAGTGCAATCCGTCCCCGGGCAGGCCACTGGCGCGCGGCGGCGTTGCCGCCACCCGCTAGTGCAATACGTCCCCGGGCAGGCCACTAGCACGCGGCGGCGTTGCCGCCACGCGCTAGTGCAATACGTCCCTTTTGTCGGTCTTGGACGTACGCTCGACGGCGAGCCGATCATCGTTCGATCGGGAAGGGAAGGGAACAGCATGGGCAACGAGGCGCGTGACGTCGTCGTCACCGGTATGGGATTCTGCCTGCCGGGGTTGGGCCGGCCGGCGATCACGGCGCAGGACGTGTGGGACATCGCCTCGACGGGCCGTACCGCCATCGCCAGCCGCGACGACGGCGTCTTCTACGGCACCGTCGACCTGTCGGCCGAGACCTTCGCCGACTACTTCCCGGAGATCCCGGGCATCTTCGCCGCGCACTTCACCGACACCCACCGGTTCGGGCTGATGTCCTTCCTGGAGGCGTGCACCGACGCGAAGCTCGACGTCCGGGCCGGCGCGCTCGCCAACGCCGGCATCCTGGTCGGCCGCGGCGGCGTCGACACCAACATCGCCGGCTACCTCAAGGTGCTCGGCACCGACATCGGCCAGCTGTCGATCCTGGAGGCCACCTCCCTGTTCATCGAGAGCTCGATCGCCGTCACCTCCTCCGACGTCGCCCTCGCGCAGTCCGCCTTCGCCCGCAGCACCGGGCCGTGCTACACCGCCAACGCCGGCTGCTCCTCCTCCTCGGCCCAGATCAACAACGCCCGCCTGCTGATCAACAGCGGCGCCTCGGACGTCATCGCGGTCACCGGCACCGACAACTTCCACTACCCGCTGCTCAAGAAGGTCTTCGACCTCGTCCGCATGGTCCAGCAGCAGGACGCCGGAGCCCGGCCCACCAACGCGCTGCCCGAGGAACCGATCGAGTTCGACCGGCTGATGCGGCCGTACGACCGCCGCCAGGGCTGCGTCAACTACGGCGAGGGCTCGGTCACGCTCATCCTGGAGAGCCGCGAGCACGCCGAGCGCCGCGGCGCCGCCATCTACGGGCAGGTGCTCAACCAGGCCATCACCCGCGACGGGCTGCCCCACCCGCTGGCCAGCGACCAGGACGGCGGCGGGCTCGTCGCCGCGGTCCGGCAGGCTCTGGGCGACCGGTGGTCGATCGACCAGATCGGGTACGTGCACGGCGGCAGCGACGGCGGCATGGCGGTCCAGGAGGCGGCCGCGATCCGTACCCTCTTCGGCGACCGGGCCGGCGACCTGCTGATGACCTCGCAGGAGGGCTGCTTCGGCCACAACGGGGCACCCACCGGCGCGCTGGGCGTGGCGCTGACGCTGCTGATGATGCGCAACCGCACGGTCTGCCCGACGGCCAACTGCGAGGAGCCGCTGGACTTCCTGCCGTTCAACCCGGTGCCCGGGTACGACAGCGTGCCGCACGCCTTCGACTACGCGCTCAGCTTCACCTACCAGCTCGGCGGCGTGCAGAGCGCCGTCCTCATCGGCGCACCCGACGCCGCCTGACACCTCCCAGTGACGCCCCCGGAGAGGACGGGATCCCCCGTGGAACAGGAGCACATCGCGATCGTCGGGATCGGCTGCCGGATGCCCGGCGACGTCGACTCGCCCGCCGCCCTGTGGCGGCTGCTCGCCGACGGCCGGGACGCCGTCGGCCCGTTCCCCGCCGGGCGTCCGCTTCCGGGCGGCGCGCCGCCGGGGGAGGGGGGCTGGCTGCGCGACGTGACCGGCTTCGACGCCGACCTGTTCGGCGTTTCCCGGCCCGAGGCCGACGTGCTCGACCCGCAGCACCGGCTGATGCTGGAGGTCGCCTGGGAGGCGCTGGAGCACGCCGGCCTCCCGCCCGACCGGCTCTCCGGCGAGGCCGCCGGCGTCTACGTCGGGATGAGCTACGACGACTACATGCAGCGCCTCGCCGGCCAGCCGGAGGAGCTGGCCGGCGGGATCCTCACCAACGGGCACTGCGTCGCGGCCGGGCGGATCTCGTACCTGCTCGGCCTGCACGGCCCGGCGGTCACCCTGGACACCGCGTGCTCGTCCGGGCTCGTCGCCGTCCACCTGGCCGGGCAGGCACTGCGCGACCGCGAGTGCGACGTCGCGGTCGCCGGCGCCGTCAACCTCGTCCTCGACGACCGCACGCACCGCGAGTTCACCCGCTTCGGGATGCTCTCGCCGACCGGCCGGTGCCACGCCTTCGACGGCACCGCCGACGGGTTCGTCCGCTCCGAGGGCGCCGGCGCGGTCGTCCTCAAGCGACTCTCCGACGCGCGCCGCGACGGCGACCGGATCCTCGCCGTCGTGCGGGGCTCGGCGGTCAACCAGGACGGCCGCTCCGAGGGGCTCTCCGCACCGTCGGCCGAGGCACAGGAGGCCGTCTACCGCGCCGCGCTGGTGCGGGCGGGCCTCGACGCGGCCGACATCGGGTACGTCGAGGCCCACGGCACCGGCACCCGGCTCGGCGACCCGACCGAGATCGCCAGCCTGTCCCGGGTGTACGGCGGTCTCGGCCGCCCGGTCGCGATCGGCTCGATCAAGAGCAACATCGGCCACCTGGAGCCGGCCGCCGGCATCGCCGGGCTGATCAAGGCCGTGCTGGCGCTGGAGAACGGCCTGATCCCGGGCAACCTGCACTTCACCGGCTGGGCACCGGAGCTCGATCCCGGTGCGTCCGGGCTGTTCGTGCCGACCGGCACCGTCCGGTGGCCCTCCGGCGGCGTGCGCCGCGCGGCGGTCTCGTCGTTCGGGTTCTCCGGCACCAACGCCCACGTCGTGCTCGAACAGGGCCCGGAGCGGCCGCCGCGCGTCGTCCGCGAGGACGGGTCGCCGGAGGTCGTCGTGATCCCGGCGGGCTCGGTGGACGCGCTGCCGGCCGCCGCGACCCGGGTCGCGGACTGGCTGGACACCGACGGGCGGGAGGTGCCGCTGCGCGACATCGCCCACACGTACGCCCTGCGCCGCGCCGCCGGCCCCGGCCGGCTCGGCGTGGTGGCCCGCGGCACCGAGGAGCTGGCGGACCGGCTGCGCGCGTTCGCCGCCGGCCGGGTCGACCCCGCCGTCGTCACCGGCGCCGTCCCGGCCGGCGTCACCCGGGGTGCGGTCTGGGTCTTCTCCGGCCAGGGCTCCCAGTGGGCCGGCATGGGGCGGCGGCTGCTCGCCACCGAGCCGGTCTTCGCCGCGAGCCTGACCCGCACCGACGCGCTGATCTCCACCGAGGCGGGCTTCTCCGTGCTCGACGTGATCCGGTCCGGGGAGCCGGTCTCCGGCTGCGGCTTCGTCCAGCCGGTGCTCTTCGCGGTGCAGGTGGCGCTCGCCGACCTGTGGCGCTCGTACGGCGTCACCCCGGCCGGCGTCCTCGGCCACTCGATGGGCGAGGTGGCCGCCGCGGTCGTCGCCGGCGCGCTCACCCTCGCCGACGGCGTCGCGGTCATCTGCCGCCGCTCCGCGCTGCTGGAGCGGATCGCCGGCGCCGGCGCGATGGCCAGCGTGGGGCTCAGCCGCGCGCAGGTCGAGGCCGACATCGCGGCCGCCGGTGCCGGCGGCGAGGTCTCCGTCGCGGTCGTCGCCGCGCCGAACTCCACGGTGGTGGCCGGCGAGGACGTCTGGGTCCGGCTGCTGGTCGACGCCTGGGACGCCGAGGGGGTGCCGGCCCGGCTGGTCGCCGTCGACGTCGCCTCCCACTCGCCGCAGGTCGACCCGCTGCTCGAGGACCTCGCCGCGGCCCTCAAGGATCTGCGGCCGCGCGACCCGGCGGTCCCGTTCTACTCCACGGTGCTCGACCCGCGCGCCGAGGTGCCGGCGTTCGACGCGGACTACTGGTGCCGCAACCTGCGCCAGCCGGTGCGGTTCGCGTCCGCCGTCACCGCCGCGGCCGCCGACCGGCACCGGGTCTTCGTCGAGGTGTCGCCGCACCCGGTGGTGATCGGCGCCGTCCGCGACTCCGTCCCCGACGCGGTAACGGTCGTCACCCAGCGCCGCGACGAGGACGAGCGGGTCGTGTTCCGCCGCGCGCTGGCGGCGCTGCACTGCGCCGGCGTGCCGGTCGCGTGGTCGGCCCTGTACGGCGACGCGGAGCTGGCCGACCCGCCGACGATAACCTACGACCGCCGCCGGCACTGGGTCGACCGCGCGCCGGCCCTGGCGCCGGCACCGGCCGGTGGCCCGCTGCCGGGTACGCACACCGAGGTGGCCGGCGACCCCGTCCGGCACACCTGGCTCGGCGACGCCGGGCTCGACGCGTCGCCGTGGCTGGGCGACCACCGCGTGCACGGCGACGCGGTGCTGCCCGGCTCCGGGTTCCACGCCCTGGCGCTGACCGCCGCCTGTGCGGTGTTCGGCGCGGCACCGGCCGAGGTGACGGTGGCCGACCTGGCGTTCCGCGAGCTGCTGCGGCTGGACGCGCGTACCGCGGTCAGCACGACCGTCACCATGACCGGCCCCGACACCGCCAGCTGCGAGGTGTTCGCGCGCGACGACGGCGGGTCCTGGGTGCGGCACGCGACGGCGACGCTGCGCCGCGGGCCGGCGGCACCGTCCGGTGGCGCGTTCCCGGCCGAGTTCCCGGTGCCCGACGAGGTGGACGGCCTCTACGCCGCCATGCGGGAGCGGGGCATCCACCACGGCCCGGCGTTCGCGGGGCTCGCCGACCTGCGGCGCAGCGCCGACGGCCGGGCGGCGCGGGCCCGGGTCACGGACCCCGGCCCGGCGCCGGGGGGCCTGGCCATCCACCCGGTGCTGCTGGACCTGTGCGCGCAGGTGCTGGTCGCGACCGTGCCCGCCGGCGGCGGGCTGGTGCTGCCGGTGGCGGTCGCGCGGGTGGCGGTGCCCGGCGACCCGAGCCGCGTCGCGGCCGCGGAGGCGCGACTGACGGCCACCGACGGCGACGGGTTCACCGGCGACGTCCGCCTGCTCGACGACGCGGGCGGCGTGGTGCTGGCCGCGACCGGGCTGCGCTGCGTCCGGCAGCGTGCCGCCGGGGACGCCGTCGACGGCTGGTTCCTGGAGCCGCGCTGGGAGCACGCGCCGCTGCCCGCCGGCGCGGCCACCGGCGGCCCGGTGCTGCTGATCGGCGAGGACGACGGCGCGGCCCAGCCGGTCGCGGCGGCGCTGCGGGTCCGCGGCGCGGCCGTCGACGTGCTCGACGCCCCGCTCGGCGAGGACCCGGACCCGCGGCTCGACGGGGCGGCGACCCGCGTCGTGGCGCTGGTCTGCGGCGCGGCCGGCGACGGCGACGGCGACGTCGCGCTGCGGCGGGTCCGCCGGCTCGTCTCCGTCGCCCAGCGCTTGTGCGCGCACGCCGAGCCGCCGCGGCTCGTGGTCGTGACCCGCGGCGGCCTCGACGACGCCGCCCTGCGGGGCGTCGTCCGCGTGCTGGCGATCGAGCATCCGGAGCTGCGGGCCACCCGCGTCGAGTCGGCCGACGCCGACCTGCTCGCCGACGAACTGCTCGCCGACGCCTCCGGCGACGAGGTGCGGCACCGTGACGGCGTCCGGTGGGTGGCGCGGCTCGCGTACGCACCGATCCGCGACGAGGAGCGCGCGCCGGTGCCGGTGCGGTACGGCGTCGACGGCTTCCGGCTGCGCGCCGCGCGGCTCGGCGACCTGGATTCGCTGGAGCTGGCCGTCGCCGACCGGCGCCGGCCGGGACCCGGCGAGGTGGAGGTCCGGGTCACCGCGGCCGGGCTCAACTTCCGCGACGTGCTGACCGTGCTGGGCCTGCTGCCCGGCGACGGGTACGACGTGCGCGAGCGGATCGGCTTCGAGTGCGCCGGCGTGGTCACCGCGGTCGGCGCCGGGGTGTCGCACGTCGCCGCCGGCGACGCGGTGGTCGCGGTGGACCTGCGCGGCGGGGCCTTCGGCACGTTCCTGACCGCACCCGCCGGCGCCGTCGCGCGGATGCCCGCCGCCCTCGACCCGGTGGTCGCGGCCGGCCAGCTCACCGGCTACCTCACGGCCTGGTACGCGCTGCGCCACGTCGCGGACGTCCGGCCCGGCGAGCGCGTGCTCATCCACTGTGGAACGGGCGGGACCGGGCTCGCCGCGATCGCGGTGGCCCGCCGGCTCGGGGCCACCGTCCTCGCCACGGCCGGCACCGACGTCAAGCGGGCCCGGCTGCGCGAGCTGGGCGTGGCCACCGTCATGGACTCCCGCTCCCTCGACTTCGCCGAGCAGACGCGGGCGGCCACGGGCGGCGAGGGCGTCGACGTGGTGCTCAACTCGCTGTCCGGACCCGCGATCCGGGCCGGGCTGTCGACGCTGCGTCCGTTCGGCCGGTTCGTGGAGCTCGGCGTGCGCGACATCGTCGCCGACAACCCGCTGGGGCTGGCGCCGCTGCGGCACAACATCACCTTCAGCACGGTCGACCTCATCGAGCTGCAGCGGCGGCGGCCGGAGGTGTTCGCCACGGTGCTGCGGGAGGTGCTCGCCGGGCTCGCGGACGGGTCGCTGCCACCGCTGCCGGTGCGGTCGTACCCGCTGGAGGCCGCGACCGAGGCGTTCCGCACGATGGCGGCCGCCGCGCACCAGGGCAAGCTCGTGTTCACCGTGCCGCCGTCGGGCCCGGCCCGCGCCGCCCGGCGCACCGAGGCCCCGGTCCGCGGCGACGGGAGCTACATCATCACCGGCGGGCTGACCGGCGTCGGGCTGGCGGCGGCGACGTGGCTGGCGGAGCGCGGCGCCGGCCACATCGTGCTCAACGGCCGCCGCGCGCCGTCGCCGGAGGCGGCGTCCGTGGTGGCCGCGCTGCGGGCCGGCGGGACGCGGGTCACGGTGGTCCGCGGCGACGTGGCCGCGCCGGGCACCGCCGACGCGCTGGTGGCGGCCGCGACCGCGTACGGCCGGCCCCTGCGCGGCGTGCTGCACGCGGCGATGGTGCTCGCCGACGCGGCGCTGCTCACGGTCGCCGACGAGCACTACGACACGGTGTGGCGGCCCAAGGTCGCCGGCGCGCGGGCCCTGCACGCCGCGGTCGCCGGGCACCGCCCGGACTGGTTCGTGGTCTTCTCCTCGATGGCCTCCCTGATCGGCAACGCCGGCCAGACCGTGTACGCGGCGGCCAACGCCTGGCTCGACGAGTTCGCCCGGTGGCGGTCGGCGCAGGGCCTGCCGACGCTCGCGGTCGCCTGGGGGCCGTGGGGCGAGACCGGGGCGGCGACGGACTTCGCGGCCCGCGGTTACACGACGATCCCGACGGACGAGGGGTTCCGGGCCCTGTCGACGCTGCTGGCCCACGGGCGGGTCCGTACCGGGGTGATCCCCGGCCCGCCCGGGTCCTGGGTGCCGGCGCCGTCCGCGCCGTTCTTCGCCGAGGTCCTGGCCGGCGACGCCGCGGCGGAGCCGGCCGGCGGCGCGGCGG
>Ga0164243_10009737_pt1 | contig 13928 bp, 10 predicted proteins | sample OricompcompostOP_FD_108781 | JGI IMG/M metagenome (GOLD analysis project Ga0164243, IMG submission 108781) | Organic Plus compost microbial communities from Emeryville, California, USA - Original compost - Organic plus compost (OP) | ecosystem: Engineered > Solid waste > Mixed feedstock >... | reverse complement strand
CGTCGCCGCCGTACATCCGGCGCAGACCGTCCTGGACGATGTGCGCGATCTCGAAGCCGTACGCCGGGTCGTAGGCGACACAGCCCGGGTTGGTCGAGGCGAGCAGCTGCGAGTGCCCGTCGGCGTGCTGAAGGCCCTCGCCGGTCAGGGTCGTGCGCCCGGCGGTGGCGCCCAGGACGAAACCGCGCGCCAGCTGGTCCGACATCTGCCAGAACTGGTCACCGGTGCGCTGGAAACCGAACATCGAGTAGAAGACGTACACCGGGATCAGGGGCTCGCCGTGCGTGGCGTACGCCGAGCCGGCCGCGATCAGGGAGGCGGTGCAGCCCGCCTCCGAGATGCCGTCGTGCAGCATCTGGCCCTGCGGGGACTCCTTGTACGCGAGCAGCAGGTCCCGGTCGACCGCCTCGTACTGCTGCCCGAGCGGGTTGTAGATCTTCGCGCTCGGGAAGAACGAGTCCATGCCGAACGTGCGGTACTCGTCCGGCGCGATCAGCACGAAACGCCTGCCGAGCTCCTTGTCCCGCATGAGGTCCTTCAGGAGCCGCACGAACGCCATGGTGGTGGCGATCGACTGCTGGCCCGAGCCCTTCTTCACGGTCGCGTACGTCTTGTCGTCCGGCAGGGCCAGCGGCTTCGACCGCACGACACGGGTGGGCACATAACCGCCGAGGCTCCTGCGGCGGTCGTGCATGTACTGGATCTCCTCGGAGTCGCGCCCCGGGTGGTAGTACGGCGGGAGGCCGCCCTCCAGCTCCTTGTCGGCGATCGGCAGGTGCAGCCGGTCGCGGAAGCGCTTGAGGTCGTCGACCGTCAGCTTCTTCATCTGGTGCGTGGCGTTGCGGCCCTCGAAGTTCGGGCCGAGGGTCCAGCCCTTGATCGTCTTGGCGAGGATCACCGTCGGCTGGCCCTTGTGCGCCTTGGCCGCCGAGAACGCCGCGTAGATCTTGCGGTGGTCGTGACCGCCGCGGCCCAGGTGCAGGATCTGGTCGTCGGTCATGCCCTCGACCATGGCGCGCAGCCGCTGGTCGTCGCCGAAGAAGTGCTCGCGGATGTACGCGCCGGTCTCGGTGGCGTACGTCTGGAACTGCCCGTCCGGCGTGGTGTTCATCCGGTTGACCAGCAGACCGTCGCGGTCCTGCGCGAGCAGCGGGTCCCAGGAGCGGTCCCAGATCAGCTTGATCACGTTCCAGCCGGCGCCGCGGAAGATCGACTCCAGCTCCTGGATGACCTTGCCGTTGCCCCGGACGGGGCCGTCGAGGCGCTGGAGGTTGCAGTTCACCACGAAGGTCAGGTTGTCCAGGCCCTCGCGCGCGGCGATGGACAGCTGGCCCAGCGACTCCGGCTCGTCCATCTCGCCGTCGCCGAGGAACGCCCACACGTGCGACTTGGAGGTGTCCGCGATGCCGCGTGCCTCCATGTAGCGGTTCATCCGCGCCTGGTAGATCGCGCCGATCGGGCCGAGCCCCATGGAGACGGTCGGGAACTCCCAGAAGTCCGGCATCAGCCGCGGGTGCGGATACGAGGACAGGCCGTGCGGCGCCTTGGACTTCTCCTGGCGGAAGGCGTCCAGGTTCTGCTCGCTGAGACGGTCCAGCAGGTACGCGCGCGCGTAGATGCCCGGCGAGGCGTGCCCCTGGAAGAAGACCTGGTCGCCGCCGTCGCCCTCGTCCTTGCCGCGGAAGAAGTGGTTGAAGCCGACGTCGTAGAGCGAGGCGGAGGAGGCGAACGTGGCGATGTGGCCGCCGACGCCGATGCCGGGGCGCTGCGCCCGGGACACCATGACCGCGGCGTTCCACCGGGTCGCGTTCAGGATCTTGCGCTCGATCTCCTCGTTGCCCGGGAAGAACGGCTCGTCCTTGGTGGCGATCGTGTTGACGTAGTCCGTGCTGCGCATCTCGGGCACGGCGACGCGCCTCGCGCGAGCCCGCTCGATCAGGCGCAGCATCAGATAGCGGGCCCGCTCCCGGCCGCGCTCGTCCACGGCGGCGTCGAGGGAGTCGAGCCACTCCTGGGTTTCCTCGGGATCAAAGTCAGGAACCTGACTCGGAAGGCCGCCAATGATGATCGGGTTGCGATCTGAACCGGAAGCCACGCTGTTCCTTACCTGTCAGAGGGCCGTGTTTCTGGGGATTCAGGGTGCGCTGCACCGCTCCCCATCGTGTACCTCGGGGGACCGGACGTCATCTCTACTGTTCGGTAACCGGGGTCTGGACTACGGTCGAGTGCCCCTGAAGGGTTCCCAAACTCACAAAGGGGGCACATTGGTGTGGTGCACGTCACCACGGAGCCATGTTCGTGTGCCAGGAGTTGCGGTGACACGTTCCGGATCGTCACCGTTTCGGCGGTCCCGGCGGCCGGGTACTTGCGCGATCCGCCCCGCCCGTGTGGACTACGGCCAATGCTTCGCGCACGCGCGTGGCTGAGTTATTCCCAAGACATGATCAGGAGGCAACCCGTGAGCGCGACCGCGGACCACGCGGAGGAGCGGACGAGCCCTGCCGTCAGGCTGGGGTTCCAGCCCGAGCAGGTGGTCCAGGAGATCGGCTTCGACGACGACGTCGACCAGGAGCTCCGCGAGGCCATTGAGGAAGTCATCGGCAGCGAGCTGGTGGACGAGGAGTACGACGACGTCGCCGACGCCGTGGTGCTGTGGTTCCGCGACGAGGACGGCGACCTGACGGATGCGCTGGTGGACGCCACCACGTACATCGAGGAGGGTGGCTCGATCCTTCTCCTGACGCCGAAGACAGGCCGTGACGGCTACGTGGAGCCCAGCGACATCTCTGAAGCCGCGACCACGGCGGGGCTGTCGGCTTCCAAGAGCGTCAGCGTCGGCAAGGACTGGAGCGGCAGCCGGCTGGTGACGCCCAAGGCCGCGAAGTCCAAGAAGTAACCGGTGGCTGAGCCGGGCCGGACCCCAGGGCCCGGCCCGGCCTCCTGCGCGGCCCCCGGTGGCCGCTGCATAGGGTGGACACCACCCGAACAGCCCACCGAAGGGACACGACGACGATGGCGATCCAGGTCGGCGACAAGGCCCCCGACTTCGCGCTCAAGGACAACCACGGCCGCACCGTGCGGCTCTCCGACTTCCGCGGCGCGCAGAACGTCGTCCTGCTCTTCTACCCCTTCGCCTTCACCGGCGTCTGCACGGGCGAGCTCTGCGCCGTACGGGACAACCTGCCGCGGTTCACCGACCGCGACACCCAGATCCTCGCCGTGTCCAACGACTCCATCCACACCCTGCGCGTCTTCGGTGAGCAGGAGGGCCTGGAGTACCCGCTGCTCAGCGACTTCTGGCCGCACGGCGAGGTCAGCCGCGCCTACGGCGTCTTCGCCGAGGACAAGGGCTGCGCGGTGCGCGGCACCTTCGTCATCGACAAGGAGGGCGTCGTCCGCTGGACCGTGATCAACGCCCTGCCGGACGCCCGCGACCTCAACGAGTACGTCGAGGCACTCGACGCGCTCTGATCCACTTCGTCACCGACTCGACGCCGACACCCGCGATCGGTGGGTACAAGCCCTGCGGGCGACGGGAACCCGTCACTAGGATCGAGTCGTTGATCCGATACAGAACGCACGGCGGGGCTCCCGGCCCCCGGACATCAATGGAGGACTCGTGGGAGTCAGCCTCAGCAAGGGCGGCAACGTATCACTGACCAAGGAGGCCCCCGGCCTCACCGCGGTCATCGTCGGTCTGGGGTGGGACGTCCGCACCACGACCGGCACCGACTTCGACCTCGACGCCAGCGCTCTGCTGCTGAACAACACGGGCAAGGTCGCCAACGACCAGAACTTCGTGTTCTTCAACAACCTCAAGAGCCCCGACGGCTCCGTCGAGCACACCGGTGACAACACCACCGGTGAGGGCGAGGGCGACGACGAGCAGATCAAGGTGAACCTGGCGAGCGTCCCGGCCGACATCGAGAAGATCGTCTTCCCGGTCTCGATCTACGACGCGGAGAACCGCCAGCAGTCCTTCGGCCAGGTGCGCAACGCCTTCATCCGCGTCGTCAACCAGGCCGGCGGCGCCGAGATCGCCCGCTACGACCTCTCGGAGGACGCGTCCACCGAGACGGCGATGGTCTTCGGCGAGCTCTACCGCTACGGCGCGGAGTGGAAGTTCCGCGCCATCGGCCAGGGCTACGCCTCGGGTCTGCGCGGCATCGCGCAGGACTTCGGGGTCAACGTCTGACGTCACCCGGCGTGCCCGTCCGGGACACGTCCGGCCGATTCCGGCGCCGTACCGTTTCGGTGCGGCGCCGGACGCGCAGAACAACCGAGAAGCACCACCTGGGGAGGACCACATCATGGGCGTCACGCTCGCCAAGGGAGGAAACGTCTCCCTGTCCAAGGCCGCACCGAATCTCACCCAGGTGATGATCGGGCTCGGCTGGGACGCGCGTTCCACCACCGGAGCCCCCTTCGACCTCGACGCCAGCGCGCTGATGTGCAGCGGCGGCCGGGTCCTCGGCGACGAGTGGTTCGTCTTCTACAACCAGCTGAAGAGCCCCGACGGCTCGGTGGAGCACACCGGTGACAACCTCACCGGTGAGGGCGAGGGCGACGACGAGTCGATCCTGGTCGACCTGTCGAAGGTGCCCGCCGGGTGCGACAAGATCGTCTTCCCCGTCTCCATCCACCTGGCCGACGAGCGCGGCCAGGCCTTCGGCCAGGTCAGCAACGCCTTCATCCGGGTCGTCAACCAGGCCGACGGCCAGGAGCTCGCCCGCTACGACCTCAGCGAGGACGCCTCCACCGAGACCGCGATGATCTTCGGCGAGGTCTACCGGTACCAGGGCGAGTGGAAGTTCCGCGCGGTCGGACAGGGGTACGCGTCGGGTCTGCGCGGCATCGCCATGGACTTCGGGGTGAACGTCTCATAACGCGATATGGGCAAAACCCGGGTCCGGGTGGGGTGCGCCACGACACCGACATAGACTCCGGGTTCAAAGTTTCGTAAAGCCGAGTACGGCGCGGGGGAGCCCCGTACACACAGGATTGGGTAGCCAGTGCTTCTGAAAACCTTCGGCTGGTCGTTCGTGGTCACCGCGCTCGGCCTGGTCGCAGCGGTCCTCTTCGGGGGGTGGACCGCCCTCGGCATCGTGGCGATCCTCTCGGTCCTGGAGATCTCGCTGTCCTTCGACAACGCGGTGGTCAACGCCGGGATCCTGAAGAAGATGAATGCCTTCTGGCAGAAGATCTTCCTCACCGTCGGCATCCTCATCGCCGTGTTCGGCATGCGCCTGGTGTTCCCCGTCGTGATCGTGGCGATCAGCGCCCAGCTCGGGCCGATCGAGGCCGTCGACCTCGCGCTCAGCGACAAGGACCGCTACCAGCAGCTCGTCACCGACGCGCACCCGTCGATCGCCGCGTTCGGTGGCATGTTCCTGCTGATGATCTTCCTCGACTTCATCTTCGAGGACCGGGACATCAAGTGGCTGGCCTGGCTGGAGCGGCCGCTGGCCAAGCTCGGCAAGGTCGACATGCTGTCGGTCTGCATCGCGCTCATCGTCCTGCTGATCTCCTCGCTGACCTTCGCGGCCCACGCCCACCAGCACGGCGGCGCCCATGTCGACAAGGCCGAGACGGTCCTGCTCTCCGGTATCGCCGGTCTGATCACGTACATGATCGTCGGCGGTCTGTCCGGGTTCTTCGAGGACCGCCTCGAAGAGGAGGAGGAGCGCGAGCACGAGGCCGAGGAGGAGGCCGAGCGCAGCGGCAAGCCCCGCTCAGCGGTCGCCCTGGCCGGCAAGGCCGCCTTCTTCATGTTCCTGTACCTGGAGGTCCTGGACGCCTCGTTCTCGTTCGACGGCGTGATCGGCGCCTTCGCGATCACCAACGACATCGTCCTCATGGCCCTCGGCCTCGGCATCGGCGCGATGTACGTCCGGTCGCTCACGGTCTACCTGGTCCGCCAGGGCACCCTCGACGACTACGTCTACCTGGAGCACGGCGCCCACTACGCCATCGGCGCCCTCGCCATGATCCTGCTGGTCACCATCCAGTACCAGATCAACGAGATCATCACCGGCCTGATCGGCGTCGTGCTGATCGGCGCCTCCTTCTGGTCCTCGGTCCGCCGCAACCGCGCCCTCGCGGCCGCGGAGGGAAAAGCGGAGACCCCGGACAAGACTGAGGTGTCGTCCGGGGTGTGACACCCCCGAGGGTGAGGAACGCTCTGAGCGGGGCGGCCGGACGTCCGGCCGCCCCGCCGGTTTGTGCAGGGACACGAACGTCCTGTGGGACGTGGGGGGCGGACATGGGCTTCTTGGACGGGCTCTGGCGTGGGCGGGCGGCCGAGTTCGACTCGGGCAGCGCGTCGTCGAACGCGATCGAGCTGACGAAACGGCACGACCGGGTCTCGCTCACCCGGCAGGGAGCGGCCACCGGCCATCTGCGGATCAACCTGACCTGGCGCATGCGGACCTCCGACATCGGCGGGTCCCAGCGGGAGAGCCTGCTGCGGCACCCCTTCAAGGCGCTGCGGCCCCCGGAGGTCCTCGGGCACAGCCAGAGCATGGTCAACGTCGACCTCGACCTCGGCTGCCTGTACGAGCTGGCCGACGGCACCAAGGGCGTCGTCCAGCCGCTCGGCGGCTTCCTCGGCGACGTCAACGCACCGCCGTACGTCAAGCTCAGCGGTGACGACCGGTTCGGCTCCGCGTCCGGCGAGACGATCTACGTCAACCTCGACCACCGGGACGACATCAAGCGGCTGCTGGTGTTCGTCTACATCTACGACCAGACCCCGGCCTTCGACCGCACCCACGCCATCGTCACGCTCTACCCCAGCAACGGGCCCCGGATCGAGATCGGCCTGGACGAACGGCACCCCCAGGCCCGCTCCTGCGCGGTGGTGACCATCGAGAACGTCAAGGGCGAACTGTGGGTCCGCCGCGAGGTCAAGTTCGTCTACGGCTTCCAGGCCGAGCTGGACCGCCTCTTCGGCTGGGGCCTGCAATGGGGCCGCGGCTACAAGAGCAAGGCCGAGCACTGAGCCGCAGGACGGCCCGTGCTCAGCGTCCGATGAACTGCGGGCCCTGCGGAGGCAGGAGGACCTCCGGCGCCGGGCCGGCGGCGGTCGCCGCGGGCGGATAGCCGTATCCCGAGGCCGCGGCGGTCCCGGCCGGCTGGGGGTAGCCGTACGCCGGCTGGGTCGGCGGGGGCTGCTGCGGATAGCCGTACGACGGCTGCGACGGCTGCGGCGGCACCACCGTCGTGGGCTGCTCCGGCGGCAGCGGCTGGGACACCTCGGGGGTCTGGGCGGCCGGCGGCTCCTGCGCGGCCGCCTCCGACTCGTCCACCGAGATCCCGAAGTCCGTGGCCAGTCCCTTCAGGCCGTCCGAGTAGCCCTCGCCCAGGGCGCGGAACTTCCAGCCCTCACCCCGGCGGTACAGCTCGCCGCAGATCAGCGCGGTCTCCGCGCCGGTCTCCGGCTTGATGTCGAAACAGGCCAGCGGCTCACCCTCGGCCGCCGAGGCGTCGTACAGCGTGATACGCAGGTCGCGTACGCGGTCGAAGGCGACACCGTCCGCCGACGCGACGAGCAGAATCTGGCCGACGGCCGCCTCGACACCGGCCAGGTCCGTCTGGATCGTGTCGGTGAGGCCCTCGGCGCCCTGCTTCTTGCCGAGCCGCCACACCGTCCCCGAGGGATGCCGGGGCTGGTTGTAGAAGACGAAGTCCTCGTCGGAGCGCACACGACCGTCGGGGCCGAGGAGCAGAGCGGAGGCATCGACATCGGGGACCCCCTGCCCGGGCGTCCAGCGCAGCACGGCGCGTACCGTGGTGGCCTCCAGCGGGATGTTCGACCCCTTCAGCATCGCGTGCGTCATACGGTCATCCTGCCCTCTCCGTCCTGGTCACGACAACGCGGGGTGCACAGTGTGTGTGCACGTGTGCGGATCCGCGTTACCAGAAATTCATGCCCGTCGGGAACCCCCGACACGGGTATCTACGTACTATTACCGGCCACCTGTGAACAGGTCACAGGGGTCACTGAGTCACCACGGGGGAGCTCCATGCGTCATTTCGGGCACATCGCCCCAGAGGTGCGTCAGCGCCTGTTCCACCAGGAACCGACCACCTTCACCGCCGACTCCCCGGCCCGGCTGCTCTCCGCCGCCCTGGGGGCCACGCTCTACAGCCCCGCCACACGGCCCCGGCTGACCGAGGACATTGTCAAACAGAGCGGCCGCGGCGTGGTCTCGATGGTGCTCTGCCTGGAGGACTCCATCGGCGACGAGGACGTGCCGGCCGGCGAGGAGAACCTCGTCACCCAGCTCACCGAGCTCGCGGCCCGCCCCGACGCCGGCGACCCGCCGCTGCTCTTCATCCGCGTCCGCACCCCCGAGCAGATACCCGACCTCGTCCGCCGCCTCGGCCCCGCCGTCCGGCTGCTGTCCGGATTCGTCCTGCCCAAGTTCACCGAGGAACGCGGCATGCCGTTCCTGGAGGCCCTCGCGGACGCCGAGGCCGGCAGCGGACGCCGGCTGTTCGCCATGCCCGTCCTGGAGTCGCCCGAGCTGCTCTACCGCGAATCCCGCGTGGAGACCCTGGAGGGCATCTTCCGGGCCGTCGACAAATACCGCGACCGGGTCCTCGCGCTGCGCCTCGGCGTCACCGACTTCTGCTCCTCCTACGGACTGCGCCGCGCCCCCGACATGACCGCCTACGACGTCCAGGTCGTCGCCTCCGTCATCTCCGACGTGGTCAACATGCTCGGCCGCGCCGACGGCACCGGCTTCACCGTCACCGGCCCCGTCTGGGAGTACTTCCGCGTCCAGGAGCGCATGTTCAAGCCGCAGCTGCGCCGCAGCCCCTTCCTCGAAGGGCAGGCCGAGGCATTGCGCGAAGCCCTCATCGAGCACTCCATGGACGGCCTGCTGCGCGAGATCACCCTCGACCACGCCAACGGCCTGCTCGGCAAGACCTGCATCCACCCCTCCCACGTCCTGCCCGTGCACGCGCTGTCCGTCGTCAGCCACGAGGAGTTCAGCGACGCCCAGGACATCCTGAGCCCCGAGTGCGGCGGCGGGGGTGTACTGAGATCGCAGTACACGAACAAGATGAACGAGGTGAAGCCGCACCGCGCCTGGGCCGAGCGCACCCTCCTGCGCGCCGAGGCCTTCGGCGTGGCCAACGAGGACATCGGCTTCGTGGAGCTGCTCGCCGCCGGCGTACCGGCCTGACCGGACCGGCAACCGCACAGCCGGGCCCACGACGGGACGCCCGGCCACTCGATCCAAGGGACGCATGAACAACGCAGTGAACAACGGGGTCTGGTCCGGAAGCTGGGTCGCCGAACGGCTCGGGGTCCAGCTCGTGGGCGACGACACGCTCACCGACCTGCTGGGCCTGGCCCTGCGCCGCAACCCGAAACGAGCCCACCTCCTCGTCTCGAACGTGCTCGGCAAGCACGTACCCCAGTCACCCACCGTGGTCCACGGCGCCGGATACGGCCTCGGCCGCCGCGTCCGCGACCTGCTGGGCGACGAGGACGCCGCCGCCGCGGTCGTCCTCGGCTACGCCGAGACCGCCACCGGCCTCGGCCACTGCGTCGCCGACGGCCTCGGCCTCGCGCCCTACCTGCACTCCACCCGCCGCCCCGTCCCCGGCGTCGCCCGCGCCGGCGGCTTCGAGGAGTCCCACTCCCACGCCACCTCCCACCTGCTGCTCCCCGAGGACCCCACGCTCCTCGTCGGCGACGGCCCCCTCGTGCTCGTCGACGACGAGTTCTCCACCGGCAACACGGTGCTGAACACCATCCGCGAACTCCACCAGCGCTACCCGCGCCGCCGCTACGTCGTCGTCGCCCTCGTCGACATGCGCTCCCCGGCCGACGCCGGACGCCTCGACGACCTCGCCCGCGAGATCGGCGCCCGCGTCGACCTCGTCACCGCCGCCACCGGCACCGTACGGCTCCCCGACGGCGTACTGGAGAAGGGCCAGGAACTCGTCGCACGCCACGAGACCCCGCCCCCGGCCCCCACCGGCAGCACGGCACCCGCGCCCACCCGCGTCGACCTGCACTGGCCCGCCGGCCTCCCCGACGGCGGCCGGCACGGCTTCACCCCCGCCCACCGCACCCGGCTGGAGAACGCCCTGCCCGCCATGGCCGCCCGCCTGGCCCAGGCCCTCCCCGCCGGCGCCCGCCGCGTCCTCGTCCTCGGCTTCGAGGAACTCATGTACGCGCCGCTGCGGCTCGCCCGCGAACTCGAGCAGACCACCGGCCTCGACGTCCGCTACTCCACCACCACCCGCTCACCCGTCCTCGCCGTCGACGACCCCGGCTACGCGATACGCACCCGCCTCGTCTTCCCCGCCCACGACGACCCCGCCGACGGCCCCGGCGAGCGCTACGCCTACAACGTCGCCGGAGCCGGCTTCGACGCCGTCGTCACCGTCGTCGACTCCGCCGCCGACACCCCCGCCCTGCACGCCCCGGACGGACTCCTCGCCCAGCTCGCCGCCCAGACCCCGCACGTCCTGCTGGCCGTCGTCCCCTCGTACGTCCCCGGCCCCCTCGCCCTGCCCGAAAGGCCCCCGATGCTGCCCGAGCCCCTGCGCGGCCCCGCCTTCTCCTCGTACGCCCCGGAAGAGGTCGGCTGGCTGCTCCAGGACCTCTCGGACGTCACCCTGGAGGCACCCACCGAGGAACGCGAGGAGGCCATCCAGAGCGGCGGCGCCCACTACGCCGAATCCCTGCCCGTCGAGTACCAGCCCAGCGAGCAGTACCAGGCGCTCTTCCACAGCGCCCTCGAGGAGTCCGCCGGCCGCCTCGCCCACGCCGTCGGCGCCGTCACCGAGATCGTCCTCGCCGAACGCTCACCCCGGCCCGTGCTCGTCTCCCTCGCCCGCGCCGGCACCCCCGTCGGCATCCTCATGCGCCGCTGGGCCCACTTCCGGCACGGCCTCGAACTGCCCCACTACGCCGTGTCCATCGTGCGCGGCCGCGGCATCGACGCCAACGCCCTGCGCTGGCTCGCCCGCCACCACGACCCCCACGACGTCGTCTTCGTCGACGGCTGGACCGGCAAGGGCGCCATCACCCGCGAACTCGCCGCCGCGATACGCGAGTTCGAGAAGACCGACGGCATCACCGGCTTCGACCCCGAGATCGCCGTGCTCGCCGACCCCGGCTCCTGCGTCCGCACCTACGGCACCCGCGACGACTACCTCATCCCGTCCGCCTGCCTCAACTCCACCGTGTCCGGCCTGATCTCCCGCACCGTGCTGCGCGCCGACCTCGTCGGCCCGCACGACTTCCACGGCGCCAAGTTCTACCGCGAACTCGCCGGATCCGACGTCTCCGTCGCCTTCCTCGACGCCGTCTCCGCCCGCTTCCCCGACGTCACCGACACCGTCGACGCCACCGCCAAGGAACTCCTCTCCGCCGACCGCACCCCCACCTGGGAAGGCTGGGCCGCCGTCGAACGCATCAGCGAGGAGTACGGCATCCACGACGTCAACCTCGTCAAGCCCGGCGTCGGCGAGACCACCCGCGTCCTGCTGCGCCGCGTCCCCTGGAAGATCCTCGCCTGCGCAGGAGCCGGCGCCGACCTCGACCACGTCCGCCTGCTCGCCGCACAACGCGGCGTACCCGTCGAAGAGGTCCCCGAACTCCCGTACACCTGCGTCGGACTGATCCACCCCAAGTACACCCGCGGCGCCACCGGCGCCGACGGCCGGGCGGTGAACCTCTGATGCCCGTGATCGTCGCCAGCGACCTCGACCGGACCCTGATCTACTCCTCCGCCGCGCTCGCGCTCACCATGCCCGACGCCCGCGCCCCACGCCTGCTCTGCGTCGAGGTGCACGAGAGCAGACCGCTGTCCTACATGACCGAGACGGCCGCCCAGCTGCTCACCGACCTCGGCGACCGCGCCCTCTTCGTCCCCACCACGACCCGCACCCGCAAGCAGTACCAGCGCATCAACCTGCCCGGCCCGCCCCCCACCTACGCCATCTGCGCCAACGGCGGGCACCTCCTCGTCGACGGCGTCTCCGACCCCGACTGGCACGCCCAGGTCACCGCCCGCCTCGCCGACCAGTGCGCACCCCTCGCCGAGGTCCAGGACCACCTGATGGCCACCGCCTCCCCGGCCTGGGTGCGCAAGCACCGCGTCGCCGAGGACCTCTTCGCCTACCTCGTCGTCGAACGCGAACTGCTCCCCGAGGAATGGGTGAAGGAACTCGCCGTCTGGGCCGAGGACCGCGGCTGGACCGTGTCCCTCCAGGGCCGCAAGATCTACGCCGTCCCCCGACCGCTCACCAAGAGCGCCGCCCTGCGCGAACTCGCCCGCCGCACCGGCGCCGAACTCACCCTCGCCGCCGGGGACTCCCTGCTCGACGCCGACCTGCTGCTCGCCGCCGACCGGGGCTGGCGCCCCGGCCACGGCGAACTCGCCGACACCGACTTCACCGCCCCCGCGGTCACCGCCCTGCCCGAACGAGGCGTCCTCGCCGGCGAACGCATCCTGCGGGAGTTCCTGAAGACGGCCGGCACGACGACGGCCGCAGGAGGGGGAAGGAGGGGCTAACCGCAGCAGCCCCCACCGCAGCAGCCGCCCCCGCCGGACGCCTTCGGCGCCGCGGGGGCGCTCGCCGTCCCACCGACGGCCACCGTCGACAACAGCTTCACCGTGTCGTCGTGCCCGGCCGGGCAACTCGCCGGAGCGGACGACTCCGCCATCGGCCGGCTCAGTTCGAACGTGTCGCCGCAACTGCGGCAGCGGTACTCGTAGCGAGGCATGACCCCAGGTTAGCCCGGCCCGTGACCGCCGCCCCGCTCCTCACGGATCTGCGCCACCACCCGCGCCACCGACTGACGCACCGCCTCCGTCTCCGTCAGGAAGTGCCAGTAGTCCGGATGCCGGCCCTCCAGCGTGCCCACCGCCCGCTCCAGCCGCGCCACCGCATCGTCCAGCGGACGCGCGTGCCGCGGATCCGGCGTGTTCCGCCCCGCCATCGCCAGCCGCTGCGCGTCCCGGATCGCGAACCGCGTCCGGTCGATCTCCTGCTGCGGATCCTTCTGCACCGCGTTCAGCATGCGCAGCCGGTCACCCGCCGCCGACACCGACTCGTCCGTCGTGTTCAGCAGCGCCCGCACCGTCGACAGCAACGCCGTCGCGTCCGGCCAGCGCTGCTCGTCCCGCGCCGCCCGCGCCTCACGCAGCTTCACCTCGGCCTGCCGCACATTCTCCTCGGCCACCTCCGGCACCCCCTGGAGGTCCTGCCAGCACGCCACCGAGAACCGCCGCCGCAACTCGCTCAGCACCGGCTCCACCTGCTCCGCCCGCGTCGTCAGCGCCTGCGCCCGCGTCCGCAGCGACACCAGCCGGTGATCGATCTCCGCCGCCCGCTCCGGCAGCCGCTCCGCCTCCGCGCGGATCGCCCCGGCCTCCCGCGCGACCCGCTCCGCCCGCTCCAGCGTCTGCGGCACACCATGCCGCCCCGCACCCTCGTTCAGCAGCGTCAGCTCCGGCCCCAGAGCCGCGAGCCGCGCCGCCAGATCGTCCGCCCGCAGACCGGAGTCCCGCACCGCGTCCAGCGCGTTCGACGCCGCGAGCAGCCCCTGCCGGGCCCGCTCCACCGCCGGCGCCAGCCGCGCCAGCTGCGTCTCCGCCTTCCCCAGCAGCGGCCCCAGCCCGTCCGCGAACCGCTCCAGCTCCCGCCGTACGCCGTCCAGGTCGTCCTTCGCCCGGCTCAGCTCGGCACGGGCCCGGCCCGCCGCCGCGGCCTCCAGGTCGTCACGGTCCAGATCGTGCGCGTCCACCGCCTCGATATAACGGTGGCTCGCCTCGTCGATCCGCCGGCCCAGCGCGTCGAAGCCCTCGATCGCCCGCCGCGCCGCCGGAGAGTCGTCCACGGCCGCGATCGTCTCTATCGAGATCCGCAGATCCCGCTGCGCGGTGTCCAGCTCG
>Ga0164243_10009734_pt1 | contig 13929 bp, 17 predicted proteins | sample OricompcompostOP_FD_108781 | JGI IMG/M metagenome (GOLD analysis project Ga0164243, IMG submission 108781) | Organic Plus compost microbial communities from Emeryville, California, USA - Original compost - Organic plus compost (OP) | ecosystem: Engineered > Solid waste > Mixed feedstock >... | reverse complement strand
GTCAGCTCCTCTCTCTCCGCTTTTTGGGGTTGCGCTAGGAGGTCCCCGTGACCCGAAACTGCGCATGGTGCGGCGAGGCATTCCAGGCCAAGCGCCCGACCGCGAAATACTGCGGGGGCTCGTGCCGGGCGAAGGCGTCGAACGCGTCCAAGCGGGCACCGCGCCGGGCGCCGGTCGAGCTGCCTCCGGCGCCCGCACCGGCCGATGGCGGGGTCGTGGCGGCGGTGAGCGCCGAACTGGAGGCCGCGGACCGCGCGGAAAGCTTCCTGGGCGCCCAGGCGCTCGCCCTCGCGGCGCGCATCGACGCCGGGTCCGACACCGGCTCGGCGGTCGCCGCGCTGTCCAAGGAGCTGCGCGCGGTGATGGATGCGGCGCTCGCGGACGCCCCGAAGGCCGCGGACAAGCTCGACGAGCTGTCGGAGCGCCGCAAGCGGAAGGCGTCCGGTGCCTGACCTGGTCGCCCCGGCGCATCTGTGGGTGCCTGAGCGGGTCGGGTCCTACGGTGACGAGGCGGTCGACCTGGCCGAGATGGCCGGGCGGCGGTTGGACGCCGAGCAGCGGGTCGCGGTGGACGCGATGCTGTCGTACGGGCCGGGCGGCCGGTGGGTCGCACTGGAGGCCGCCGTGGTCGAGGCCCGGCAGAACGGCAAGACCTCGGGCGTGATCCTGCCGGTGGTGCTGGCGGACCTGTTCCTGTTCGATGCGGACCGGATCGTGTGGACCGCGCACCTGTTCCGGACGGCGCGGGATGCCTTCACCGACGTGGTCGGGCTGATCGACGGATGCTCCTACCTGTCGCGGCGGGTCAAGAAGGTCACCTACGCCAACGGCGAGGAGGCCGTCGAGCTCCATTCGGGGGCCCGGCTGGAATTCCTGGCCCGCAGCAAGGGCGGCGGCCGCGGCCTCGGCGGCAAGCGGCTGGTGATGGACGAGGCGCTGTTCCTGTCGGCCGAGAGCATGGGGGCGCTGATCCCGACGCTATCGGCGCGCGAGGACCCGCAGATCCTCTACGGGTCGTCTGCGGGGCTGGCCACCAGCGACCATCTGCGGGCGCTTCGCGATCGCGGGCGCCGCGGCGGCGACCCGTCGCTGGTGTGGGTGGAGTGGTGCGCGCCGGGCGGCTGGGAGGACCCGCCGTGTGCCCGCGGCCGCGACTGCCAGCACACGCTGGAGGCCGAGGGGTGCGCGCTGGACGACGAGTCGCTGTGGCGGCTGGCGAATCCGGCGCTGGGCCGGCGGATCGGGTACGAGTTCGTGCGGGCCGAGCGGCGCGCGCTGCCGTGGGAGGAGTTCGGCCGTGAGCGGCTCGGCTGGTTCGATCTGCCGCTGTCGGTCGACGCGCGGCCGATCGAGCCGGAGGACTGGGCGGCGTGCGCTCTGGACGTGCCCGAGCGGCCGCCGGGGGTGCCGTCGTTCTTCATCGACTGCTCGCCGGGCCTGTCGTCGGCGAGCATCAGCGCCGCGGTGACCCATGACGGCCGGCCGCGCATCGAGTTGTCGGACTACCGGCCGGGCGCGGGCTGGCTGGAGGGCGAGGGCGGCCGCGTCGCCGAGCTCGCGCGGACCTATCCGGGGGCCAGGTTCGCGGTGTTCGGGTCGGGCGCGGTCGCGGCGCTGCTGCCGGGCCTGGCCGATCTGGGGATTCAGGTCGAGCAGTTCAACAACCAGGACATGGGCCGGGCGTGCGGCCACCTGCAGAAGCTGGTGGCCACGCGCGGGCTGAGCCATGACGGGAACCCGCTGTTCGAGTCGGCGCTGAAGGGCGCGGTGAAGCGGGCGCTCGGCGACGACCTGTGGACGTGGTCGCGGCGCAGGTCCGCCGACATTTCGCCGATCGTGTCCGCGACGGGTGCGGCGTGGCTGCTGGAGACGCAGCCTTCCTACAACGTGTTGGAGAGCGTCTGGTGAGGTGGCCTTGGAAGCGCCGCGTCGAGCAGCGCGCTATCACGTCGGTGCCGTGGGACCAGGGCGGCCCCGCGTCGCCGACTCAGATCGACGTCCAGCGGGCGCTGCAGCTCGCTCCGGTGTACGCGGCGGGCCGACTGCTGGCCTCGTCGGTGGCGGCGCTGCCGCTGCAGGTCTACCGGCGGTCGGGCGGGGCGCGGGTCAAGCTGGACTTCGTCCCGGACCTGTTCTGGAACCCGAGCGTGCAGGGGACGCTGTACGACTGGCTGTTCCGGGCGGTGACGAGCATGGTGTACCGCGGGAACGCGGTCGGGCTGGTCACGGCGCGCGACGACTTCGAGTTCCCGACGATGGTCGAGTGGCTGAACCCGGACGAGGTGCACGTCCAGGACGACCAGATGTTCGGGCCGGGCAGCTTCACCAGCCCGATCTGGTATTGGCAGGGCCGGGTGGTGCCGACCGAGGACATCGTGCACATCCCCTGGTTCACTCTGCCGGGCCGGGTGTGGGGGCTGTCGCCGCTGCAGGCGTACGCGGCGACGGTGTCCACGAGCCTGTCGGCGCAGCAGTTCTCCAATGACTGGTTCGCGGCCGGCGGCGTGCCGCCCGCGACGTTCAAGAACACCGAGCAGACGGTCGCGCAGAGGGACGCCGACGTCATCAAGGCGCGGCTGACGTCGGCGATCAGGACCCGGCAGCCGATCGTGTACGGCCGCGACTGGGAGTTCAACCCGATCTCGGTGTCGCCGACCGAGGCGAAGTTCATCGAGACGATGCGGCTGTCGGCGACGAACGTGGCGAACGTGTACGGGATCCCGCCGGAGATGATCGGCGGGGAGTCGGGCGCGAGCATGACCTACGCCAACACCGAGATGCAGCAGATCCAGTTCTTGCAGACGTGCCTGCTGCCGTGGCTGACCAAGCTGGAGGCCGCGTTCAACCGCCTGCTGCCGAGCAGCCAGTACGTGCGGTTCAACGCCGACGCGCTGATCCGGGCGGACTCGCAGACCCGCTGGTCGAACTACAAGACGGCGCGGGAGATCGGCGTGCTGAGCCGGGACGAGATCCGGGCGCTGGAGGACATGGCGCCGCTGCCGGACGGCCAGGGCGAGGACTACGAGCCGCTGAGGGCGGGTGCGCAGCCGGCCTCGGCGGACGGACAGGGCAATGGAGAGGGCGCCGTGGTGCCGCTACGTGTTACCGGAAGGACAGGGCAGTGAGTTACGAACTGGAGCGCCGGTTCACCGCGGTGCCGGTGGAGGTCCGCGCGGACGGGGAGCGGCGCCGCATCGGCGGCTACGCCGCGATCTTCAACCGCTACTCGCAGAACCTCGGCGGGTTCGTCGAGATCGTCGAGCGGTCGGCGTTCAACAAGTCCCGCGGGGACGGCTGGCCGGACGTGATCGCCCGGTACAACCACGACGACAACATGCTGCTCGGCTCGACGGGCGGCGGCACGCTGCACCTGTCGGTGGACGACACGGGCCTGACCTACGACGTGGACCCGCCGTCGTCGCGCTCCGACATCGTGGAGCTGGTGTCGCGCGGCGATGTCCGCAAGTCGTCCTTCGCGTTCCGGGTGATGCCCGAGGGCGACGAGTGGGGCGTCAACGACCAGGGGTTCCCGACGCGGCGCCTGCACTCGGTGCAGCTGATCGACGTGGCGCCGGTGAACACCCCGGCCTACACCGACACCTCGGCGTCGATGCGGTCGCTGGCCGCGCATGTGGGCGCCGAGCTGGAGGAGGTCCGCAAGCTCGCCGAGGCCGACGAGCTGCGCAAGTTCTTCGTCCGCACCGACAAGGGCGGTGCGCCGGCGAAGCCGAAGACGTTCGGTCCGGCGGCCGCTGCGGCGCTGCTGGCCCGCAGGAGCGACCCGTACGTGTAGGGCCGCCGCCATCCAGGGGGTTCCCGGCAGGTATCCGCCACCGGGGATCGCTCTGCCCTGCGGATAGCGCAGGCCCGGGGACGCGTCAGGCGTCGAGCCCGCCGGGTGACAGCGGGACGGGGTAGCCATCCAGCACCCCGCAGCCATGTAACGACGACCCGAGAGGGGAGGTCTCGCAGTGAGCGAGATCGTGAAGAGGCTGCGGGAGCGGCGCGCGAACGTCTGGGAGCAGGCGAAGGCGCTGGCCGACGTCGCAGCGGACGAGAACCGCGCGTTCAGCGCGGAGGAGCAGGGCACCTGGGACGGCCTGAACGCCGAGCTGGAGAACCTCGACAAGCGGATCAAGTCCGCGCTCGACGTCGAGGAGCGCGCCAAGCAGGCCGACGAGGCGTTCGAGCGGGTCGCGGGCAAGCCGGCCGAGCGCGGCGCGCCCCAGGCGCAGCAGACCGACGACGAGCTGCGGTCGTTCCTGCGCGGCGAGGGCCCGCGGGCCTACGAGGTGCGGCCGACCGGCCCGGTCAACTTCCGCGACCTGTCCAAGCTGACCGACGCGGCCGGGAACAACACCGTCCCCACCAGCTTCTACAACCGCCTGGTGGCGCACCTGATCGAGACCAGCGCCATCATGCAGTCCGGCGCGACGATCCTGAACACCGCCTCCGGTGAGATCATCCAGGTCCCGAAGACCACGGCGCACTCCAGCGCCTCGATCGTCACCGAGGCGGGCTCCATCAGCGAGTCCGACCCGACGTTCGGGCAGGTCGAACTGGGCGCCTACAAGTACGGGACCATGATCCAGGTGTCGCGGGAGCTGCTCACCGACACCGGCGTGGACCTGGAGGGCTACCTGGCCATGCAGGCCGGCCGGGCGCTCGGCAACGCCTTCGGCGCGCACGCCGTCACCGGCACCGGCTCCAGCCAGCCGCGCGGCGTGGTCACCGACGCCACCCTGGGTGTCACGGGCGCGACGAGCGTCAGCGGCGCCTTCACCGCCGACAACCTCATCGACCTGTTCTACTCGGTGATCGCGCCGTACCGGATGAGCAACGCCTGCCGGTGGATCATGAAGGACTCCTCGGCGGCCGAGGTCCGCAAGCTCAAGGACGACAACGGCCAGTACCTGTGGCAGCCCGCGCTGACCGCGGGCGCCCCGGACACGATCCTCGGCAAGCCGGTGCTGACCGACCCCAACGTCGCGGCGATCGCCACCAGCGCCAAGTCGGTGCTGTTCGGCGACTTCTCGCAGTACTTCGTCCGGCTCGCCGGCGGGGTCCGCTTCGAGCGGTCCGACGACTACGCGTTCGGCAACGACCTGGTCACCTTCCGGGCGCTGCTGCGCGCGGACGCGGCCCTGGTCGACCTCACCGGCGCCGTCAAGTACTTCGCGGGCGGCGCGTCCTGATCGCCGGCCGGGCGGGGCTTCGCGGCATCGACCCCGCCCGGCCGCTCCAATGGAGGGAGACAGATGTCCACCTATGACGAAGTGCTGGTGGTCCAGTCCCTGATCCCGGCCGCCCGGACGACGACCGCCAACGGCGGCGCGGTGGACACCGTCGCCAACGGCGGCATGCAGGACGCGGTGCTGGTCGTGCACGCCGGGACGGTGACCGACGGGACGCACGCCATCACCGTGCAGGAGTCGGCGGACGGGTCGACGAACTGGACGGCCGTGGCCGCGGGGAACCTGCAGGGGTCACTGCCGAGCCTGACCAGCAGCGCCGACGAGGCGGTCACGATGGTCGGCGTCCGGCCGACCAAGCGGTACGTGCGCGCCGTGTCCACCGTGTCGGGCTCCCCGGAGACCGGCGGCGTGTACGCGGCGGGGTTCATCCTCGGCCGTCCCCGTTTCAAGCCGGTCAGCCACTCCTAGGGGGCGCGCGGTGAAGATCCGGATGAAGGTGGCGGTGTCGGGCACCCGCAACGGTGTGCCGTGGCCCGCGTGCGGCGAAGTCGCCGAGGTGTCCGACGTCGAGGGTGCGGACCTGTGCGCGGCGGGGCTGGCTGATCCGGTCGCCGAGCCGCCCGCGGCCGCGACCGAGACGGCGACCGCGCCGCCGGCCGAGAAGCGTACGCCCCGCCAGCAGCGCCCCAGGGGCAAGCGGGCCTGATGCGCGCCGACTACTGCACCGTCGAGCAGGTCCGCGCGGAGCTGGGCGACGCGGCTTCCGGCCTGGACGCCACCCTGCTCGCCAAGGCCGTCACGGCCGCGTCCCGCGCGGTGGAGGACTGGTGCGGCCGGTCCGCGGGGTTCGCGCTCGACGCGGCGGCGTCGGCGCGGGTGTACCGGCCGACGGGCCGGGAGGTCGCCGTCATCGACGACATCGGCTCGGCGGACGACCTGACGGTGGAGACGTGGGCCGGGGCGTGGACGGTCCTCGACGCGGACGCCTACCAGCTGGAGCCGCTGAACGCCGACACCGCGTCGGCGTTCGCGTGGAACCAGCTGGTGGCGCTCTCGGCGTGCTGGCCGGTCGACGGCCGGCGGGCGACGCTGCGCGTGACGGCCCGGTGGGGGTGGTCGCAGGTGCCCGAGCAGGTCGAGGAGGCGACGATCCTCCGCGCGGTGGCCCTGTTCAAACGCAAGGAAACGCCGTACGGCGTGGCGGACTTCGGCGAGTTCGGGCCGGTGCGGATCGGTCAGCAGGATTTCGACGTGATCTCGCTGCTGGCGCCGTTCCGTGTCCCGGGGATCGCCTGACATGGCGACCTTCAGCGAGATCCGGGACCGGATCAAGGTGGTGGCCGAGCGCGCCGAGGGCGTCACGGTCGTCACCCGGCCGGGCGAGTCCCCGCCGGCGGTGGCGACGGGCCGGGCGGCGCTGGTGATCCAGGAGCCGGAGGCGACCTTCGCCGAGGGTGATTCGTCGCGGGGCCTGGATCAGTGGGACGTGCCGCTGCTGCTGCTGGCGCCGTTCGGCGACTACGGCCTCGTCCCGGACGCGCTGGAGCCGTTCATGGCCCGCACCGGCGCGCGGAGCGTCCGGCGGGTGTTCGCCGAGGAGCCGGGTCTCGGCCTGCTGGACGGCACGCGCGCCTACTTGGACCGGATGGACGAGTTCGGGCCGCGCCAGTCCAGCGATGGCACACAGCTCGCGGGCGCGGTGCTTCACCTGGTCGTCCGCACTTCTGGCTGATTCAACGATGAAAGGACCTCATCATGGCCGCGACCGGCCGCGTCAGCATCGAGCTGACGGCCACCTACACCGGGACGGCGGACCACGGTGCGCCGTTGAGCAACCCGAAGTACGCCCGGCAGCTCGACTTCTCCTCAGGAACGGGCGCCGGGAAGATCGACAAGGTGTGGTCCGACAAGCGCACCATCGCCGCATCCAGCAGCGAAGAACTCGACCTTGCGGGCGGCCTCACCGACGTGTACGGCGGGACGGTGACGTTGGCGACGGTGAAGATGCTGGCCATCGTGGCTTCCTCGGCGAACACCAATGACGTCGTGGTCGGCGCCGCGTCAGAGAACGCATGGGACGCCCTGCTGGGCGACTCGGGAACGCTGACGCTGAAGCCGGGGCAGTTCTTCGTGACGGGGCTCCCGTCGGCGGCGGGGATGGGCGTGACGGCGTCGACGGCGGACCTGCTGAAGGTCGCGAACTCCTCGTCGGGGTCGTCGGTGACGTACGACATCTTCCTGTACGGCGCGACGGCGACGTCCTGATGCGCGCCACGATCAGCCGCGCCGAGGTCCATGCGATCTGCCGCATGCTCGGCGCCGACCCCGACAACGTCCGTGCGCTCACGGCTACGCCCTTCGAGGTCACGGTCTCGACGCGAAGCAGCGACACCGTCATCCCCGTCGTGGGCGACCGCGACGGCGACACGGTCACCATGCGACACCCCAACCTGCCGGGCCGCGTCATCGATGTCCGGCCGCGCGGTGTCGGCCAGCGCGCCATGGCCGGGTGGGAGGTCGTCCCGCCCTACGACAACGGCGGCGAGTTGCCGTCCGGCGTCGGCGAGGTCACCAGCGCCGAGCCAATGCCTGTCACCCCGCCGCCTGACAGCGGCAGCAAGCCCGAAGCCCCGGCGCCGTCCGGGGCTTCGTCATCTCCGCCGCCGCGTGGTCGGCGCACCAAGAAGAAGGAGGAGGACGGCTGATGACCATCTCCAGCATCTCCGCGTCCACGCGGTACATCAACAAGGGCGTCACCAAGTTCATCTGGGTCGACACCATCTCCAGCATCGCCGCGCCGACCCGCGAGGAGCTCAACGCGGGCACGGACCTGTCCAACGAGATCCAGGAGATCGACGGCTGGCTGGTCGAGTCCGAGAGCGTCGAGACCCCCGACCTCGGGCACCTGTTCACCGGGTCGATCACGGGCAGCACCTCGGCCGAGGACTCCTCGGTGACGATGTACGCCGACCTGGGCGGCACCGACATCCGCGACGTCATCTCGCGGGGCGACAACGGCTACATGGTCATCATGGACGGCGGCGACGTCGCCGGCCGGACCATGGATGTGTTCCCCTGCCGCGTCGGGTCGCTCGGCAAGAACCGCACGGTGGACGACGACCCGGCCACGATCACGATCAACTTCAACATCACCTCGGAGCCCGCCGAGGACGTCACGATCCCCGCCTGATGCCGCGCGACCTCCAGTTCCGGATCGAGGACGGCCAAGCCCTTCGGGAGATGATCCGGGACCTGCGGGAGCTGGAGGACGGCCGAGAGCTTGCCAAGCGCCTGCGTCGGGGGCTGCGGCAGGCGGCCAAGCCGATGGTCCCGGCGGTGCGCCGCAGCGTGCTGGCGCTGCCGTCGCGGGGACTCAACGCCCGCCGGGGCCGCGACTCGCTGCGCAGGAGCGTGGCCAAGGCGACGCAGATCCGGGCCAAGACGTCCGGGTCACGTCCGTACGTCGCGGTGTGGGTGAACCCGAAGCGGATGCCGGAGGGGCAGGCGAACCTGCCCGCCTACCTCGAAGGCATCCGCCCCTTCCAACGCTGGCGGCACCCCGTCTACGGCGATGGCGACACGTGGGTGACGCAGCCGCCCAAGCCCTACTTCTATCGGGCGATCCGCCCGCTGGAGGACGGCGTGGCGGAGGAGGGTCGCCGCGTCATGAACGAGATCGCTGCGGAGATCGCAGGCAGATAGGAGTCCATATGAGCACGCCCCGCAAGCCCCCGGCCACGGCCGCCGCCGACGAGGCCGGCAAGGGCCCGAAGACCCTCACGTTCGGAGAGGGTGAGGACGCCCTGACGGTCGACGTGCCCCGCAAGTGGAAGCGCTTCAAGTTCATGCGGGCGATGGCGCGCGGCGACGTCGCGGGCTGCCTGGACGCGATCTGGCCGCCGTCCAAGGGCCGGGACGCGCTCGGCCAGGAGATCGACGAGCCGCACCCTACGGTGGCGCAGATCGAGGATCTGGAGTTGGACGACGAGGAGTTCCTCGCGGCTTTCGAGGGCCTGGCCGACGCGCTCGGCGGGACCTCGGCGGGAAACTGACGCTCCTCGCGCGCCTGATCCTGGCGTACAGCGAGGACGTCGAGGCCGACCTCGCGGAGCGGTACCCGCGCGGCGGCGACCAGCTTCCGGCGTTCTGGGCGGGCCGCATGAGCCTGCGGCGGCTGCACGTGCTTGTCTCGCGGCTGCCGATGGATTCGCGGACACAGCAGCACCTCTACGGCGACGAGGCCGCGACGTGGACGCCGGCGGGGGCGCAGCGGCACCAGATCGCACACGCGCTCGCCACCGCGAACTGGCAACGCGCCAGCGGCAAGGGCGAGAAACCCAAGAAGCCGAAGCCGCCCCGCCCGCGGACCCGCATCCCGCTGCCCGACGACATCTGACCCCGGGGGGTGAGTGGTGGCTCGATCTGTCCTGCTCAACCTCATTGGCCAGGACCGCGTCAGCAGGATGCTGCGGCGGGTGCGGCGCGAGGTCGAGGAGACCGAGCGGCAGGTCGAGTCGTTCAACGACACGTCCCGGCGGATGGGCCGCGACACCGACCGCTCCTTCGGGACCGTCACCAAGCGGCTCGGCGGGCTGGTCAAGGTCGCCGCGAAGTTCGCCAGCATCGGGCTCGGCGCGGGGCTGGCGATCACGCAGGCGGCGCAGCTCGCGGCGGCGCTCGCCCCACTGGCCGGCCTGCTGGCGGGGATCCCCGCGGCGGTCGCGCTGGCCGGTGCGGCGTTCGCCACGCTGAAGCTCGCCCTGTCCGGCGTCGGGGATGCGTTCAAGGCGGCCCTGGGCGACGACGCGGAGAAGTTCGAGGAGTCGCTGAAGGGCCTCGCCCCGGCGGCGCAGAAGGTCGCCAGGGAGCTGCGGGAGATCCGCCCGCAGCTGATGGCGGTCCGCAACGCGGCGCAGCAGGCGTTCTTCGGGCCGCTGCAGGGCCAGCTGCGCAGTACGGCGGCGGCGCTGTCCGGGCCGCTGCGGCGGGGCGTGAAGGGTGTCGCGACCGAGTACGGCCTCGCCGCGTCCAGTGTGCTGGCGTTCACCCGCGAGGCGCGTACGGCGTCGGCGGTCACGCGCATCTTCGCGGGCACGCGGCGGGTCATCGCCGGTATTCGCCCGGCGATGACGCCGATCCTGCAGGGCTTCCGGGATATGGCCGTACAGGGCGTGGGGACGCTGTCCAGGCTCGCGTCCGGCGTGGGCTCGGTGGGGCAGCGGTTCGGCGAGTGGATGCAGAAGTTCGCCGCGTCCGGCGGGGTGCAGCGGGCACTGGAGGGCGCGCTCGTCGTCGTCAAGCAGCTCGGATCGCTGCTGCTGAACGTCGGCGGAATCCTCAACAGCATCATCACGGCGGCGCAGGGCGGCGGCGGCCTGCTGGGGTTCCTCAGTCAGGCGACGGCGCAACTCAACGCGTTCCTGAAGACGGCGGCGGCGCAGCAGGCGCTCCGGTCGTTCTTCCAGACGATGAACATGCTCGGCACGGCCCTGGCGCCGATCGTGCCGATCATCGGGCAGCTCGCCGCGGCAGTGATCACGGCTCTGATGCCGGTCGTGCAGGCGGTCGCGCCGGTGATCTCGCAAGTCGTCGGCATTCTCGGGCAGACGGCGGCCGCGCTCGTTCCCGCGTTCGCGCCACTGGGGTCGCTGCTGGTGGTGGTGGCACAGGGCATCGGGCAGATCTTCGCGGCGATCGGGCCACTGCTGCCCGCGCTCGCCACGATGATCACGCAACTGATCACGGGCCTGGTGCCGGTGCTGACCCCGGTCGTCCACCTGATCGCGCAGACCGCGAGCCAGATCGGCGGGGCGCTCGTCAACGCGCTGATCGCGATGATGCCGAGCCTGACACAGTTGGTCTTGTCGGTGTCGACGCTGCTGCCGGTGTGGGCGCAGCTGACGCCGCTGTTCACGCAGCTGCTGGTGGCGCTGCTGCCGCTGGCGCCGCCGCTGATCCAGATCGCGACGATCCTGGTGACGCTGCTGGTGCCGGTGCTGCGTCTGGCGATCATGATCCTGACCAAGTACTGGTCGGTCATCATCGGGTTGATCGTGCCGGTGGTGCGGCTGCTCGGCAGGATCTTCTCGTGGGTGGCGGGTGCGCTGCAGGTCGCTGTGACCGCGATTGGCGCGGGCGCGATGTGGCTGTGGAACAACGCGATCAAGCCCGCCTGGGACGGCATCAAGGCTGCGATCGCCACGGCCTGGGGGTTCATCCGGCCGATCCTCAACACCGTCGCGACGGTGCTGAAGGTCGTGGTCGGCGGCGCGTTCCTGGTGCTGCGCGGCATTGTCAAGGTCGCGTGGCTCGCGATTCAGATCGCCATCGGCCTGGCCTGGAAGGTCATCAAGCCGATCTTCGACACGATCGTCAAGGTCGTCCGCACCTACCTGGCGCCCGCCTTTTCATGGTTCTGGTCGAAGGTTATCTCGCCGCTGTGGAACAAGATCAAGGGCCACATCTCCAGCGTCTACAACACCGGGATCAAGCCGGTGTTCGACAAGCTGAAGACGGCGGTCGGCAAGGTCGGCGACGCGTTCTCCTCGGCCGTGAGTGCCATCAAGAAGCACTGGGACAAGATCAAGGGAATCGCGAAGACTCCCGTCAACTTCGTCATCGGCCTGTACAACGACGGCATCGTCTCGCTGGTCAACAAGCTCGCCGGGTTCGCCGGAGTGGAAGACCGCCTCGGGAAGATCCCTCTACTGGCTCGCGGTGGCACCCTGGATAATCCGGCGTCGATGCGGCCGATGATGACCAATGGCCCGATGGCGATCGTCGGGGAGGGGCGGCGCCAGCATCCCGAGTACGTCATCCCGACCGACCCCAGGTTCCGCGGCCGGGCTCAAGCCCTGTGGGCGGCGGCCGGCAGTGACCTCGGCGCGCCGATTGACCGCAAGTGGCTGACAGGCAAGAACCGCCTCGGCGGCGAGGGCATCGCGTTCGAGCGCGGCGGATCGCTGCAGACCCTCGCGTTCGGCGGAATCATCGGGAAATTCGTTGATGGGGTCCGCAACTTCACGATCGGGAACGTCAGCAAGGGCGCCAAGATCCTGTTGGACAAGGTGCTCGGTGCGGCCGTCCCCGGGTCGGGCGTCTTCCGTAACGTGGTCGCCGCGATCCCCGGCTGGATCAAGAACACGCTGCTCGGCTGGATCAAGAACAAGGTGGCCAGCTTCGGTGGGGGCCCGGGGTTCCAGCGGGGTCTGGCGTGGGCGAAGACGCAGGACGGCAAGCCCTATCAGTGGGGCGGCAACGGAAACCCCTCGTGGGACTGCTCGGGCTTCATGTCGGCGATCGAGTCCGTGATTCGCGGGCAGAAGCCGCACCGCCGGTGGAGTACGCATCCGTTCCATTCCGGCGCCCGCAACCCGATGCCGGGCTGGTACCGCAACCAGCGAAGCGGGTTCATGATCGGCGTCACGGGTGCGGGGGTGGGTCACACCGCCGGGACGCTGCTCGGTAAGAACGTCGAGTCGTCCGGCAGTGGTGGCGTGCGCGTCGGCGGCGGCGCCCGCGGGTTCAACAACAGCATGTTCCCGCACCGGTACGGCCTGAAGTTCGACCAGGGCGGGATGCTGCCGCGTGGCTGGTCGGCGGTCTACAACGGCCTCCGGCAGCCGGAGCCGGTTTTCCCGTCGCTGGAGGCGGCGGCCGCGTACGGCGGCGCGGGCGGCGGGCCGCTGGTGAGCATCGACCGGGTCGAGGTCACCGAGGCCGCGGACGTGGACATGCTCGCCTCCCGTCTCGGCTTCGCGATCAGGGCGGTGACGCTGTAGTGCTGACCTCGGTGAAGCTGGTGGACGGCTCGCGGGAGATGGTGCTGCTGCCGCGCACCGATCAGGGCGTGTTCCTGCAGAACCTGGACGCGCCGATGCCTGCGGTGCGGGAGTCGGCGGAGGACCGTACGGACGACGACGGCACCCGCGACACCACGTCGCTGTTCGGGGCGCGGGCGTGTTCGATCGATCTGCTGGTGACGCAGGATCCGCGCGCGGTCGAGGATGAGTTGACCAGGTTCCTGCATCCGCGTTCGCGTCCGTTCCTGGTGGTGGAGGACGACGGCTGGCTGCAGGCCCGCCGTCTCGGCCTGCGCGCGGATCAGTTCTCGGCGCCGCTGACGCTGGACACGGCGCGCTGGGACGGCCGCCGGATCTCCGTCGGGTGGAAGGTGCCCAGCGGCGTCTGGGAGGGCGAGGAGGCGGTCACCGAGACGGTCGGTGCGGACATCGTCACGACCGACGGCCGCACCTACCCGAAAACCTACCCGTGGAGCTACCCGACGACGCTGGCGTCCGGCGCGACGATCGTCACGAACGTCGGCTCGATCCCGAGCCACTTCACGGCGCGGCTGTACGGCCCGTGCACCGGCCCCCGGCTGATCAACGGGCTGACGGGCGAGGTGATCGCTTTCCGGTCGGCGCTGAGCCTGGCGGCGGGCGAGTACGTCGAGGTCGACACCCGCGAGCGGACGGCCTACCTGCTGTCGCAGGCGGGCGCGAGCAGGTTGAGCTTCCTGAACTTCGAGGTCACGAGCTGGTGGCGGATCGAGCCGGGCGACAACCCGGTCCGGTACGTGCCCGCGACATCGTCGGCGGGCGCCGCCGCCGTGATCACCTACCGGCCCGCGTGGCTGTGATGGAGGACATGTGACGCTGCGAGTGCTGTGGATGCAGCCCGGCGAGGGCGATCCCGATATCGAGTACTCCGCCAAGGACGACCGGCAGGTGCT
>Ga0164243_10009733_pt1 | contig 13930 bp, 9 predicted proteins | sample OricompcompostOP_FD_108781 | JGI IMG/M metagenome (GOLD analysis project Ga0164243, IMG submission 108781) | Organic Plus compost microbial communities from Emeryville, California, USA - Original compost - Organic plus compost (OP) | ecosystem: Engineered > Solid waste > Mixed feedstock >... | reverse complement strand
GCGAAACAACACAACGCGCACCGAAATGCATCGAATAAAACCTTTACAGGTTAATTAGACCAATCTCGTTTGCTGCGCAAGTACAACATTCGAACACGACGAGCAGATGACATGCGTCATGCGTGAACAGTTCAATTGCAGCTGTGCATCAATGTGGAACGTTGATTTCAAGTGTTAAATCGCGACTCGTCCCAGCTGTCGCTGACAACGCAACAGCGTTGCAAACATCTGTTGCTTCGATGCACGAGTCACAATCAGCCCGCTGCGCTGTTCGCGAATGGCGACAGCGCAGATTCAAACCTTCCGTCCTTCGTTAGCCCGATTTCTTTTCGGTCTGTCGCGCGACGGCGTCGGCTGCGGCCTTGATGGCCTCGGGGTCGCCCAGGAAGCGACGCGAGGTGGGCTTGAGCGCCTGGTCCAACTGGTAATGAATCGGTACGCCAGTCGGAATGTTGAACTCGACGATCTCTGAATCGGACATACCGTCGAGCATCTTTACAAGCGCGCGCAGACTGTTGCCGTGTGCGACGACTAATACATTTCGTCCGGCGTTTAACTCCGGAGCGAGGCGGTTGTTCCAGTACGGCAGCACTCGATCGAGGGTCGTTTTCAAAGATTCGGTGGTCGGCAGTTCCGAGGGCTGCAGGGACGCGTAGCGCAGGTCGAAACGCGGATGGCGCTGGTCGTCCAGCGACAGGGCCGGCGGCGGGATGTCATAGCTGCGGCGCCAGATCTTCACCTGGTCGGCGCCAAATTTTTCGACGGTCTCGGCCTTGTTCAGGCCTTGCAGGGCACCGTAGTGGCGCTCGTTCAGGCGCCAGCTGCGCTCCACCGGCAGCCACATGCGGTCCATTTCATCGAGCGCGATCCACATGGTGCGGATGGCGCGCTTGAGCACCGACGTGAACACCTGCTGGAACTCGAAACCTTCCTCCTTGAGCAGCTTGCCCGCGGCCCGCGCTTCGTTGCGGCCCTGTTCGGTCAGATCCACGTCCACCCAGCCGGTGAACAGGTTTTCCAGATTCCAGGTGCTTTGTCCGTGACGCAGAAGTACGAGTTGGCCGGGCATAACTAAAGTAAGGATGAAGCAGGGGCGACTTTATATCAGACATCGCCCCCAAGCCGCAGGTGTCGCTGCGTCCATTCATATTGTCCTGGCACGCAACAATCGCTGTCGCCAGTTACCGTCAGTCCCGGCAGAAACACCAACACGTGGGCCACGTGTTAACGAAACCGTCATTCAGGTGTTAATAAAATCGGCACCTGGGGTTCGCGCGGCGTTATTCCTTGGGAGCGCCGAGGCGCTCCCAAGGGGAAGGTCACTCCGTCATGCGGCGAACTGCCTGCAGCGCGACCGACAGCGTTGCAAAGTCCATTGCCGGCAGCGCGCGCATGTCGCTGACCGTCTGTCGCAGGTAGTCGACAGCGGCGCGATGCCGAGCGATCCAGCCTTCGAGCAGCTCGCCGGGGGCGGCCTTGTCTTGCCTGCTGGCGCGCTTGGACTCCGCGATCACTTGCAAGCACAGGGCTCGCTGCAGGTTGTAGACGTTGTCGCGCAGCGTCGTGCGGGCCACCGCTTGCCAGTGCCCCTCCACGCCGAGCACTTCGACCTGCTCCCGGATCCAATCCAGCGACAACGCCGTGCCCACGCCAAAGTAGAGCGCGGCGATCCGATCCAGCGACAGGCCGCTCGCTTCGGAGATCTCGATCAGATCCGGGCCGGAGCGCAGCGCCATCAGGCTGGCCATGCGCCGGGCGAGCTTGTCCGGCACGTTGGCGCCGGCGTAGCGAGCATGACGATTGTTGTAGACCGCGAGGTCATCGCCACTGAGCGTCTTCGGCAGCAGAGCGTCGAGCTCCTTCATGCCGCGACGGAAGCGCGAGACCTGGCGCTCGATGTCGAGCTGGCCGCTCTGGCGATGAATCAGCCAGTAGGTGCAGAAGCGCAGCAGCCGAGTGGTCTCGAACATCATCTCGTACTGAACCGACGCTGCGATCCTGGTATCGAGCGCTTCGATGTCGGCCCAGGTGTCGCGCATGGCCACGAACTCGCGCGCAATGGCGTAGGCGCGGGCGACGGTGCCGGCGTTGGCGCCGGTGTCTTCCTGCACCCGGCGGGCGAACGTCGGGCCCATGCGGTTGACGATGCTGTTGGTGGTCGCGGTGGCGATGATCTCCCGCCGCAGCCGGTGCTCGGGCAGATACTTGCTGAAGCGTTTCTGCATCAACGCCGGGAAGTAACGCTCCAGCTCGTGGCCCAGGAACGGATCCTCGGGCACATCCGAATCGATGAGCTTCGAGTACAGCGCCATCTTGGCGTACGCCAGCAGGATGGCGAGCTCGGGCCGCGTCAGGCCCTTGCTGGCCTGCTGCCGCTCGGTGATCTCTTCACTGGCGGGCAGGAATTCGAGCCCGCGATCCAGCAGCCCCGACAGTTCCAGCCGACGGATCGAATGCGCATGCTCGAGCAGGTCCTTGCTCGCGCGGGCCTCCAGCATCGACAGCGCCTGGCTCTGCAGATAGTTGTCACGCAGCACCAGGGCGGCGACCTCGTCGGTCATGTCGGCCAGCAGCACGTTGCGCTTGTCCAGCGTCAGGCCGGCGCGCTTGGGCAGGTTGTTGAGCAGGATCTTGATGTTGACTTCGTGATCCGAGCAATCCACGCCACCGGAGTTGTCGACGAAGTCGGTGTTGATGCGGCCGCCGGAGAGCGCGTACTCGATGCGCCCGCGTTGCGAAAAGCCGAGATTGCCGCCTTCGCCGACCACTTTGCAGCGCAGCTCGCGGCCGTTGACGCGCACGGCGTCATTGGCGCGGTCGCCCACATCGAGATGAGATTCGTCGGTGGCCTTCACGTAGGTGCCGATGCCGCCATTCCACAGCAGGTCGACCGGCATGCACAGAATCGCGCGAATCAGCTCGATCGGCGTGAACGTGTCGCGCTTGATGCCGAGCATGGCCTGCACCTGCGGCGACACCTTGATCGACTTGACGTTGCGCGCGTAGACACCGCCGCCCCTGGAGATCAGCTTGCGGTTGTAGTCCTCCCAGGTGGAGCGCGGCAGGTTGAACATGCGCTGACGCTCTTTATAAGAGGCCGCCGCATCCGGATCCGGGTCCAGAAAGATGTGCTGATGGTTGAAGGCCGCCAGCAGGCGGATGTGCGGCGACTGCAGCATGCCGTTGCCGAACACGTCGCCGGCCATGTCACCGATGCCGATCGCGGTGAAGTCCTGCGACTGGGTGTCGATGCCCATCTCGCGGAAATGGCGCTTCACGCACTCCCAGGCGCCGCGCGCCGTGATGCCCATCTTCTTGTGGTCGTAACCGGCCGAACCGCCCGAGGCGAAGGCGTCGCCCAGCCAGAAGTTGTAGTCGGCGGCCAGCCGATTGGCGATATCGGAGAAGGTTGCCGTGCCTTTGTCGGCCGCGACCACCAGATATGGATCGTCGCCGTCGCGACGGACCACCTGCGCCGGCGGCACGATCTTGCCTTCGACGATGTTGTCGGTGATGTCGAGCAGCGCCGAGATGTAGGTGCGATAGCACTCCACGCCTTCGCGCTGCACCTCTTCGCGGCTCGCGCCCGCGGGCAGTCGCTTGGGAACGAAGCCGCCTTTCGCGCCGACCGGCACGATCAAGGTGTTCTTCACGTTCTGCGCCTTCATCAGGCCCAGCACTTCAGTACGGAAGTCCTCGCGACGATCGGACCAGCGGATGCCGCCGCGGGCCACCTGGCCCATGCGCAGATGAACGCCTTCGACGCGCGGGGAGTAAACGAAGATCTCGAATGCCGGTCGCGGCTGCGGCACTTCGGGAATGCTGCGCGAATCGAGCTTGAACGACAGCCACTGTTTGGGTGCGCCGCTCGCGTCCAGCTGGAAGTAGTTGGTGCGCAGAGTCGCCTGAATGGCGTGCGCGAAACGACGCAGGATGCGGTCCTCGTCGAGGCTGCGCACCGAATCGAGCAGATCGGACAACTCCTGTTTGAGCCGATCCACGTCGGCGCTGCGTTTGGCCGGCTTGTGCGCCGGATCGAACTGCGCTTCGAACAGCTGCGACAGGATGGTCGCGATCCTGGCGTTCGAAATCAGCACCTGCTCCATGTACGCCTGGCTCAGGCTCGTGCCGGTCTGGATCGCGTAACGACAGTAAGCGCGCAGCACGCTGGCCTGACGCCAGGTGAGATCGGTGACCACGATGAGTTGATTGAAGCCGTCATTCTCGGCGCGGCCGGTCCACACCGCCGAGAACGCGTCGGTGAAGCGTTCGCCCAAGGCGGCCGGATTGATCGTGCTGCCGTCGCGACGCTGCATCTCGAAATCCTGCAGCCAGATCGGGCGGCCGCCGGCCACGGCGATGCGATAGGGGCGCTCGCTGACGATCATGAAGCCCATGTTTTCGAGAATGGGCAACGCTTGCGACAACGCGATCGGCGCCGCCGCTCTGAGCAATCGCAGGTGAACGGTCTTGCCTTCGCCGCTCGCCAGGCGCATGGCGATCTTGTCGCTGTCGGCGAGCACTTCGTCGAGCTGGCGAATGTCGTCGATCGCCACTTCGGCGCTCGTGTCTTCCTCATACGCGGCCGGGAAGGCGTTGTGGAACTTCTCCGCCAGCAGGCGGCCGTCCAGTTCGCCATGCTTCTCGATCAAGGCATCGCGCAGCCTGTCGCTCCAGGTGCGCACGGTCTCGGCGATGGCCTGCTCCAGCTCTTCGGCATCGATGCGAGGGCCGCCGGTGATCGGCAGGCGAATGATCATGTGCACCCGGGCCAGTGCCGATTCGGACAGCTGGATCTGCGATTCGATGGCGGTGGCTTTGAGCTTGTCGTTGATCACCGCTTCCATCTTCTGGCGGACCTGCGTGTTGTAGCGGTCGCGCGGCACGAAGATCAGGGCGGAATAGAAACGACCGAAGGTGTCCCGGCGCAGGAACACGCGCACGCGCTGACGCTCGTACAGATTGACGATGCCGCGGACGGTGCGGATCAGGTCGGTGACGCTCGCCTGGAACAGCTCGTCGCGCGGATAGGTTTCCAGCACGTGCACGACCGCCTTGCCGTCGTGACTGGCCGGGTCCAGGCCGAAGTGCCCGACCACGCGCTCGATCTTGTGACGGAGCATCGGGATTTCGCGCGGGCTGCGGTTGTAGACCGCCGATGTGAACAGGCCGAGAAAACGTTTCTCGCCGGTGACGCGGCCCTGCGCATCGACGGTCTTCACGCCGACGTAATCGAGATACGTCGAGCGATGCACGGTGGACACGGAGTTCGCCTTGGTGATCTGCATCAACTCGGGTTGGCGCGCGTGTTCACGCAGCTCACCGGTGAGCACGGTCGGTTCGGCGCGATAACCCTTGCGCGCGCGCAGGATGCCCAGGCCCGTTTCCGGCATCGGCACCAGCAGGTCTTCGCTGCGGCCCCGTTTCAATTCGTACTGGCGATAGCCGAGGAAGGTGAAATGATTCGCGGCCATCCAGTCGAGCAGCGCCTTGGCTTCGCGCGCCTCGTTGGGTTGCACGCCTGGATTGTCGCGCTCGATCTCGTTGGCCAGCTCGGTGGCGCGCTGGCGCATTTCGTTCCAATCGCCGACCGCGAGCCGCACGTCTTCGAGCGTCCGTAACAGTTTCTGCTCGATCTCCTGCAGCCGCTCCGGCGCGCCGATGCGATCGATCTCGATGTGCTGCCACGACTCCTGCGTGAACTTCTTCGCGTCGCCGTTCTGGCCGAGTGTTTCGAGCGAGCCTGCGCGATCGCGCCGGATCGGCAGCACCGGGTGAACCATCATGTGAATGGTGAGGCCCGCCTGGGTCAGCACCATGCCGAGCGAGTCCACCAGGAACGGCATGTCTTCGGTGGTCACTTCGACGATGGTGTGCGTCGTGTTCCAGCCGTCGCGCGCTTCATCCGTATTGAACACGCGCACCAGCGGTCGATTCGGCTTGCGCACTCTGGCGCTGCGCAGATGCGCCAGGGCGATGGCTGCCAGCGTGTCGGGACGGTACTCGGCCAGGTCTTCCTCGCCGACGCCTCGATAATACTGGCGGATGAACTCCTGAACATCGAGCGGATCGCCGCGCTTCTTCAGCGTGCGGGCGGACTGGGCGATACGCTCGATCAGTTTCTGACGTGCGGCGGGAATGGTCGTGGTCATGATGTGACGATGCAGGGCCTCTCGTGACGACGGAATGTATAGCGTAATGGACTCCCCTGGCGCCGGATGCACCAAAAAGGAATAACGACGCGCTTCGGAGCAGCTTGGCGGTTAGCTCGGCAACTGCAGATCGCGGATGAGCGCGGCGAGAAAGCGCAGGGCCTCGCCACCAGTCACGCAACGGTGGTCGAACGTCAATGACAACGGCAGACGAACGTGGATTTCCGGGGCATTTGCGCCGGCAACGACGTCTCGCTGCAGTTTGCCGGCGCCCAGGATGGCCACCGTCGGCGGCACCACCAGCGGCGTTGCATACCGTCCTGCCACCGTACCAAAGTTTGAAAGTGTGAACGTGTAGTCACGCATTTCATCCGGCGTGATGGTACGGGCGCGCGTTCGCTGCTTGATGTCGTCCAGTTGAGCGCGCAATTGGGCGGCCGACTGCGCACTGACATCACGCAGAACCGGGACGATCAGGCCATCGTTTGTATCCACTGCGATTGCCAGATGAACCTGCTGCATCAATTTGCGCGACGGGCCGGCGGGGTCGAACAGCGCGTTAAGTGCCGGTTCCGCCTGGATGCCGGCCACGATCGCGCGTACCAGGCGCACCGTGATGTCACCGCGATCCTGCCAGGCGTCGATGTCGGCGTCGTCGAAGATTGTGCACATCGCGATCTCATCGCGAGACAGCGACATGCTCTGCGCCATCGCCTTGCGCGGCCCGCGCAGCTTGTCGGCATCAGTGAGCCCCGGGACGGCGGGCGCGCGCTGTTGTGACTTGCTCAGGTTCGCCCGAGCGAGCACATCCTCGACGCTCACCAGGCCATGCCGGCCAGTCGCCTGGCACGTGGGCAGCTCGACGCCCAGGCGCTTCGCCAGCATGCGAACTGCTGGTGCCGCACGCACTCGGTCGCGATCCCGGTAGGCACGACGCCCCCGGCCGACGAAGGCGTGATCGACGAGCTCTTCGTTGCGCGTCGCCATGTGGCCGACGACCATGCCCTGGTTGGAAGGCGCTGACGCGCCGTGCCCGCCGGTGCCCTGGCTCGCAGTGGCGGGCAGGTCGAAATCCACGAGAGGCCGGCCGGTCTGCACCGTATCGCCCGGCCTTGCATGCAGACGCACGATGTTGCCGGAGTACGGACTCGGCACATCGACAACGGCCTTGGCCGTTTCCACCGACAGCAGCGGTTGATCGACCTCGACGTGCTGGCCCTCTGTGACGTGCCACGACACGATTTCCGCTTCGGGCAGGCCTTCGCCGAGATCCGGGAGGTTGAAGGTCACGCTCATAGTCTTCTTCCTAGCCGGCCAGGGTGGCTTTGGCCGCATCGACGATGCGGGCCACGCTCGGGATGTAATCGTTCTCGAGTCGATACAACGGCACGACGGTATCGAAACCGGTGACTCGTTGAATCGGCGCGAGCAAGTCATAAAGGCCGTGCTCGGCCACGATCGCCGCGATCTCGGCACCCACGCCACAGTTGCGCGCGGCTTCGTGCACGATCACCAGCCGTCCGGTTTTCGCGACCGAATCGAGGATGGTCTCGGAGTCGATCGGGCTCACGGTCGCGAGATCGATCACTTCGGCACTGATGCCTTGCGCCGCGAGTTGCTCGGCCGCTTGCAACACGTCGGTTGTGATGGCGCCCCAGGTCACGATGCTGACGTCTTCGCCTTCGCGCAGGATGTAACAAACATCGAGCGGCGCGGCGACGCCGTCATCCGCCACTTCCTGCTTCACCAGTCGATAGATGCGCGTCGGCTCCAGGAACAGCACCGGATCCGGATCGCGTATCGACGCCAGCAACAAGCCATAGGCGCGCGCCGGCGAAGAAGGGCAGACCACGCGAATGCCGGGCACGTGCGCGATCATCGATTCCACCGACTCGGAATGATGTTCCGGCGCGTGAATGCCGCCGCCGTGCGGCGTTCTGATGACGACCGGACATGACAATCGTCCGCGGGTGCGATGACGCAGCCGGCTCATGTGATTGACGATCTGGTCGATGGCCGGATACAGGAATCCCATGAACTGAATCTCGGCGACCGGCCGCATGCCTTGCGCGGCCATGCCGACGCACATGCCGGCGATCATGTTCTCCGCAAGCGGCGTGTCTTGCACGCGATCGGCGCCGAAGCGTTCGAACAAGCCCGAGGTGGCGCGGAACACCCCGCCGCTCTTGCCGACGTCTTCGCCGAGCACGACCACGCTGGGATCGTGTTCCAGTTCCCACGCCTGCGCCATCGCGATGGCTTCGACCATTGTGACTTTGGGCATGCGAAGGCTTCAGTGAGAAGGCCGGCCGGTGCCGGCGAAACGACGCGCGATCTGTTTCTGCGCTTCCACGTACGGCGGCGGATTGGCGTAAAGATGGTCGAACATCGCGTCGGTGGATTGGCGCGGAGTGTTCAGATATTCCTGAACGGCGGCGTCGACCTCACGGGTGAACTGCGCCTTCATCGCCTGCTCGCGGGCTTCATCGAGCACGCCGCGCGCCTCGAGCAGCTTGCGCAGCCGGATCATCGGCTCGACCTTCCAGGCTTCGGCGACTTCACTTTCGTCGCGATAGCGGCTCGCGTCGTCGGCGGTGGTGTGATCGCTCAATCGATAACTGAGGGCTTCGACGACCGTCGGTCCACCGCCGCTGCGCGCCTTTTCCAGTGCACGCGACATGCAATCGCGAACCGCGATCACGTCATTGCCATCGACCTGAACGCCGGGAATGCCCGCGGCGATGCCTTTCTGCGCCAGGGTTTCAGCCGCGGTCTGCTGTTCGATGGGAACGGAGATCGCCCACTTGTTGTTGACCACGACGAACACGATGGGCAGCTGCCGCGCGCCGGCCAGATTCATCGCTTCGTAGAACGTGCCTTCCGAAGTGCCGCCATCGCCGATATACGCAACCGCGCAGCGGGGTTCCTTGCGGATCTTGAATGCCATGGCAGCGCCGGCGGCGTGCAGCGTCTGCGTCGCGATGGGCACGCACCAGGGGAAGTCGTGTCGAGGCACGGCGAAGTTGTTGCCGCGCTCATCGCCGCCCCAGTACAGCAGCACTTCGGTCATGCTCACGCCGCGCCAGAACAGGGTGCCGATCTCGCGATAAACGATGGCGAGGCAGTCTTCGGGGCGCATCGCCGCACCGACGCCGACATGAGCAGCTTCCTGTCCGAGGCAGGGAGCGTAGGTGCCGAGCTTGCCAGTGCGTTGCAGATTGACGGCTTTGGCGTCGAAGGTGCGAGCCCGCAGCATGGCCGCGAACATCTTCAGCAACTCGTCATTGTCGGCTGCGAACGCCGGCAACTCGTCGAGCGGACGGCCCTGCGGGCTCAGCTGCCGCAGATACTCGATCCGAAACTCCGCCACTGTTCTCACTCGTCGCCGCTCCCGCGTTCACTGTCCAAGTGCCATTCGTCGACGTGTCGACTTCGATCGGCGGAGCATCCTCCTGCAGCTGTTGCAGGCTGACTCAGGGGAGTCGACACATCCGCGCTTCCGTAGATCGTGACGATCATGCAAGCGGCGCGAATTATAGCGACTCCTTCCTAAAGGTCGCGACTCGCTTGCATTGATTTTGCTTGCTCCATGAGCCGGGTCAGCAGCCGGTCGAGCGTGCGCTGGTCGCTCGGACTGAGTGCGCTCAGCAACTCCGCCTCGTAGCGCAGGGCCATCGGGGCCACGCGCGTGTAGACGGCCTGTCCTGCGGCGGACAGGCGCAGGATGGAGCGACGGCGATCGCCCTTGTCGAAGGCCCGCAGGACGCGTTTCGCATCGAGCAACCCCTGTAGCGCCCGGCTGACGGCAACTTTGTCCATGGCCGTGCGTTCCGCGACCTCGATGGCCGACAGATCGGGGTAGCGGGCCAGCACCGCCATCACGCGCCATTGGGGGATGCTCAGGCCGAATTCCCGCTCGTAGGCGCTGGCGATCACCATGCTGACCGTGTTGGTCAGCACCGACAGCCGGTAGGGAATGAAACGATCCAGCTGCAGCGGGCTCGGCTCGAGCGGCTCGGCAAGTTTTTCCTTAGTCCCACTCATGACTTGCGCGGACTCCCCTTGACGGGTTCGACGGATATAGTTTCAATTGTAACCATTAGTTTTGGAGCAGGGGATGAGTATGAGCAGCACCGGCCAGGACAGTCACAACCCGCTGGGCACCGACGGGTTCGAGTTCGTCGAATACACCGCCGAAGATCCCGAGTTGTTGCGTACCTTGTTCGAGCGGCTGGGCTTTCCGGCCACCGCCCGACATCGCAGCAAGAATGTCACGTTGCATCGACAGGGCGATATCAATTTCATCATCAACGCCGAGCCGGACAGCTTCGGTCAGCGCTTCGCGCGCGAGCACGGTCCGTCGGCATGCGCCATGGCCTTCCGGGTGAAGGACGCGGCGTACGCGTTCAAGCGCTGTGTCGAGCTGGGCGCCAAGCCGGTCGAAACGCGCGTCGGCCCGATGGAGCTGCACATTCCGGCCATCGAAGGCATCGGCGGCAGCCTGGTCTACCTGGTCGATCGCTATGGCGAGCACACGATCTATGACGTCGACTTCGTGCCTGTGAAAGGCGCTTCGTTGAGTCGCACGGCAGGGCTCACCTACATCGATCATCTGACTCACAACGTGGCTCGCGGCAACATGGACAAGTGGGCGGGCTTCTACGAGAAGCTGTTCAACTTCCGCGAGATTCGTTACTTCGACATCGAAGGCAAGAAGACCGGCCTGTTCAGCCGCGCCATGACCAGCCCGTGCGGCAAGATCCGCATCCCCATCAACGAGTCCCAGGACGACAAGTCGCAAATCGAAGAGTACCTGCGCGAATACAAGGGCGAAGGCATTCAGCATATCGCACTCGGCACCGCGGATATCCTGCACACCGTCGATGTGTTGCGAGAGCAGGGCGTGCAGTTCCAGGATACGCCGGATACTTATTATGAAGGTGTCGACGCGCGCGTCACGGGTCATCGCGAGAACCTGGACGAGCTGCGCAAGCGTCGCATCCTGATCGATGGCAATCCGGCCAAGGGCGACGGCCTGCTGCTGCAGATCTTCACCCAGAACGTGATCGGCCCGATCTTCTTCGAGATCATCCAGCGCAAGGGCAACGAAGGCTTCGGCGAAGGCAACTTCAAGGCGCTGTTCGAGTCGATCGAGCTCGACCAGATGCGTCGCGGCGTGATCTAACCACTGAGGTGTGCCGATGAAACGACCCATCATTCCATCGCGGGTCGAGGGCACGGCATCGCGGCAGGCGCATGCCGATCTGCCGCAGGGGACGTTCGAGCGCGAGATCAGCAAGGAAGGATTCTTCGGCCCGGCCGCGTTCTTTCATCATCGTCATCCGCCGACCGGCTGGGTCGAGTTCGAAGGGCCGCTGCGTCCGCATGCCTTCGATCTCACCAAGCTGGATCAGGATCAGACATCGCCGTGGCAGGCGGCGGAGATTCTGCGCAACGCGAACGTTCGCGTGCGCGTATGGAACGCGAGCGGGTCAATGGACCACTTGGCGCGCAACGCCGATGGCGACGATCTGCTGTTCGTGCATCGGGGCGCGGGTGAGCTCTATTGCGACTATGGTCATCTGACCCTGGCCGCGGGCGACTACGTCGTGATTCCTCGCGGCACGATGTGGCGCATCGACTTGCATGAGCCGATGTTTGCGTTGTTGATCGAGGCGTCGAACTCGAGTTACTCGCTGCCGGACAAGGGGCTGTTGGGCGCGCATGCGATCTTCGATCCAGCGATGCTGGACGTGCCGCAGATGGACGCCGCGTTCGTCGCTCAGCAGAGCGATGATCGTCAGTGGCAGGTGCGCGTCAAACGCAACAACGCGATCTCGAAAGTCACATTTCCGTTCAATCCGCTGGATGCGACGGGCTGGCACGGCGATCTTTCGGTCGTACGCATCAACGTCAAGGACATCCGGCCGGTGGCGAGCCATCGATATCATCTGCCGCCGTCGGCGCACACGACCTTCGTTGGCAATCGCTTCGTGGTCTGCACCTTCGTGCCGCGGCCGTTCGAAACCGATCCGGGGGCGTTGAAGGTCCCGTTCTTCCATAACAACGACGACTACGACGAGGTGTTGTTCTATCACGCGGGCGACTTCTTCTCGCGTGACAACATCAAGCCGGGAATGATGACGCTGCATCCCTGCGGCTTCACGCATGGCCCGCATCCGAAAGCGTTGAAGAACATGCTGGTGCAGTCGAAGCCGGCCACGGACGAGTACGCGGTCATGATCGATACGCGCGACGCGCTGGAGATTACGGAGTCCGCGGCAGCTGTCGAGTGGACCGGCTATGTCGACAGCTGGAAACAGAAATAATCCCTGGCCAGGAACGGTCGGAAGCCTTTGACGTTGAGCCGCATTGGAACATGAAGCTAGCTACTCTGAAACATTCTGCTCGCGACGGTCAGCTGGTCGTCGTCAGTCGCGATCTGAGCAAGGCCGTCGCGGTCCCGCAGATCGCGCCGACGCTGCAGGCCGCGCTCGATGACTGGTCGAGCATTGCGCCGAAGCTAGCCGAGGTCGCTGCCGCGTTGGAGCAGGGCAACGTGAAGGACGCGTTCGCTTTCGATCAGGCGCGCGCAATGGCGCCGTTGCCGCGTGCCTATCACTGGGTCGACGGCTCCGCTTACGTGAATCACGTCGAGCTGGTTCGCAAGGCTCGCGGTGCGCAGATGCCCGAAAGTTTCTGGACCGATCCGCTGGTGTATCAAGGCGGCGCGGATGACTTTCTCGGTGCTCGCGACGACGTGCCTGTGCCGAGCGAGGAATACGGCATCGACCTGGAAGGCGAGGTCGCCGTGATCACCGACGACGTGCCGATGGGCACGAAGCGGGACGCCGCGTTCGAGCACATCAAGCTGGTCATGCTGGTGAACGATTGGTCGCTGCGCAATCTGATTCCGGGCGAGCTGGCCAAGGGCTTCGGGTTCTATCAATCCAAGCCGGCGACTGCGTTCTCACCGGTCGCGGTGACGCCGGATGAGCTGGGCACGTCGTGGTCGGAAGCGAAGGTGCATCTGCCGCTGGTCGTGCATGTGAACGGCAAGCCTTTCGGTCAGCCGAATGCGGGCGTGGACATGACTTTCGATTTCGCGCGCCTGATCGAGCACATCACACTGACGCGCAACGCCTGCGCCGGTACGGTGCTGGGCTCCGGCACGATTTCCAACTACGACCGTTCGCTGGGCTCGGCGTGCATTGCCGAACGCCGGATGCTGGAACAGATCGAGCAGGGCAAGCCGGTGACGTCGTTCCTGAAGTTCGGCGACTCGGTGCGCATCGAGATGTTCGACGCCGAAGGCCGCAGCATCTTCGGCGCCATCGATCAGAAAGTCGTGCGCCCTCGCTGACGCTCAGGCTTTCTTCTTCGTCTCTTTGGGCGGTGGTGGATCGAGTTGCTGCAACAGTCCAACGCCGCCCAGACCGCGCATCTGTCCCAGAATCCATTGCTGCCGTGACAGCACGTAGCGCGATGGCGATCTGACCTTCATCCGTTTCGGGTTTGGCAGGACCGCCGCGAGCAGGGCTGCGTCGGGTGCGGTGAGTCTTGCGGCCGGCTTCTTGAAATAAGTCTCGGCGGCCGCGCCGACGCCGAACACGCCGCTGCCGAATTCCGCGATGTTCACGTACACCTCGAGAATCCGCTGCTTCGGCCACAGCGTCTCGATCAGCACGGTGAAGTACGCCTCCAGCCCCTTGCGGATCCAGCTCTGGCCCGGCCAAAGGAACAGATTCTTCGCGACCTGCTGGGTCAGCGTGCTGGCG
>Ga0164243_10009732_pt1 | contig 13930 bp, 7 predicted proteins | sample OricompcompostOP_FD_108781 | JGI IMG/M metagenome (GOLD analysis project Ga0164243, IMG submission 108781) | Organic Plus compost microbial communities from Emeryville, California, USA - Original compost - Organic plus compost (OP) | ecosystem: Engineered > Solid waste > Mixed feedstock >... | reverse complement strand
CCAGCGCCGATCTGCGACACCACCTCGAACAGCTGCCGTGCCTGCCAGAGCGACGACGAGTGCCCGAGCGCCGTTTGCGACCTCGACACGGGCGCCTGCGTGGCAAGCAGCGCCGTGGTCTACGCCTCGCCGGACGGCACGGCGACCGGGATGTGCACGCAGGCGGCGCCGTGCGAGCTGCGCAGGGCCGGCGAGGTGGCGGCGAGCTCCGGGGTGGGAAAGACGCTGCGTTTGTTGCCAGGCATCTATGCGACGCCGCTCGTGATTCAACGGGCCACCAACATCCAGGTCGTGGGAACCGGCGCAGAGCTCGGCGCATCGAGCGGTCTTCATGTCTCGAACGGCGCCACGGTCGCCATTCGCGATCTCGTCACTCGTGTCGTCGCGGCACAGAGCGACGAGAAACTGCAGTGTGGTAGCACCTTGACGTCGAGCCCGCGAGCCTCGTTGACCCTTGCGAATGTCTCGTTCGAAACCGGAACTGTGCTCAACGTATTTCGCTGCAATCTCAAAATCGAGCGTTCGCGAATTGCCAGTGACATATTCCTCCGTGCGGGGGCTTCCTATGAAGGCGATCGAGTTCTGCATACTAACAATGGAGGAAACCCTGCTGGCCTATTGGCTACCTATGCAGGAGTTTCTGCTCGCGTCACGAATAGCGTGTTCTTAAACAAGCTGATCAGCTTCTCTGGGTCTGAATCAGACTCGTCCGGGCTGACATTCTATGCTGCATTCAACACGCTCATCTTCACGGAAGAAGGGGAAAGCGTGAGATGCGAATCGACTAATAACGTGCGCGACGCTCGGTTCGAGAACAACATCGTGTACGCCCACCTGGCTCCCAATGCGGTGACGGGGAACAGCAAGAACTGCGTGTTCTCGAACAACATCCTGTACCCGCAGGCGGACCCGATCGCACGAAACTTCGGCGTGGATCCGCAGTTCGTCGACTTCGCCAACGACGACTTCCGTTTGAAGGCTGGCAGCCCGGCCATCGACACCGCGGTGCCGTCCACCGGGCTGTCCACGCTGCACGACTTCGACGGCACGACGCGCCCGCACGGCGCCGCGCACGACATCGGCGCGTTCGAGCGCGTTCCCTGACGCCGCCGCCCGGTCCCCGCGAGCCCCGAGCTCGGACGTCGACGGCAGTACGCCGCCACTCGCACTGCTGACGAGCGCGGCGTTCGCAGCTCCGATCGCGCCGCAGACATCCACCATCGCTGCGGACAACGATGGTGCGGCGGCTGGTCGGCTCGAGCTCGGAGCTGATGCGTCCTCCAACGTTCGTCGTGTCAGGCGCCACGCCGCCCGCACGAGCGTGGTCACCACGATGGTCACCTCGCTGACGCGCGGCCGACGACCCGGCTGATGGATGGATGTCCGGTAGGGACAACTGTCTGTCCGGGCCGGTCCGGACACCGGACAATCCGGACAACGTGGCACGGGATTCCGCCAGGTTGCGACGGCATGGTCTTCGGATACGCAACCGTTCACCGAAGCGGCCGATAGGTGCCGAAGCAACACACCCCAGGTGGAGGACCAGTCATGTTCAACGAGAGAGCTACGCAGTCCCTCGCGCCCGACGCGCGCCGCGCGAGCATCGTCGTCGGACTCCGGGCGATGCGTGATGGGAGCGAGCACGCGCTCGGAGAGGCCGCGCGACGCTGGGTGATCGGATCCGGTGACAGCTGCGACATCGTCATCGCGGATCCATACGTCTCGCAGGTGCACTGCGTGATCGAGCGGCGCCCGGGCGGCGCGCTCGTGGTCCGCGACAAGGGATCGCGGAACGGCACCTTCCTCGACGGCAGCCCGATCGAGGCCGCCGAGCTGCGCGTCGGCTCGCACCTGTCGATCGGGCGGACCACGCTCGTCGCGGTGTCGGCGCCGGGCAAGGACCAGACGACCGCCCTCGAGGCGATCCGAGGCCGCGATCCGGCGCTGCGGGCGACGATCGACCGCGCGCTGCGCGCCGCGCAGACGGACTGCAACGTGCTGATCGTCGGCGAGACCGGGACCGGCAAGGATCTGATCGCCCGCGTGGTGCACGAGGCGTCGCGACGGGCGGCCGAGCGGCTGGTGGTCGTGAACTGTGGCGCGATCCCGCGCGAGCTGATCGGCTCGGAGCTGTTCGGCCACGAGAAGGGCGCGTTCACCGGCGCACACGCCGAGCGCGACGGTCACTTCGTCGAGGCGGATCGCGGCACGCTGTTCCTCGACGAGATCGGCGAGCTGCCGATCGACATGCAGCCGCACCTGTTGCGCGCGCTCGAGTCGCGCAAGGTGCGCCGGATCGGCGGCGGCGCCGAGCGCAGCGTCGACGTGCGCATCATCGCGGCGACCAACCGGCTCGAGGGGCTCGGCACCGAGTCGTCGCGCCTGCGCCTCGACCTCTATCACCGGCTCGCGACGGTGGTGCTGCTCGTGCCGCCGCTGCGCGAGCGGATGGGCGACTTGCCCGAGCTCGTCGAGGCCATGCTGGGCGAGCTCGCGCCCGAGCACGGCGACAAGACGGTGTCGGACGAGGCCTGGGAGATGCTCGCGAGCTACTCGTGGCCCGGCAACGTCCGCGAGCTACGACACGCGGTCTCGCGGGCGGTCGCGCTCGGCAGCGACGTGCTCGGGCCGGAGGACTTCTTCCCGGGCCTGCGCTTCGGCCAGGCGCCCGACGGCACGCCGATGACGAGCAGCGAGCCCGGAAAGCTCGTGCCGTACCAGGCGATGCTGCGCACCGCGATGGAGCAGGCGCTCGCCCAGCACGGCACGATCCGCGCGGCCGCGGCGCACCTCGGGATGGCCAAGTCGACGTTCGCCGACAAGGCCAAGGCGTGGGGCTTGATCCCGCGCCGCAGGATCAAGCTACCGCTCAAGAAGGCCGGCTGACCCGGCCGGCGCGCTCAGGCCTGGGTGGCCGTGGCGCGCTGGCGCAGCACGTACTGCAGGATGCCGCCGTGGAGGACGTACTCGACCTCCTGCGGCGTGTCGATGCGCGCGACGACGGTGAACGTCTTGTCCCCCGCCTTCACGGTCAGGCGCTTCTTCGGCGCGATCCCGTTCGCGATGCCCTCGATCGTGATCACCTCGTCACCGGTGAGGCCGAGCGTCTGCGCGTCCTCGCCCGGGTTGAACTGCAGCGGGATGACGCCCATGCCGATCAGGTTCGATCGGTGGATGCGCTCGAAGCTCTTCGCGATCACCGCGCGCACGCCGAGGAGCAGGGTGCCCTTCGCCGCCCAGTCGCGCGAGCTGCCGGTGCCGTACTGCTCGCCGGCGATCACCACGAGCGGGACCCCGTCGGCCTTGTACTTCATCGCGGCGTCGTAGATCGCGAGCTGCTCCGAGGCACCGCCCGCCTTCGGGATGTACTTCGTGTAGCCACCCTCGACGCCCGGCAGCATCAGGTTGCGCAGCCGGATGTTCGCGAACGTGCCGCGGACCATGACCTCGTGGTTGCCGCGACGCGCGCCGTACTGGTTGTACTCGGACGGCTTCACGCCGTGCTCGTCGAGGTACCGCGCGGCCGGGCTGTTCTTCGCGATGTTGCCCGCCGGCGAGATGTGGTCGGTGGTCACCGAGTCGCCGAGGATCGCGAGCACGCGCGCGCTGTGGATGTCGGCGAGCGGGGCCGGTGTCGGGCCGAGATCGTCGAAGAAGCTCGGCTTGCGGATGTACGTCGAGGCGTCATCCCACGCGAACGTGTCGCCCGCGGGGACCTGCAGCGAGCGCCACTCGGCGTCGCCCTCGAGGACCTCGCTGTAGCGCTTCTCGAACTGCTCCTTGCGCACGGCCTTGCGGATCGCCTCGGCGACCTCGACCGGGCTCGGCCAGATGTCGCGCAGGAACACCGGCTTGCCGTCGCTGCCGGTGCCGATCGGCTCGTTGTCGAGGTCGATGTTCATCGTGCCGGCGAGCGCGTACGCGACGACGAGCGGCGGCGAGGCGAGATAGTTGGCGCGCACGACCGGGTTCACGCGGCCCTCGAAGTTACGGTTGCCCGAGAGCACGGACGCGACGACGAGGTTGGCGTCCTTGACGGCCGCGGCGATGTGGTCGTGGACCGGACCCGAGTTGCCGATGCAGGTCGTGCAGCCGTAGCCGGCGAGGTGGAAGCCGAGCTTCTCGAGGTCGCCCATGACGCCGGCCTCGGTCAGGTAGTCGGTGACCACCTGCGAGCCGGGCGCGAGGGAGGTCTTGACCCACGGCTTGCTCGACAGGCCCTTGGCGACGGCCTTCTTCGCGAGCAGGCCCGCGGCCATCAGCACCGACGGGTTCGACGTGTTCGTGCAGCTCGTGATCGCGGCGATCACGACCGCGCCGTGGCCGAGCTCGAACGTGCCCTTGTCCGTGGTGACCGTCTTGGTCACGCCGAGGTTGCCGGGCGCCGGCGCCTTCCCGGTGTCGGTCGACCACGCCTCGAGGGCGGTCGCGTCGACGCCGGCCTTGTCCCCGAGCAGGCCACCGACGGCGCGGCGCCACGCGCGGCGCGAGGTCTTGAGCGGCACGCGGTCCTGCGGGCGCGCCGGGCCGGCGAGCGACGGCTCGACGGTCGACAGATCGAGCGACAGCGTGTCGGCGAACCGCAGCTTGCCGTGCGGCTCGTGCCACAGGAGGTTCTCCTTGCAGTAGCGCTCGACGAGCTGGACGTGCGACTCGGGGCGGCCCGTGAAGCGCAGGTAGTTGAGCGTCTCGTCGTCGACGGGGAAGAAGCCCATGGTCGCGCCGTACTCCGGCGCCATGTTCGCGATCGTCGCGCGGTCGGGCAGGGGCAGCGCGCCGATGCCGGGGCCGTAGAACTCGACGAACTTGTCGACGACGCCCTTCTTGCGCAGCATCTGCGTGACGGTGAGGACGAGGTCGGTGGCGGTGGCGCCGGGCGGCAGGTGGCCCGTGAGCTCGAAGCCGATCACCTCGGGGATCAGCATCGCCATCGGCTGACCGAGCATGACCGCCTCGGCCTCGATGCCGCCGACGCCCCAGCCGAACACGCCGAGGCCGTTGACCATCGTCGTGTGCGAGTCGGTGCCGACGAGCGAGTCGGGGTACGCCATCGTGATGCCCTCGTGGTGATGCGTGAACACCACCTTGGCGAGGTACTCGAGGTTGACCTGGTGACAGATGCCGGTGCCGGGCGGCACGACGCGCATGTTGGCGAACGCCTGCTGGCCCCAGCGCAGGAACAGGTAGCGCTCGCGGTTGCGCTGGTACTCGAGCGCGACGTTCTTCTTGAACGCGAGCGGGCTGCCGTACTCGTCGACCTGCACCGAGTGATCGATGACGAGATCGGCGGGGCGCAGCGGGTTGAGCGAGCTCGCCGGCTGGCCGAGCTTGACCACCGCGTCGCGCATCGCCGCGAGATCGCAGACCGCGGGGACGCCCGTGAAGTCCTGCATCAGCACGCGCGCGGGGCGGAGCTGCACCTCGTGCTCGACGCGCTGCTTCGGGTTCCAGCTGGCGACCGCCTCGATGTCGGCGGGGTTCACCGTCTTGCCGTCCTCGTAGCGGAGGAGGTTCTCGAGGAGGATGCGCATGGAGTACGGCAACGTCGAGACGTCACCGACGTTGGCCTTGATCAGCGCGTCGAGCCGGTAGAGCTGGACCTTGTCCGAGCCGACCGCGATCTGCGCCTTGCTTCCGAAGCTGTTCGAGAGCGAGCTAGTCATGGTGTCCTTGGTGCGGAATCTAACAGGATGTGCGCGACGGGAAAGCGTACGAGCGGTGGTATCGTGAGCCGTTGACTCCCGTCGTCACCCAGCCGGCCGAGGTCGCGTCCATCGCGTCGGCGATCGCCGCGTCGCCACTCGCGACCTTCGATCTCGAGTTCCTCGCGCAAGACCGCCTGGTTCCGACGCTGTGCCTGATCCAGGTGTCGTGGCTCCCGGCGCATACCCGGTTGGATGTCCCGGCGCCGGCGATCGTCGCGACGCCTCCGGAGGTCGCGCTCGTCGATCCCCTCGCGGTCGACGTCGCGCCGATCGTGCAGGCGCTGGCGGCGCACCCGACGGTGGTGGCGCACGCGCCGCGCCAGGATCTCGCCCTGCTCGCCACCCGGTTCGGCGTCGAGATGACGTCGATCATCGATACCCAGCTGATGGCGGCGTTCGCCGGCATCGGGGACCAGGTCGGGCTGGCGACGCTCGCGAACGAGCTGCTCGGGCTGGCGCTCGGCAAGGAGCAGCAGTGGACGAACTGGGCGCAGCGGCCGCTGTCGGAGGCCCAGCTCACCTACGCCGACGCCGACGTGCGCCACCTGCCCGCGCTCTTCGCGATCCTCCGCGCGCGGCTCGGCGAGCGCATGGCGTGGGCCCGCGCGGAGAGCGCGCTCGTGGCCGCCGACGCCGTCGCCGCCACGAAGGTCACGCCCGAGACGGCGTGGCGCCAGCTCGGCGGGCTGCGCGGGCTCGACGCCCACGCCCTCGCGGCCGCGATCGAGCTCGCGGCGTGGCGCTTCCGCACCGCGACCGAGCTCGATCGGCCGCTCGGCCAGGTCCTCCACGACAAGCTCGTCGTCGAGCTCGCGCGTGTTCGGCCGCGCACCCCGGTCGCCCTGCGCGCGACGAAGGGGCTGTCCCCGATCGCCCGCCAGCGCGCGGACGAGATCCTCGCCGCGCTCGCCGCGGCCCGGCCCGCCGACGCTCCGGTGCTGTCGGCCGGGCGGGCGCCGAGCCTGCGCGCGCAGCGGTGGGCCGAGATCCTCCTCGCGATCACCCAGCACGTCGCCGAGCACACCGGCGTCGCGGCCCGTCTCCTCGCGACCCGCTCCGACGCCGAGGAGTTCGCGCGCAAGGTCGACGAGCACGGCCTCGAGGCCGCGCACTCGCTGCCAGCGCTCGCCACCTGGCGGCGCGAGGTCCTCGGCCAGGTCTGGCTCGACTGGCTCACCGGGGCCGTCGTCGTGATCGGCGACCTCGCGGCCCCCGCCGGGATCCAGCTCCTGCCGCGCTAGGGACGCTTTCAACGCAGGCACGTTACGGTCCACAGGTGCCCGGAATCATTGGGTGCTCTGGGCGCTTTCGAGGTACCGTCGGGCTGGAACCTGTCGCGTGTGGCTGAACGTCGAGAGCGTCCCAGCGCGCCTGACGACAACGAGGGCGTGGCCGCCGTGACGTGCCTACGTTGAAAGCGTCCCTAGATCGGAGCGGGTGGTGGTGCGTAGGAGGGGGGATGCGAATTCGTGCCGGGGTGCTCGCCGTGTGTCTCGCGCTGTCGACGGGGGCCCGTGGGGACGTGGGGCGGGGGGCGCCGCGGGTGGCGGCGGTGCCGATGCCGGCGATGGCGACCGCGCAGATCGCGGTCGGCGACGCGGTCGAGGCGCCGTGGTCGCTGACGGCGTCCGACGGCAGCGGGCTCGTGGTGACGCGGGTCGACGCGAAGGCGGTGGTGCAGGGACCGCTCGCGTTCACCGAGCTGCACCTCTACTTCCACAACGCCGAGGACCGGGTGCGAGAGGGCACGTTCGCGATCACGCTGCCGCCGGGCGCGGCGGTGTCGCGGTTCGCGATGGAGAACGACGGGCAGTGGATGGAGGCCGAGGTGGTCGAGAAGCAGCTCGCCCGCCGCGCGTACGAGGACTTCCTGCATCGCCGGCAGGATCCGGCGCTGATGGAGAAGGCGCCGGGCAACCAGTTCACCGCGCGCGTGTTCCCGATCGCGCCGCGCGCGCACAAGCACCTCGTCGTGTCGTTCAGCCAGGAGCTGCCGGGCGCGCGCTACGTGCTGCCGTTGCGCGGGCTGCCGAAGATCGAGCGCGTCGACATCGAGCTGATGACCACCGCGCCCGACGGCACGCAGGACCGGCAGGTGCTGAGCCGCCGGAGCTGGCAGCCGAACACGGACTTCGTGTCGAACGCGGCGAGCACGGCCGAGGCGCTGACCGCCGGCACGTACGTGGTGGCGCAGCTCGCGGCGTTCGATCAGGCGAAGCCCGCCGCCGACGCGCCGCGCGCGATGACGCTGCTCGTGGACACGAGCGCCTCGCGCGCGCTCGGGTTCGCGCGCTACGCGCGGCAGATCCAGGAGCTCGTGGCCTCGCTCGCCCGGCGCCACGCGGGGCTCGCGATCGAGGTCATCGCGTTCGATCAGGACACCCAGTCGATCTATCGCGGCCCGGCGAGCGGGTTCGGCGCGAGCCAGGTCAACGCGCTGCTCGCGCGCGGCGCCGCCGGCGCGTCGGATCTCGCGCAGGCGCTCGCCGCGCTCCGTGCACCGAGCGCGCGGCTCGTGATCGTGACGGACGGGGTCGTGACCGCGGGCGCCGAGAGCGACGCGCTGGTGACCCAGACGCGCAAGCTCGCCGCGGCGAAGGTGGAGCGCGTCGACGTGGTGCTCGCCGGCGGCATCCGCGACGAGCAGCTCGCGACGCGGCTCGTGACCGCGGGGCTCTCGCGTGCGGGGGCGGTGCTCGATCTCGACGCGGGGCTCGATGACGTCGTCGCGGGGATCGGCGAGCGCGTGCTCACCGACGTGCCCGTCGAGGTCGCGGGAGCCTCGTGGGTGTACCCGCGCGTGATCCGGTCGGCGCGCCCGGGCAAGCGCACGATGGTGTACGCGCGGCTCGCGCGGCCGGCGCGGTTCGTCGAGGTCGCGATCGGGGGCGCGCGCCGCACGATCGGGCTCGCCGCCGGGACGCCCGCGCTCGTCGAGCGCGCCGCCGCCACGGCGCACATCGCGGAGCTCGAGGATGACCTCGCGACCGCGACCGGCGCGCGCCGCGAGGGGCTCCGCGCCGAGATCGCGAAGCGCTCGATCGCCGCGCGCGTGATCTCGAGCCAGACCTCGATGCTCGTGCTCGAGTCCGAGGCCGACTACGTGCGCTACGGCATCGATCGCCGCTCGCTCGCCGACATCCTCGTCGTGGGGCCCCGCGGCGTCGAGCAGACGCGGCGCTCGGTCCAGCTCGCGCTGCCGGCGACGCCGGTGCCCGACCCTTCGCCGAAGAAGGCGTCGAAGGACCAGAAGCTCGCGGCTCCGAAAGCGGTGCGCGCCGGGGGAGAGGTCGACGAGGCCGAGGATCGTGCGGCGAGCTACCTCGCGCCGAACGGGGGCGCCCCGGAGGCCGTGGCCGCTGCTCCTCGTGACGTGGCCGCCGCGACGCCCTCCGCGCAGGCGGACGGGTACGGTCGCGCGACCGTCGTGTCCGAGGAGGCCGCGGCACCTCCGCCGCCCGTCGAGCAGCGCCCCGCGCCCGCGATGGGTGTGGCGCCGGAGGCCGAGCGCGCCGATCGCCGGCGCGTGGCCGCCCCAGGGCGTGGGCAGGCCGTGCTCGCATCCGACGCGGACGAAGGCGGCGGCCGCGAACAGTGGCCGCCTCGCAACGCACCCGCTCCGCTGAAGGGCGAGCTGGCCGCGATCGATCACCTGCTGCGGCAGGGGCGGGTCGACGCCGCGCTCGCCAAGGCCCGCGCGTGGCACCAGAAGTCCCCCGGAGACGTGCTCGCGCTGATCGGTCTCGGCGAGGCGCTCGAGGCCAAGCGCGATCGCGCCACCGCCGCGCGCATCTACGGCTCGATCATCGACCTGTTCCCCGGGCGCGCGGACCTGCGGCGGTTCGCCGGCGAGCGGCTCGAGCGGCTCGGCGCCACCGCGCGCACGCTCGCCGTCGACACGTACCGGCGCGCCGTCGAGGAGCGCCCGGATCACATGACCGGTCACCGCTTGCTCGCGTACGCGCTCCTGCGCGCAGGTCAGCACGCAGAGGCGTTCGCCGCGATCCTCGCCGGCCTCGACCGCTCCTACCCGGAGGGCCGGTTCTCGGGTGGCATGCGCGTGCTCACCGACGACGCGGGGCTCATCGGTGCCGCGTACGCCGCGGCGCAGCCCGCACGCCGCGCCGAGATCGAGCGCGCGCTCGCACGCCGCGGCACCCGGATCGCGACGCGCCCGTCGACGCGGTTCATCATGTACTGGGAGACCGACGCCAACGACGTCGACTTCCACATCCAGGACGCGCGCGGCGGTCACGCGTACTACAGCAAGAAGCGGCTCCCGTCGGGCGGCGAGCTCTACGCCGACATCACCACCGGGTACGGCCCCGAGTGCTTCGCGATCGAAGGCACGCCGACCGCGGGGCCGTACCGCCTCTCGATCAACTACTTCTCGCAGGGCCCGATGGGCTACGGCATGGGCCTGCTCCAGATCGTGAAGCACGACGGCAAGGGCACGCTGACGTTCGAGGATCGCCCCTACGTGATCATGAACGACCACGCGTACGTCGACCTCGGCACGTACAAGTAGCGCCAGCGCCCGCTCGGGCTACGCCGGCCCAGCCACCGGCGTGGTCACGACCAGCCGGCCCAGAAGTACACGAGCGCGTGGAAGCTGCGCTCGCGGTGCGCGGCCTCGAGGGCGTCGGACACCGGGCCACGATCGCGCGCGTCGCCGCCGACACCCGGCCATGGATCGATCATCACGAGGTCCTCGTCGGCCTTCGCGTCGAGGCGATCGATCGTCACGCCGATCGCGTGCGCGACCGCGTCGTCCGGGAGGTCCTGTCCCGCGGCGCCGGGCGCCGGGTGCAGGCGCTTGAAGCTCGTCGGCAGCATCGCCCCGCGGTAGCCGCGGCCCGCTCGCACCCAGTCGAGGATCGCGCTCGTCGGCGTGGCGACGCGCCGGCACTGGAGCCGGTACCCGAGCTCGTGGAGCGCGGACACGCGGCTCGTGAACCAGCGCTGCACCTTCTCGATCGAGCCGCCCTCGCGCGCGGTGTTCAGCTCGTGGAAGATGACCTCCTGGATGCCGGGGGCGTAGGCACCTGCCCGGTACGCGATGCGGCGGAGCAGGTACGCGGTCGCCGCGCCCGCACAGGCGGTGGGCGTGTGGAACACGGGCACCAGGAACCGGACGTCCTCCGGTCGCTGGAGCACAACCTCGTCTCGACTAGCCGTCATCACCACGAACCGCTCGCAGGGTACACGAGCGATGACGCGCGGTGCAGCGCGCTGGAGATCAATTCCATGGTCGGCGTTCCGTCGGTCCGCATCGGCGGGAGCAGGGCTCGCGCATGGTACGGCCGACCCTGCCGCGCGCTTCCTTGCCATGAGTTGACACTGTGTCAGCCTTCTTGTACTGACATAGTGTCAACAAATGCCGCGCCGCCCCGACACCGAACGACGCAACCAGCTCGCCCGCGCGGCGTTCGAGGTCCTGCGCGCGCGGGGCATGCAGACGTCGATGCGCGAGCTCGCCGACGCGCTCGGCATCAAGCGACCGACCCTGTACTTCTACTTCCCCGACCTCGGCGCGGTGTTCGAGACCGTCCTCGATCAGACCTACCGGGCGCTCGCCGAGGAGGTCACCGCGCGGATCCAGACCGTCGCGCACCCGCTCGATCGCCTGCGCGCCGTCGTGGACGCGACGCTGGCGTTCCACCGCGAGCGGCCGCAGCTGATCGGGGGGCTGTTCCAGCTGTGGGCCGTGGGCGGGCGCGACTTCACGACCGTGCTCGATCGCGAGCGCCGGATCGTGATCGCCGCGCGCGACGCCCTCGTCGCGGACCTGCGCGCCGGCATCGCGCGCAAGGAGGTCCTGCCGTGTGACCCGGCGCGCGTCGTCGACCTCGTGCTCGCCGTCGTGGATGGCGTGCTCGTGCATCACGTGCTCGGCATCGCGCACCCCGACGAGGTGATCGAGGAGCTCGCCGCGCGCGTGATCGAGCCGCTGCGGCCGCCGCCGCGAAAGCGTGCGTCCACCCCGAGGAGGAGGAAGAGCTGATGACCACCGCGACACGACCGTTGTTCTTCGCGCGACTCGCCGGCACGCAGACCGAGATGGGAGCCCAGCACGGCCGGTTGACCGCGTCCGATGCCGCACGCCTCCTCGCGTTCTACCGGACGATGCCGGAGCGCATGCTCGCCGGTGACCTGCCGCTGCCCGGCAAGCTCGCCGTGCGCGCGCTCGCGACGGCGTGGCAGGCGCGGCTGGCCCGGAGCCGCCCACCCGAGCTCGCGGCGCGCACGCGTGCGTTCGCCGAGGCCGTCGCGGCGAGCGAGCCCGGTCACGACGTCGAGAGCGCGGTGCGCGCGTTCGCCGTCATGGACTCGCTCCAGAACTGCGTCTCGCTCGCCGCGCGCGCGCGCATCGGTCCGTTCGCGAGCCCGCTCGCCCGGCGCGCGACCGTGGCCGCGGTGCCCGCGTGCTCGACGGTGATCGCGTGGGGCAGGACGACCGAGGACGGCGAGCTGCTGTTCGCGCGCAACTTCGATTTCCCCGGCGTCGGCGTGTGGGATGCCGCGCCCGCGTTCGTCGTGTGTGAGCCCGATCGCGGCCAGCGCTACGGCTTCTTCACCACGCGCGGCGCGGACACGCCGGTGGTCACGCTGGTCAACGAGGCCGGCCTCGTGATCGCGCCGCACACCCGCTGGCATGCGGACGTGACGTGGGGGGGCGCGATGATCGTCGATCTCGTGCACGAGATCGCGCGGCGCGCCGAGACCGTCGCCGACGCGATCGCGATCGCGCGCGCGCGGCCGTCGTCGTCGAGCTGGGGCATCGCGATCGGCAGCGCGCGCGAGCGGACGGGCGCCGTGCTCGAGCTCGCCGGCCCGCACCTCGACGTCGTGCGTCCCGCGACCGGCGCCGATCACCTGGTGTGCGCGAACCGCTATCGCTCGCCCAAGCTGGTCGACGGCGAGCTCGCGGCCTCGGCGGCGTGGGAGCTCCACTCGGGGCGTCGCGAGCGCCGGCTGCGCGCGTTGGTCGAAGGCCGCGCGGCGCCGCTCTCACCGGCCGACCTGGTCCGGTTCCTCGGTGATCGGCGCGATCCGTGCGCGCCGGAGCACGCGCGCCAGTTCGGCGCGATCGTCGCGCAGGCGGACAACGTCCACGCCGTCGTCGTCGCCCCCGCGGCCCTCCGCGCGTGGGTCGGCGTCGATCGAGCGCCCACGTGCGAGGGTACGTGGGCCGAGCTCGCGTGGACGTGGGACGGCCCGCCTGGCGGCTGGGAGCTCCGCGACGGAGCGCTCGTCTCCGTCGGCGCGTCGAGCTCGCCGCAGGAGCCCGGGTTCGAGGCGCGCCTCCGCACCGACCTCGCGGCGCCGCACTCCGAGGTGTCTCGTCACGTCCACGAGGCCGCGCGCGCGCTCGAGCAGGCGCACGACGTCCCCCGCGCGCGCGCCGCGATCGAGCGCGCGGTCGCCGTCGATCCACACGACCCCTCGCTGCGGCTGATCGCGTGCTGGCTATCGCTCGAGGGGTGCGCGCCCGAGCGCGCGCTCGCGCACGTCGACGCCGGGCTCGCGCGCGAGACGGAGTCCTATCGGCGCGGGCAGCTGCTCCTGTGGGGGGCGCGCGCTGCCCGCCGGATCGATCCGGCGCGCGCGCGCCGGTTCTCCGAGGAGCTCGATCGCCTCACCTCCGACGACACGCACGACGGCCTCGTCGAGCTGCGCGCGCGTGCACGCGAGCGCCACCGCGGGCGCCCGCACCCGAACCTGATGCTCGTCGACGCGTACTGAGTCAATCGCGTTGATCGCGACGCCGGCATCCCCGTACCCTCGGGCTGGGCGCGCACCTCACCCGCGCGTCGAGGGAGGGACTGAATGGATTGGTTGCACATCGTACTCATGCTCGCCGGCGGCATCCTCGGGATCTCCGGGCTCATCGTCGCCAAGAAGCCCGACGCGAAGGCGCTGATCGACAAGCTCGTGCCGTTCCAGGCGCTGATCGGCGTCGGGCTGCTCGCGATCGGGCTGATCCGGCTGATCCAGGCCGGCCCGATCAACGTCCTGCGCGCACCGAGCGTCCTGGTCCTGTTCGGGCTCACGCTGATCGCGGCGACCTACGGCGCGATCCTGCTCGGGTTCCTGTTCGGGATGCCGCAGATCGCCCAGTGGATCCCGGGCGAGTCGTCCGCCGAGAAGAAGGCCGTCGAGCTGTCGCGGAAGCTGGCCCCGTTCCAGCTCGTCCTCGGCGCCGTCGTGCTCGGGGGCGGCGT
>Ga0164243_10009731_pt1 | contig 13932 bp, 8 predicted proteins | sample OricompcompostOP_FD_108781 | JGI IMG/M metagenome (GOLD analysis project Ga0164243, IMG submission 108781) | Organic Plus compost microbial communities from Emeryville, California, USA - Original compost - Organic plus compost (OP) | ecosystem: Engineered > Solid waste > Mixed feedstock >... | reverse complement strand
GATCGCGCACATTCCCGTTGCCATCGGCATTCAGCTCGTCTGCTGGGCCATCGGCCACAGCCTGGGCGCGCCGACCAAAGCTTCCATCTGGATAGGCTGGTTCGCAGGCTCGGCGGTCTGCATCATGCGCGAGATTACCCAGCGCGAATATCAATGGATCGAAGCGTTCGGGAACGGCTTGCGCCAGAACATGCCGCCATTCGAAGGGCTGAAGTTCTGGGAGTGGAACCAGCATTCGATAATCGAAACCCTGGCGGCCATCGCCGCCGCAGCCCTGGTCGCGATCGTGGTTTCGATCTGGCGGTGATGAATCTGCCCGGAGCGGCGAAAGTCTACTGCCCTGCGCGTTCGGCCGAGCCGCCGAGCGCTTTGACCAGGGCGATGCTCGTACGCATCCGGTCGATCTCGACGAGCAGGACGGCGTTCTGCGCGTCGAGCGCGTCGGTCTGGGCGGTGACGACTTCGAGGTAGTCGGATGCTCCGTCGCGATAGCGGGTCAACGCAAGCTCGCTCGTGCGTTGCGCAGCCTGGGCAGCGTCGCGCTGATCGACGAGCTGCGTGGAAAGGTGGCGCATGGCGGCGATGCCGTCCTCCACTTGCCGGAAGGCGGTGAGCACCGTGCCGCGATAGTCGGCCGCCTGCTCATCGTATTCCGCCCGCGACATCTTGACCTTTGCGTGCCTCCGCCCGCCATCGAACAGCGAAAGCACGGCCGACAGCGGACCAAGGCCCCAGAACGTGTTGGGCGTGCGCAGCAGCTCGCCATGCGTGGTTTCCCAGCCGCCGGCGAGGCCGAGCGTGACCGTGGGAAAGAATGCAGCGCGCGCCACGCCGATCCGGGCGTTGGCCGCGAACATCCGGCGCTCGGCCGCCGCGACATCGGGCCGGCGCTGCAGCAGCTCGGACGGCGCGCCGGCGGGAATCTCGGGCGCCGCCAGCATCTGCACGCGCGCGGGAACGGAGAAATCGGAAGCCACCGCGCCGATCAGCGCGGCCAGTTCGTGCTCGGTAGCGGCACGCTGGCTGGCGACGGCGGAAATCCGTGCCTTGGCATTGCCGAGCGCCGTGCGCGCACGGTTGACGTCGATCCCAGAAGCGATGCCGCCATCGTGGCGCGTCTTGGTAAGCTGATAGGCGCGATCGAAAGCGGCAACCGTGCGGGCGAGCAGGTCCGCCTGAGCATCGAGACCGCGCAGCCGGACATAGGCATCGGCCACCGCCGCCTGCAGGCTGAGCCGGGCCGCGGCGAGATCGGCGCCGCTGGCCACCGCTTCAGCGCGCGCCGCTTTCACATCGTTGCGGATGCGGCCCCAGAGATCGAGTTCGTAATCGAGCGCGCCGCCTACGGAGAAGTCGTTGAAAGTCCTGGGCGTGCCGCTGCCGTTGGGCGCATTGCCCGAGACGCGCTGGCGGCTGGCGTCGCCGACCGCGCTCAACTCGGGCAGGAGATCGGCCTGCTCGACCCGCGCCGCCGCGCGCGCCTGGTCATATCGTGCGAGCGCGGCCGCCAGCGTTGGACTGGCCGCCTCGGCACGTGTTTCCAGATCGTTGAGCACCGGATCGTTGAACGCTTCCCACCAGGCACCGCGCGGCCTTTCGTCCAGCGGCGTCGCGGCGGTCCAGCCTTCGACCTCCTTGTAGGCAGCGGACGTCACCGTCTCGGGCGGGCGGTAATCGGGCGCCATCGAGCAGGCGGCAAGCAGCAGCGGCGCCAGGAACGAAGCCGGCACCGCCAGTCGCTCAACGCGCATTGGCGGTACCTTTCGCGGCCTTCTGCACTTTCACGCGGTCGCCGGTGCGGATCGAATCGGGCGGGGAATCGATGACGCGATCGCTACGCAAAATGCCGCCCGAGACCACGACCGTGGCGCCTTCGTCGCGGGCAATGGTGACCGGCTTCACTGTGGCCACATTCTTGGCGCTGACGAGAACCACGGTAGGGCCATCATTGCCATAGAGGATGGCGCTGCCCGGCAACGAGACCTCGTTCCCCTGCCCCGGTTCGGTGGCGAAGCTGACTTGCGCATAGGCGCCCGGCTTCAGCGCTTCATCAGGGTTTTCAGCCTGCAGCTCAACCAGCACAGCGCCCGATTGCGCGTCCACCGCCTTGGCGCTGCGCGTCACCGTCGCGGCGAAGCGGCGGCCGGGGAATTCCGGCAGCGACAGCGTTGCACTCATGCCGGAGCGGACGCTGGCCGAATATCCCTGCGGCACGCGCACGAAGACGCGCATCCGGTGAACGTCGGAAACGGTGAAGAGCGGCTGCGACGCCGCGGTTCCCGAAACCACCAGCGCGCCGATCTGGGCCGAGCGGCTGGTGACGATTCCGGCGAAAGGCGCCGACAGCCGGGTGAAGCCCTGCAGCGCGCGCAGCCGGCGGACATTGGCAAGCGCGGCGTTGGACAACGCGCCCTTGGCCGCAAGATCGCCCGATTTCTCGTCCACTTCCTGACGCGAAACGGCGTCCTGTTCCAGCATCGTGCTCCAGCGCCGCGCGGTGGTGGCGGCCAGGCTCTGGTTCGCTCGCGCGGTCTGGTAATCGGCTTCGGCCTGGGCAAGCTGCTGGTCAAGCTCGGGCGCGTCGAGGACGGCAAGCGTCTGGCCGGCGCGGACATGGTCGCCGATGTCGACCAGCCAGCGGCGAACGTAGCCATTGGTCCGCGCATAGATTGGCGCGCTATTGTAGGCCTGGATATTGCCCGGAAGCACGAGGGTGCCGCCGTCCCCATCCGTGTTTGGGGTGAGCACGGACACTGTGGGGACGGCGGCCTGCGCGGAGGATGCGCGCAGATCATCCACCGCGCTGATGCGAGTGGCGGTGCCGATCACGACGATCAGCAAGGCCACCAGTGCGGTGCCGATCCCCACGCGCCGCAGCGTGCGGCTGCTGGGACCGGTCGGAACGGATTGGTCATCTTCGGGAGGCATGGTTTCAGGCATGGCTGGGCTGGAGATCCGTGGACAACGCATCGGTGCTGGTACGCCGATGTACGAAGCTGAAGATGGCGGGAACGAAGAACAAGGTAGCGACGGTGGCGAAGACCAGCCCGCCGATCACCGCACGGCCAAGCGGGGCGTTCTGCTCACCGCCCTCACCCAGGCCGAGCGCCATCGGCCCCATGCCGATGATCATCGCCAGGGCGGTCATGAGCACCGGGCGGAAGCGGACGCGGCCGGCTTCGAGCGCGGCGCGGATGGAATCGCCGTGCAGCGCCAGCTGCTCACGCGCGAAGCTGACGACAAGGATCGAGTTTGCCGTGGCGACGCCCATGCACATGATAGCGCCCGTGAGTGCGGGCACGGACAGAGTCGTTCCCGTGGTGAACAACATCCACACGATGCCGGCCAGCGCAGCCGGCAGCGCGGTGATGATGACGAAAGGATCGACCCAGCTCTGGAAGTTGACGACGATCAGCAGGTAGATGAACAGGATCGCCGCGGCGAGGCCGAAGCCCAGCCCCGAGAAGGCGGTGTTCATCGTCTCGTACTGCCCGCGAACGGTGATGGTCGCGCCTTTGGGCTCTTTGGCCTTCATTCCGTTGATCACGTTCTGGACGTCACTGGCGACCGCGCCCAGATCGCGGCCCTGCGTGGTCGCGTAGACATCGATGACGGGCGCGAGGTTGTAGTGCGTGACGACCGGCACGGTGTTCGACCGCGTGATCGAGGCAAGACCGCCAAGCGGCTGCGGAGCCGAAGCGCCAAGACCCGATCCCGACGTGCTTGAGATCGGCACATTGGCCAGATCGTTCATCGAGCCGACGAGATATTCGGGCGCCTGCGCAACCACCGGATAGGACACGCCGGTCTTGGGATCGACGAAATAGACCGGTGCGACCTGGCCCGAACCGGCTAGCGCGTTCGACAGGTTGTTGGTCACGTCGCGTTCGGTCAGGCCATACTGCCCGATGCGCGAGCGGTCGACGTCGACATCGATCTGCGGTGAGCGGCCGGGCTGCTGGATGCGGGCGTCGGCCAGTCCGGGTATCTTGCTGATCCGCGCCAGCAGCTCTTGTGCATAGGCGCGGGCCGCGACCGGGTCTTTCGCAGCGATCTGGATGTCGATCGGCGCCGGCGCGCCGAAGTTCAGAATCTGGCTGGTGATGTCTGCAGGCAGGAATGAGAAGGTGGTGCCGGGGAAGCGCGACGGCAGCTCGCGGCGGAGCTTGGTGACGAGTTCCTCGGTCGGGCGGTGGCCTTCCTTCAGCGTCACCATGACATCGCCGTCCTGCGGGCCGATCGTTCCGCTGTTGTTGTAGGCGGTATTGATGGAGCTTGCCGGCAAACCGATGTTGTCGGTGATCGAAACGACCTCTCCCTTCGGCGCGATCTCGCGAACGGCCTTGCCGATGCGGTCGAACCGGGCAGCGACATCCTCGATGCGCGTGCCTATCGGCACGCGGACATGCATGGCGATCTGGCCGGAATCGACGCTCGGGAAGAAATTGCTGCCCAGCATCGGCATGAGCCCGAAGGACAGCACGACCACGGCCAGGAAGCCCAACACGAAGCGCCTGCGGTTCCCCAGCGCTTGGTGGAGCAACCCGACATAGCCGGCGCGGACGCGTTCGAAGCGATGTTCAAAACCGCGCTGGAAACGGATGAACGGATTGCGCGAATCCGGTGTCCCGGCCAGGTGCTCGTCCTCGTCCCCCGGCGCGTGGGGCTTCAGCAGGTACATGGCCAGCGTCGGCACCAGCGTGCGGGACAGCACGAAGGACGCGATCATCGCGAAGACGACCGACAGCGCCATCGGCACGAACAGGAAGCCGGAGACGCCCGGCAGGAAGAACATCGGCACGAAGACGATGCAGATGCACAGCAGCGAGACAAAAGCCGGGGTCACGATCTGCGCAGCGCCGTCAAGGATCGCCTCGATCACGCCCTTGCCCTGTTCGAGATGCCAGTTGATGTTCTCGATCGTCACCGTCGCGTCGTCGACAAGGATGCCGACTGCTAGCGCCAGGCCGCCCAGCGTCATGACGTTGAGCGTCTGGCCGAACGCCGCCAGCGCGGCGAGCGCGGCAAGGATGGCAAGCGGGATCGACAGCGCGATGATCACCGTCGATCGCCACGAGCCGAGGAACAACAGGATCATCAGCGACGTCAGCGCCGCCGCGATCGCGCCTTCCTTGACGACGCCGGCGACGGCCGCCTTCACGAACAGCGACTGGTCGCCGACCGGCAGCACTTTCAGCGTATCGGGCAGCGTTTCGGCGATCTTGGGCAAGGCGTCCTTGACGCCGTTGACGATGGCCAAGGTGGAAGTCGCGCCGCTCTTGAGCACTGTCAGCAAGACCGAACGACTGCCATCGACATGGACGACGTTGGTCTGCGGGCTGTTGCCGTCACGGACATGGGCAACGTCGCGCATGTAGATCGTCGCGCCGTTGACCACCTTGACCGGGAGGTCGTTCAACGCCTCGACCGTGCGAGGCGCGTTGTTCAGCCGTACGCTGTATTGCGTCGGGCCGATCTTGACGAAGCCGGCGGGATTGATCTGGTTCTGCGCGGCGATCGCGTTGCTGACGTCCTGCGCCGACAATCCCTTCGACTGCAGCGCCAGGGGGTTGAGATCGACCTGAATCTGCCGCTGCTTGCCCCCCGACGGATAAGGCATGGCCAGGCCGGGAATGGTGACGAGCTGCGGCCTGATCTGGTTCTGGCCAAGGTCGAACAGCTGCTGTTCGGACAGCCCCTTGCCCGACAGTGCAAGCTGCACGATCGGCACGGTGGACGCGCTGTAGTTGATGATCAGCGGCGGCGTGGTGCCCGGCGGCAGGTTCTTCAGCAAGGTTTGCGAGATCGACGTCACCTGGGCCGTCGCCAGGCGGACGTCGGCGTCGGGCTGGAAGTAGATTTTGACGATGCCGATGCCCGGCAGCGACTGGCTTTCGATCCGATCGATGTCGTTAACCGTGGTCGTCAGCACGCGTTCGTATTGGCTGATGATGCGGTTCGACATATCTTCGGGCGGCATACCCGAATATTGCCAGGCGACTGCGACCACCGGGATGCGGATGTTGGGGAAGATGTCGACTGGCGTGCGCATTGCGGCGAGGATGCCGACGATCGCGATCAGAATCGCCATCACGATGAACGTGAGCGGCCGATGCAGCGCGATCTTGACGATACCGATCAACCCAGGACTCCCCGATCGATCCCGCCAGCCGAAGCCGGCCGGGATGCAAGGTGCTCGCCTCTCCACACAACGATTACCGTGAAGCGAGCCAGGCGGGCCGCCGCTGTTCCGCGCGTACCCCGCATGCCCGTGATCACGGTTTGCGAAAGAGCGACGGATCGGTTGCGAAACGCCACTCGTGCATTGCCCTTGCGTGAATGGTTGTTAGGCGTCCAATATCTAATATGGCTTGATCGATATGTTTGGAGACATGATCGGATGGACTTGCGCCACCTCCGCTACTTCCTTTGCGTTGCCGAAGAGATGCATTTCGGCCGAGCTGCAGAACGGCTGGGCATATCGCAGCCGCCGCTCAGCCAGCAGATCCGGGCGCTGGAGGAAGAACTGGGCGCACGCCTTTTCGAACGCACCAGCCGCCGAGTGGCGCTGACCGAAGCCGGGCGCATGTTCCTTCCAGAAGCGCGCCAGGCGCTGGCGCAAGTCGAACGGGCGGCGCAAGTGGCCCGCCTGACCCAGCGCGGCGAGATGGGGCGACTCGGGCTTGGCTTCACCGCCTCCGCGCCCTTCGTGCCGCGCGTCACCGAAGCGCTTTACAGTTTCCTGCAATCACGTCCGCAGGTTGAGCTGATCGTCAAGGAACTGGCCCACAACGATCAGATCGCCGGGATCGCGCGGGGCGAACTCGATCTCGGCATCGTTCGCGCCTTCGATCCTCCAGCGCTGCCGCCCACCATGGTGTCCGAATGCCTGCTGGAGGAAGAGATGCTGCTGGCGATGCGGCGGGATCATCCGCTGGCGCAACGGAACGAAGATCCGGCGATCGCCGACCTGGCTACGGTGCCGCTGGTGTTGTACGGCGCGTCCAGCGGCGCCGGTTTCAACGAGCATTTCTTCGCCTTGTGCGAGCAAGCCGGCTTCCAGCCGAACATCGCGCTTGAAGTCAGCAGCTTCGCCACTTTGCTGGGCCTTGTCGCTGCCGGCTTTGGCGGAACGATCCTGCCGCAATCGCTCGCGCGGCTGCAAGTGGAGAACCTGATCATGCGGCGCCTTTCCGCCCCCGTGACGAGCCGGCTGTGGATGATCCACAGCAGCGAGCTTTCGCCCACCGCGCTGGCCTTCAAGGCGGCGATGACAAACGGACCCGACCGGAAGAATTGATTCGAGCCATGGGTCCAATATGATCCACCCCATGCAGATAGGGAGAAGCGCGAGACCATGAGAATCGACACGCTGGCGGTCTGGATCAACACGATCGGCTATCGCTCGGCCGAACTGGTCGCTTTCGCACGGCGGCTGGAAGACTGGGGCTATGGCACCTTGTGGATCAACGACGGCATGGGCAGCGACCCCATGGTGCTTGCCGCGCGCATCCTGGCCGGCACCAAGCGGCTGCAGGTCGCGCTGGGCGTCGCCAACGTCTATTCCCGCGACCCGACGATGATGATCGGCGCGCAATACGGTCTCAACGAGCAGTGGGATGGCCGCTTCCTGCTGGGCATGGGCATTTCCCATTCCTTCATCGTCGAAGGCATGCGCGGCCACGCCTATGCCAAGCCGGTACCGACGATGCGGGCCTATCTCGAAGCGATGGCAGCAATCGAATATCCGGGGCCGCGACCGGCAGAGCGGCCGTTGACCATAATCGCTGCGCTGGGCCCAAAGATGCTGGAGCTTGCGCGGGACATGGCCGATGGCGCGCATCCCTTCGGCACCACGCCTGGGCACACGGCCATGGCACGCAAGATTCTGGGGCCCGAAAAGCTGCTGCTGGTCGAACAGAAGGTCATGCTGGAAAGCGACCCGGAAAAGGCGCGCACCGTCGGGCGCGAACTCGTTTCCGGGCTCGCCTCCATTCCGAATTACCGCAACAGCCTGCTGCGCATGGGCTTTGCCGAGGAAGATTTCACCGATGGCGTTTCGGACAGGGCGGCTGACGCCATGCTCGCCTGGGGTGACGAGGAAGCGGTCCACCGGCGCATCCGCGAGCACTGGGATGCCGGGGCCGACCAGGTCGCGATCCAGGTGATGCCCAAGGGCAACGGATTGCTGACGCCAGAGGACGAGAAGCTGCTCGAGCTGCTTGCGCCTTCGGGTTAGCGTCCGGCTTCTTGAGATGAGATAACCTTTCCGTTCGTGTCGAACGGAGGTTGGGTGTTCCAATTGGACCGGCGTTAGGGCCGCCCTTACCGCACGATCACTTCGACAGAGCGTAAGCCACCACGAAGTCCCCCTGCTTCGTCCCCAGTGAACCGTGCCCGCCTGCCACCGAGACGACGAACTGGCGCCCGCTGCGCGGCGACAGATAAGTCATCGGTGTCGATTGCCCGCCCGCGGGAAGCCTTGCCCGCCAGAGCACTCGCCCGTCGGTCACGTCATAGGCGCGGATGTAGTAATCGAGCGCAGAGGTCAGGAAAGCGACGCCGCCCGCCGTCATCATGGGGCCACCGAGCGAAGGCACGCCCATCTTGAACGGCAAGGGCACGGGCGACTGATCGCGGACGGTGCCGTTCTTACGCTGCCAGGCAACTTTGCCCGTGCGCAGGTCCATGCCTGCGACGAAACCCCATGGCGGCGCCTGGCACGGCAGCCCGATCGCCGACAGGAACGGATTGAGCTCGACCGCGAACGGCGCGCCTTCATTGGGATTGAGCCCGTGCTCGCTGGCAGAGCCTTCGGTGTTCGAGCGGCCGGAAGGCTCTTTCGCGCTGGCCTCGCGGCCTTCGGCCGTCCGTTCCTGCTGGGGAATGAGCTTGTCCAGGAAGCCCATGTAGCTGGGATTGGCGAAGGCGACCTGGCGAACCGGATCGACCGCGATCCCGCCCCAGTCGAACACACCGAAATTGCCCGGATAGACCAGCGTTCCCTGCGTCGAGGGTGGGGTGAACGGCCCCTCGTAGCGCAGCTGCTTGAACTGGATGCGGCAGGCCAGCTGATCGAACGGCGTGACGCCCCACATGTCGACTTCGCGCACCGGTTCATGCGGCATGAACGATACGGCTGAGAAGGGCTGGGTCGGCGAGGTCCAGTCTCCGGGAGCGGCCCCGCGCGGTACCTGCTTTTCCGTCACCGGAAAAACCGGCGTTCCCGTGCGCCGGTCCAGCACGAACAAGTTGCCCGTCTTCGTCGGCGCAATCAGCGCGGGCACTTTCCCGCGCCCGGGCAAGTCCAGGTCGATGAGATTGGGCGGCGAGCCCATGTCCATGTCCCAGAGATCATGATGCACCGTCTGGAACACCCAGCGCGGCCGGCCGGTCGCGATGTCCAACGCGAGGATGGAGGTGGCATAACGTTCGGTGGTCGCGGGCCGGTTCCCTCCCCATTGGTCGACCGCGCCCATGCCCATAGGAAGATAGATGAGGCCGAGTGCCTCGTCGGCGACCGAGACGCTCCAGCTATTGGGTCCGGACCAGCTATAGCGTTGGCCCGCGCTGATCGGCGTCGAGCTTTCCGGCCGGCCGGGGTCGAAGTTCCAGGCAAGGCGACCGGTAGCGACGTCATAGGCGCGGATCACGCCCGAAGGGACGTGGGTCGACACGTTGTCGCTGACATTGCCCGCCACGATGACGAGGCCGGCGGTCACGACCGGCGGCGATGTCGAATAGTACCAGCCCGATTGAACCGCCGGCATGCCTTGCCACAGGTCCACCGCACCATCGACGCCGAAGCCCGGGCAGACCTTTCCGGTCAGCGCGTCGAGCGCGATGAGGCGCGCATCGGCGGTCGGCAGGAACAGGCGCTGCTGGCACTCACCGTTCGCTGCCTTCACCGCCCCGGGTCGACGCGCGTCATGGTAGGATACGCCCCGGCAGGTCAGGTGTTGCAGCTGTGCGGACTGGCTGATGCGCGGATCGAAGCGCCACTTCTGCCGGCCGGTTTCAGCATCCAGCGCGATCACCCAACCGTGCGGCGTGCAGAGGTAGAGCGTGTCGTCGACCTTGATCGGCGTCACTTCATAAGTGGTTTCCTTCGGATCTTCCGGACCCGCGATGTCGCCGGTGTGAAAGGTCCAGGCGACCTTGAGGCCTTCGACATTCTCCGGCGTCAGCTGGGTGAGCGGCGACCAGCGGTTGCCCAGGGAGGAGCGGCCATAGGCATGCCAGTCCCCATCCGGAACACCGCCGTAGTTGCTTGCAACCGGACCCTTGAGGCCGCCCAGCTTTCCTTGCTGGTCGTGAGGATTGGAGAGCATGGCCGCGACGGCAACAATTCCTGCAAGCACCAGCGCGACGATCAGCGGCCAGGCAGCGCCCGGCCAGCGCCCATTGCCCAGGCGCCGAACGATCCACGGCGTCGCCAGCACGATCCCGAGCAGGAACACGACGTCGCCCCTCGGCACGAGCTGCCACCAGTCCAGGCCGATTTCCACAAGCGCCCAGATCAGCGTGACGATCACGATGCCTGCATAGAGGTAAAGCGCGAACGACTTTCGCCGCCACAAAGCGAAAGCTGTCACCAGAAGGGCGGCACCGGCCACGAGATAGTAGAACGATCCGCCCAGAGTGACGAGCCAGATGCCACCCGCAAGCAATGCGGCTCCGGCAACGGCTGTAACCAAAGCGGTAAGAAGCAGGAAAGCGCCCCGCGCCTGCTTCGCCCCTATTGTTCCGGCCATGGTGCTCCTCCGAAAGTGCCAAAACGCAGCAACGATCCGATGAGGTCTTGGCTTCCAGTCCCTAATCCATGTCATGCCATTCCGGACGGCATTTCAACACTTTCTGCAGTCTGCGTAGAGGAATGTAAATCTTTGTCGTACCGTTAACCAATACAGTGGGTGTAAGATCGATGTAGGGACCTGGACAGGACATCGACCTGGAACCCCGCGATTTCAGTCCATGCGCGGCGCTTCACACCCTCTCCCGGCAGTAGCGTTGTTTTTCCGAACAGATTTCTCCGCCAAAGGGTTTGCTGCCCAGGCTTTGGGCGGCCATGAATAGGGCTGGAGGATGGCAGCCACCGCCGCGTGGCTCCAGAGGGGAACAACGATGAGGCACGTCTCCTGGACTATCATTGCGCTTTTGGCGCTTTCGTCCCTCGTCGTCGTGGCGACGTCCCGCGGAGAGCAGATCAACGCCCTGTGGATCATCATCGCCGCGGTCGGCACCTTTCTCGTCGCCTACCGCTACTATGCGCTCTACATCGGCCGAAAGGTGATGCGGCTTGATCCGACAAGGCCGACGCCGGCCATCTATCGCGCCGATGGCCTCGACTATGTCGCCACCGATCGGCGCGTGCTTTTCGGCCATCACTTCGCCGCCATCGCCGGCGCCGGGCCGCTGGTCGGGCCGGTCCTTGCCGCGCAGATGGGCTATCTGCCGGGAACGCTCTGGATCATTGCCGGCGTGGTGCTGGCGGGCGCCGTGCAGGATTTCATGGTGCTGTTCATCTCCATGCGCCGTGACGGCCGGTCGCTCGGCGAGCTGGTCAGGCTCGAGATGGGACCGGTCGCCGGCACGATCGCGCTGATCGGTGCCTTCATCATCATGGTCATCATCCTGGCCGTGCTGGCGCTGATCGTGGTGCGCGCGCTGGCCGAAAGCCCGTGGGGCATGTTCACGGTCGCTGCAACCGTGCCGCTCGCCATGGCCATGGGCGTCTATACGCGCTGGATCAGGCCGGGACGGATCGGCGAGGTTTCGATCCTTGGCTTCATCGGGCTGATGCTGGCGATCGTCTACGGCCAGAGCATCGCGGAATCGCCGTTCTGGGGGCCACTATTCACTTTCACGCCCGTGCAGCTCTGCTGGATTCTCATCGGCTACGGCGCCGTCGCTTCGATCCTGCCCGTCTGGCTGCTGCTCGCGCCGCGCGACTATCTGTCGACCTTCCTCAAGATCGGCGCGATCGCCGCGCTCGCGATCGGCATCTTGATCATGGCGCCGCCGCTGCAGATGCCGGCGCTGACGAAATTCATCGACGGCGGCGGGCCGGTCTGGTCGGGTGCGCTGTTCCCCTTCCTCTTCATCACCATCGCCTGCGGATCAGTCTCGGGCTTCCATGCACTGATCGCCAGCGGCACGACGCCCAAGCTGATCGCCAGCGAAACCGACGCACCGCTGATCGGCTATGGCGCCATGCTGATGGAAGCCTTCGTCGCGATCATGGCCCTGGTCGGTGCGTCGATCCTGGAGCCGGGCCTCTATTTCGCGATGAACAGCCCGGCCGCGCTGATCGGGACCGACCCGGCGAGCGCGGCCAATGCCGTCACCGCGATGGGCTTTCCCATCAGCGCGGAGACGCTGGCGCAAACCGCGCGGGACGTCGGCGAAGCCTCGATCATCTCACGCACGGGCGGCGCGCCCACGCTTGCCGTCGCCATGGCGGAGATATTCAGCCACGTCGCCGGCGGCCCCGCCTGGAAAGCCTTCTGGTATCATTTCGCGATCCTGTTCGAGGCATTGTTCATCCTGACTGCGGTCGATGCGGGAACTCGCGCCGGCCGCTTCATGCTGCAGGATCTGATCGGGCTTGCCATCCCTTCCTTCCGGAACACGACCTCGATCACGCCGGGAATCATCGCCACGATGCTATGCGTGGGCGCCTGGGGCTTCTTCCTCTATCAGGGCGTGACTGATCCGCTGGGCGGCGTGAACACCCTTTGGCCAGTCTTCGGAATATCCAACCAGATGCTGGCGGCCGTGGCGCTCATGCTGGCGACGGCGGTGCTGTTCCGCATGAAGCAGGACCGCTACGCCTGGGTGACCGTGCTGCCCACAGCCTGGCTGCTGGTCTGCACGGTGACGGCGGGCGGGCTCAAGATCTTCTCGGCCGACCCGGCCGTGAGCTTCCTTGCCCATGCCCGGCTCTTCTCTGATGCTGCCGACCGTGGCGAAGTGCTCGCCCCCGCCAAATCGATGGAGGAGATGCAGCGCATCATCTTCAACGACTGGGTCGACCTGACGCTGTGCGCGGTGTTCCTGGTCGTCGTGCTGTCGCTGCTCTTCTTCACCATCCGCACTTGCCTGGCCGCCCGCAAGAGCGACGTCGTCCTGGCCCGCGAGATACAGCCGGCAAGGGAGGCCACGGCATGAAGGCGCTGCTTGCCAAACTTCGCGAAACCGCGCTGCTGATGGTGGGCCAGCCGTCCTACGAGGCCTATTTGCAGCACATGCGGAAGCACCACCCGGCGCGTGAGCCGATGACCCGACTGCAGTTCTTCCGCGATCGGGAACGAGCCCGCTATGGCAGTGGTGGGGGGCGCTGTTGTTGAATGCGCGCATTCAAGCACATTCGTCATTCCCGTGAAGGCGGGAACATCCTTTGGAAGTAACCACGCCCTAAACCGAAACCTTGGCCTCCGTCCGCCCGGCGTTACCGAACACACGCAGATAGCGTTCGATCTCCGCCGGCTTACCGCCCGCCTTCGCGGGGTTGTCAGATAGCTTCACTACGGGCCGGCCATTGGCCTCCACCACCTTGCAGACCAACGAGATGGGATCGAGACCGGCAGTCTCGAACGGCGCACAGCCGCGAAAGTCGTTGGTGAGATTGGTGCCCCAGCCGAAGCTCATGCGAACCCGGCCGTGGAAGTGGCGATAGGTCGCCTCGATCGTATCCACGTCCATGCCGTCGGAGAAGATCAGCAGCTTGTCACGCGGATCACGGCCCTTTTCCTGCCACCAGCGGATGATCTGCTCGCCACCTTCGATGGGCGGTGCGCTGTCGGGGCGGAAGCCGGTCCAGTCGGCCACCCAGTCCGGAGCATCTCGCAGGAATGCCGTCGTTCCGAACGTATCGGGCAGCACGATCAGAAGGTTGCCGCCATAGTGGTCCCGCCAGTCCTCCAGCACGCG
>Ga0164243_10009729_pt1 | contig 13936 bp, 10 predicted proteins | sample OricompcompostOP_FD_108781 | JGI IMG/M metagenome (GOLD analysis project Ga0164243, IMG submission 108781) | Organic Plus compost microbial communities from Emeryville, California, USA - Original compost - Organic plus compost (OP) | ecosystem: Engineered > Solid waste > Mixed feedstock >... | reverse complement strand
GAGCCCGCCGTGGTCGATGTGGTGGGAAGCGTTCTCGACGATCACGATCGCGTCGTCGACCACGATCCCGATCGCCAGGATCAGGCCGAACAGCGTGAGGATGTTGACCGTGAACCCGAGCGCGGCCATCGCGGCGAAGGCGCCGATGATCGTCACCGGCACGGTCGTCGCCGGGACGAGGGTGGCCCGCCAGTCTTGCAGGAAGACGAGGATCACGACCAGCACGAGCACGCCGGCTTCGAGCAGCGTCCGGTAGACCTCGTGGATCGATTCCTCGACGAAGATCGTCGTGTTGAACGGGACCGAGTATTCGAGGCCCTGGGGGAAGTCGCCTTTGAGCCGGTCCATCGCGTGGAGGACCTGTTCGGCGACGTTCAGGGCGTTGGCGCCGGGGAGTTGGTAGACGGCGACCCCGGCGGCGGCCTTGCCGCCGACGTCGCACCACTGGTCGTAGACCTGGCTGCCGAGCTCGACCCGGGCGACGTCGCGGACCCGCGTCAGCCGGGCGGCGGCCCGGGTCGCGTCGGTCCGCTCGGCCGACCGGGCCTTGATGATGATGGCGCCGAACTCGGCCGGGTCGGTGAGCCGGCCCAGGGTGGTCACGGTGAGCTGGAAGCTCTGTTCGTTGGGGGCGGGGGGCTGCCCCACCTGGCCGGCGGCGACCTGCACGTTCTGCTCGCGGATCGCGTCGAGGACGTCGAGGGTCGTCAGGTTGCGGGCCTTGAGCTTCTCCGGGTCGAGCCAGACGCGCATCCCGTAGTTGCTGCTGCCGAAAACGCTGATGTCGCCGACCCCTTTGATCCGGCTCAACTCATCCTTGATCCGCAGGGTGGCGTAGTTGCTCAGGTAGAGGCTGTCGAACCGGCCGTCGGGGGACGTCAGGGCGACGACCATGATGATGCTCGTCGACTTCTTCTTGGTCGTAATCCCCTGGCGCTGCACCTCCTCGGGGAGCTTCGGCTGCGCGATCGCCACCCGGTTCTGCACGAGCACCTGCGCCATGTCGAGGTTCGTGCCGACCTCAAACGTGACGGTCAGCGTGTACGACCCGTCGGAGGCGCAGGTGGACGACATGTAGATCATCCCCTCGACGCCGTTGACCTCCTGCTCGATCGGCGAGGCGACGGTGTCGGAGAGGACCTTGGCGTCGGCCCCGGGGTAGACCGTGGTGACCTGGACGGTCGGGGGCGTGATCGCGGGGTACTGCTCGACCGGCAGGACGAGCGCCGCCACCCCGCCGAGGAGCATGGTGACGATCGCGATCACGTTCGCGAGGATCGGCCGTTCGATAAAGTATTTCGAGAACATCGGCTCGGTTCGCTCGGAAGGGCGGAGGGGTCGGGGGTTGGGGCGGCGCCTGGGCGACTTACTTCCCCGCGGCCGGCGCGGGGGGCGTGGTTTCGGCCGACCCTTGTTGAGCCTTCGAAGTGTCCGGGCCGGCGGGGGTCGCGGGCTTGATCGCCGCCGGCTGCGGGTTCACCACGAGACCGGGGCGGGCGAACTGGACGCCGTCGACCACCACCTTGTCGTCGGGGCCGAGCCCTTCGAGGATCACCCGCAGGTCGCCTTCCGACGGGCCCGTCACGACCTGCCGGCGCTCGACCTTGTTGCCCGCGCCGACGACCAGGGCGAACCGGCCCTGCTGGTCGGTCCCGAGCGCCCGCTCGGGGACGAGGAGGGCGTTGGGGTCGTTGCGCAGCGGCACGCGGATGCGGACGAAGAGGCCGGCGATGATCTCGTGGTCGGGGTTCGGGAAGAGGCCCCGGGCCTGGACTGTGCCGGTGGCCGGGTCGACCGCCGGGTCGGCGTAGTCGAGTTTCCCCTTGTGGGGGAACCCCGTCTCGTTGGCCAGGCCGAGGTCGATCGGGACGGGTTCCTTGCGGTAGTCGGCCCGCTCGCCTTTGCTGACCAGGCTGCGGAACATCAGCAGGTCGGCCTCGCTCGCGCTGAAGTAGGCGTAGATCGGGTCGTCCTTGACGACCGTGGCGAGTACGGTCGAGTCGGTGTCGCCGACGAGGTTGCCGACGTCGACGAGCTTGCGCGTGATCCGGCCGTCGATCGGGGAGGCGATCCGGCAGTACCCCAGGTCGATCTCGGCGGCCTTCAGGTCGGACTGCGCCGCCTCGACCTGCGCCTGGGCGGCGAGGATGTTGGTCTGGAAGTCGGCCTTGGTCTGGTCGAGATTCGCCTTATCCGCCTCGACCTGGGCGGCCGACTTCTTGGTCGACGCCTCGGACTTGTCTACGTCCTCGCGGGAGGCGGCGTTACGCGACAGCAGCGTGCGGTTGCGCCGCTCCTCGACCTGCGAAAGTGTGAGCATCGCCTGGTCGAGCGCCAGCTGCGCCTCGGCGACCTCGCGCGCCTTCGACTGCTTCGCCTTTTCCAGGGCCGCGTTGGCCTCGTCCAGCTTCGCCTTCGCCGTCGCGACCCGGACCTTAAACGGCTCCTCGTCGATGACCATGATGACCTGGTCGGCCTTGACCTCGGCCCCTTCCTGGAAGTCGACCTTCTTGAGGAACCCCTTCACCCGGGCGCGTAGGTCGACCGTTTCGAACGGCCGGCTCGACCCGGTGTATTCGACGTAGCTGGTGACCGCCCGGCGCAGCGGCGGGCTGACCGTCACCTCCGGCGGCGGCGGCGGGGCGTACTGATTCCCCTGCTCGCAGCCGGCCAGCGCGGCGAGCCACGTCAACGCCGCCGAGAGTCCGGCCGCCGTTATTTTTGCGCGATCCGCCCGCACGGTCACCCCCCCCGTCGCTTTCGACGCCCACCGCCCCGCCCGAACCGTCCGCTGTTAACCTAATCCCGAGTCATGGCCTCGGCAACCGGCCGATGGAACTTCCGCGGCGCCCGACCGTTGGAACCCCTCTTTTCCCCAAGGCCGCGGGGCCTTCCGTCCGATAATGTCCGAGAGGAGGCGGTTCGGCGGGTCGAGGAGGACGGCGGCGACGGACGGAGCCGGGGCCGCGCCGACCCCCCCGCGGGGAGGGAGTTCACGCCATGAAGCGAGCGTGCCGCTTTTGCCCGGCGGTCCAACGCCTGGAGGACCGGACCGTCTTGTCGTTCTCGTTCTCCAAGATGCTCCACTCGATCTTCCCGTTCATCCCGGACAACGAGAAGAAGGCCAAGCCGAAGCCCCACCCCGCCGGCGCGGTCGTGACCCCGCTCCACCCGGGGCCGAAGGCGGCCGGCGCGGCCAAGACCCCCCACGTCGCGCCCCACCCCGTCGCCCCGGACCGTCCCGCCGTCCCGACCCGGCCCCGCGTGGCGCACCCCCGCGGCGTCCTCCAATGGCACCTCCCGATCCCGGGGCAGAACGGCCGGCTCGGCTGAGCGCGGGGGTCGGAACGTGCGCCGCGTGATACAATGACCCGGTCTGACGGCCTCGCACCGCGGCCGACGGCCCCCGGGCCGGCGGAGAGGCACACCTTTGCCCCACACCGAGACGTTGACCCACGCCGGACCCCGCCCCATGAGCACGACCCTCCCCCCGAACGTCGCCGGTTACGACGCCATCCTGGTCGTCGCGTTCGGCGGTCCGGAGAAGCCCGACGACGTGATGCCGTTCCTGGAGAACGTCACCCGGGGGCGGAACATCCCCCGCGAGCGGCTCCTGGGCGTGGCCGAACACTACAACCACTTCGGCGGCGTCAGCCCGATCAACGGCCAGGTCCGCGAGTTGATCGCCGCCCTCGGGCCGGAACTCGAACGCCACGGGGTCGACCTGCCGATTTATTGGGGCAACCGCAACTGGCACCCCATGCTGGCCGACACGGTGCGGGAGATGACCGACGCCGGGGTCAAAAAGGCCCTCGCGGTCGTCCTGGCGGCCTATAGCTCGTATTCAAGCTGCCGCCAGTACCGCGAAGACGTGGCGTGCGCCGCGGACGGGGTCGGGCCCGGCGCCCCCGGGTTCGACAAGCTGCGGGTCTTTTACAACCACCCCGACTTCATCGCCGCCAACGCCGACCGCGTCCGCGAGGCCCTCGGACGCCTCCCCGAAGACCTTCGGGGCGAAGCCCGCCTGGCCTTCACCGCCCACAGCATCCCGTCGCCGATGGCCGCCGGTTGCGACTACGAGCGCCAGCTTGCCGAGACCGCCCGCCTCGTCGCCGAGGCCGTCGGGGTCGGCCCCGACCGCTGGGCGCTCGTGTACCAGAGCCGAAGCGGCCGGCCGACCGACCCCTGGCTCGCGCCCGACATCCTCGACCACCTGAACGCGCTCCACCGGGACGGCGTCCGCGCGACGGTCGTCCACCCGGTCGGCTTCCTCTCCGACCACATGGAGGTCCTGTTCGACCTCGACGAAGAGGCGAAGCAGCTTTGCGACCGGCTCGGGATGGCGATGGAGCGCTCGGCCACGGTGGGGACCCACCCCCGGTTCGTGGCGATGCTCCGCGAGTTAATCATCGAGCGGATGACCGCCTCGCCGGAGCGCCGGGCCGTCGGCCGGTACGGGCCGAACCACGACGTCTGCCCGGTCGACTGCTGCCTCCCCGGCCCGTCGCGCCCGCCGGCCCGATGAACGGCGGTTTACCGCCGTCCGGCCGAGCCCTCAGGACACCTTCGCGACCAGCAGCGTCCGGTCGTCGGTGGGGGCCCCGCCGACGGTGAACGCGTCGACGGCGTCGAGCACGGCCTGGATGAGGCCGTCGGCGTCGAGGTGGCAGTTTTCCAGAACGGCGTCGAGCCGTTCGAGGCCGAACATGGTCGTGCCGTCGGGCGAGGTCGCCTCGGTGATCCCGTCGGTGTAAAAGACGATCTGGTCGCCGGGGCGGAGCAGCTGGGTCGTCTGGTCGTACTCCATCTCGCCGTCGACCCCGAGCGGGAGGTTGCCGACGCTGTCGAGGGAGAGGACCGAGCCGTCCTCGCAGCGTTTCAGGCGGGGCGGGTTGTGCCCGGCGCTGGCGTAGGTCAGTTCGCGGCGGGCGGGGTCGTAGATGCCGTAAAAGGCGGTGACGAACGCCTCGAAGTCGGCGGTGTAGCGGGTCGAGAGGTGGTGGTTGATGAAGTTCAGCAGGTCGGCCGGGCGTTCGGGGGCGCCGGGGTAGGTGTGGGCGATGCTGTGGGTCACGGCCATCATCACCGCGGCGGGGGTGCCGTGGCCGCTGACGTCGGCGATCAAGAGGCCCCAGCGGCCGTCGGGCAGCGCGAAGATGTCGTAATAGTCGCCGCCGGCCCAGCGGGAGGTCTGGTAGTGCGCGGCCAGGTCGAGGGTCGGGATCTTCGGCAGGCGTTTCGGCAGGAGCGAGCGCTGGAGGTCGGCCACGACCTTCAACTCGCGCTCGACGACTTCGAGGGCCTGCCGCAGTTCCTCGCTGAGCACGAGGCTGTGGGTCGCCCGGCCGAACAGGCTACTCAGCCAGAACCACTCGGGGAACTCCTCGCGCGGGAACGCCCCGGGGTGCTCCCGCATCATGACGACCATGTTGACCGCTTCGCCCTTGTCGAAGTGGGGCACCGCGATCAGCGACCGCTGGCCGGCGAAGAACTCCGCGGCGGGGTCGTCGGGGGAGACCACGAGGTCGTCGATGATCTGCGGCTCGTCGGCGTAGAGCAGCTCGCCCAGCAGGCCCCCTTCGAGGACCGGCAGCTTGTCGCGGTCGCGCCAGGGGTTGATGTCCTTGTCCCAGAGGCTCGACCGGGTGATCCGGTATTTCGGGCGTTCGAGGCCGCGGCGGCTGACGGAGACGAACCGGTCGGCCGGCATGAACTGCCGCATCCGGGTGCGGTAGGTGTTCACCATCGCCTGCGGGTCGGTCTGGAAGCTCATCTCCCGCATCGTCTCGACGACGTGGGCGAGCCTCCTCCGCCAGTTACCCTTGAAGAATCCCGAGGCCGGTCCTTCAAAGGCCGTCGCCGCACCCGTCCCCATCGCTGTCGCCTCCCGGTAGCCCCGGTCCGGGCCCGAACACGCGCCCGGCCGGTTCCTTATCCTTTCATCGTAGGCCGGCCGGCCAGGTATTCAAGGCGTTGACAGCGCCACCCCCTCCGTGCACACCCCCATGCCCCCCGGTGAAACCGGCGGACGGCGGCCGTCCGCCCGGAGGTCTCTGGCACGGGCGTTCGGGCCCGGTAACATGACGCCGTCCGTTTTCCCCGGTCGTGCGGCCCCGAATTTTGGAGCGACCCCGTGATCCGAAAGCCGTCCCTTACCGAGTTCGTCGTGGCCTCGGCCCTCGCCGCCCCGGCCCTGGCCGCGTCCGCCGAGTTCCCCGCCGCCGACCGCCTCCCCGCGCGGCCCGAGATGCCCGACCCGCTCGTCATGCTCGACGGGACCACGATCGCCACGCCGGCCGACTGGTTCGCGAAACGCCGGCCCGAGATCAAGGCGCTCTTCGAACACTATATGTATGGGAAGGCCCCCGACGCCCCCAAGGTCGTCGCCACGGTCGAGCGCGTCGACCCCAAGGCGCTGGGCGGTAAGGCGACGCTCAAGGAGGTGACCCTCGCCTTCGGCCCGCCCGAGACCCCGAAGGTCCACCTGCTCCTCGTCGTCCCGAACGCCCGCAAAGGGGCGGCCCCGGTCTTCCTCGGGATGAATTTCCACGGCAACCACACCGTCCTCGACGACCCGAAGATCCCCCTGCCGACCGTCTGGGTGCCCGCCGGGAACGCGAAGGCCGAGGGCAACCGCGCGACGGACGCCGGGCGCGGGTTCTATGCCGAGGCCTGGAACGCCCAGGGGGTGGTCGACCGCGGCTACGCCCTGGCCACGTTCTATTGCGGCGACGTCGCCCCCGACCACCCGGGCCACGACGACGGCGTCCACCCCCACTTCCCGGGGTTCGACTGGGGGACCGTCGCCGCCTGGGCCTGGGGCCTCTCACGCGCGGCCGACTACCTCACCCACGACGCCGACCTCGACGGCCGCCGCATCGCCGTCGTCGGCCACTCGCGGCTCGGCAAGGCCGCGCTGCTCGCCGGCGCGTTCGACGACCGGTTCAAGGTGGTCATCCCCCACCAGGCGGGCTGCGGCGGCTCGGCCCCCAGCCGGGGGACCGTCGGCGAGTCGGTCAAACAGATCAACGACCGTTTCCCGCACTGGTTTAACGCCGCCTTCAAGACGTTCAACGACCGCCCCGAACGCCTGCCGTTCGACCAGAACTCGCTCGCGGCCCTCGTCGCCCCCCGGGCCGTCCTTTTCACCAACGCGCAGGACGACACCTGGGCCAACCCCGAAGGCCAGTTCCAGGTCCTCAAGGCCACCGAACCCGTCTACAAGCTGCTGGACGCCGGGGGCCTCGAAGCCGACCGGATGCCCGAGAACGGGAAGCTCGTGGATAGCGTGCTCGGCTACGCGATCCGCCCCGGCAAGCACTCGATGAACCGGACGGACTGGTCGTTCTTCCTCGACTTCGCCGACAAGCACCTCGGCCGACCGGCCGGGCGCTGACGCCCGCGGCATTCCTGGTCGAACAACGTGCGGGTTCGAACCCGACCGGCCGGCGTCCCGTCTTCGAAGACGCCGGCCGGTCCCCCTTAGAAGCCGAGGGGCGGGTAATAATAACGGACGAGCGGGCCGTAGCCGGCGGTGCTCATGTAGGGCCAGGTCCAGCGGTCGTAGGGGTGGCCGTACGGCCGCCCGTAGAAGGGGAATTCCGCCGGCCCGACGTACTCCCGCGACGGGACCGACGACGGCAGGACGTAGTAGCTATACGGTTTGACGGCGACGGTGGGGTAAGCCGGCGGGACCACGTACCCCGACGAATACACGACGCCCGGCGTCGTCGAGACCGTCGTGCCCCACGTGCCGAGGTCGCGCGGGCCGAACCGGTTGCTTCGGGCGGATTGGGCCTCGGCCGGCCCGCCCCAGGCGAGCAAGGCGGCCAAGGCGATCGCGGCGATCGACGTTTTCATCAGGGGTTTCTCCATGGGTGCTTCGTAGACAGAGGCGAAACGTCCGCCCGCCCTATCACGGGACGGAACTATCGTACGCCATTTTGTAGACTACCTATTTTGCAAAATTTGTGTGTTTCGCTCAATCTTCCAATTTGGCCTTGTGTCGGTGGTGTCGGAACGGGACGAGAAGGGCGTAAGCGTGGAGGAGGCGCAGGGATGACGAAGCCGACGAAGTTGCAGGAGCAGGCGTGCGACCGGTTGGCCGACGCGCTGGTATTGATCACCGAGGCGGTCCGGCTCGACGGCCGGGCTCCGTTCGGCGCGGCCGACCTCCGCGAGACGGCCGGCCGTCTCGCGCGGGCGACCTCGGCCTTCGGGCTCGACGTGATCGTGGCCCGGGCCCTCGAACGGCGCGGAAAGGCGCTGGGCCTCCGCTCCGGGACCGCCGAGTTGCTCACCCTGATCGAGGGCGATATCCCGCCGCTGGAAATGCTTCTGAAAACCGATGACGAGTTCCGGGCCCGCGTCGAGGCGGTCGAGCAGGAGTTGGGCGAGGTTTAAGGGAGACGCCCTGAGGTGGGGGGCACCCGGCCTGTTACCGCCGTTTGCGGTGGATCTCGTCGTTCTTGCGGGCGACCATCAGGTGCCAGAGGAGTTCCTTGTTGGCCCGCGACCGTTCGACCTGGCTCAAGAAGCGTTCGGCGAGCAGGCCCGCTTCGCGGAGCTTGGCGTGGAGGGCCTGGTAGCGGGGGTCGTCGAACAGGGCGTGGAACGGCTGACCGGTCGCGGCCGGGGTTTGGATCAGCCGGCGGATCGTCGCGATGTGTCGGTCGACCGCCTCCAGGTCGTCGAGCGACGGCGGGAGGGGCGGGGGGCCGACGGCGACGGCCACGGCCACGGCGGCGGGTCGGGGCGCCCGGGGCGGCGGCTCCGGGGCCGACCAGCGGGCGAGGTCGCGGACGAGGACGGGGAGGCGGTCCGGGGGCCTGGACGCCGCGTTCGTGAGCCGGTTCAGTTCGGCGCGGAGGGCGGCGAGTTGGCCGGCCATCGCGTCGACCTCGGCCAGGGCCCGGTCGCGCTGGGCGCGGAGGTCGAGGATCTGGGCACGGATCCTCCGGAGTTCGTCGCGCTCGGCCTGACCGTTGTGGGTCGAGGCCCGCTGGCGTTCGAGCTCGGTTTCGAGGGCGCGGACCCGGGTGTCGTTCTCGGCCAGGAGCCGGGCGGCGGCTTCGGCGTCGGCCCGGAGCCGGTCGGCCAGCGTGCGGGGCGTCTCGCGTTCGGGCGCGGCGGCCCGGGCCGTGGGGAGGACCGCCCGGCCGATCCCCCGCGACGTGTCGGCCTCCCGGGACAACCGGTTGAGGCGTTCGCGGGTCTCGAACAACTCGGCGCGGAGCCGGGCGTTCTCGTCGTGCAACTCCCTGGAGCGTCGATCGCCCCCGCTCAGATCCCCCACCGTCGCGGCGCTCACCGTACCCTCCTGTCGATTCGGCCCCGTCCTTCGGGGCGGGGATGGGCCGTTCACGACCCGCTCAGACGGTCACGGGGGATGGCGCCCTGCCCTGCACCGGCGTCGGACCGGGCGGTGACAGCGGCGTCGGCGACGCTCCGGTGGAACACGTTACGGCGCACCCCGGGGTCGGTGACGGGGGGGACTCCCGGATCGTTTCCGGCCCCCCGTGTCCACCCGGAGCCGGCGCGGGCCTCACCGCGGCCGGCCGCCGCGCTTCTTGACGACGCGTTGTCCCCGGCATCCTTTATCGGGGTTCCGGCCTCGTCGCCGACCGGATTCCGGACCGGGCGGTTATCGCCGCCCCGGACGGCGCGCGGGGCGTCGCCTGTAGCGACGAACCTCTGCACCCCGTTTCCGGTCTGTCCCTCCGTTACCGCCATCGGCCAGGGCCTCCGCGCCGCCGGGCACGGTCGCCGCGTCCGACGCGCGGCCCGTGCGTCATGAAAGATCAGTTTAGTCAACATGACGGCTTAAAACTAGAGCGGGGACCCGGGCGGGGCGTGTTGACGCGCGTCGTCGGCCGGCGGGTATGATGGGCCGTCGGCCTTTGATCGCCGGGCCGCTGGCCCACGGCGGTCGTTGCAAGCGCCGCCGGGGCCGTCGGTTTCCCCACCCGCTTGCCGGAGCTTTTCGTGACGACCCCGACCCCGGCCGACGACCCCCTTCTGGCCTACCGCGACCGGTTCCCGATCCTGGCCCACACGAATTATCTCATCAGCAACTCGCTCGGCGCGGCCCCCGCGGCGGCCGGGGCGCGGCTGGCGTCGTATTACGAGACGTGGGCCTCGCGCGGCGTCCGGGCGTGGGAGGAGACGTGGTGGGCGCTCGCCGACGACCTCGGCGACCTCGTCGCGCCGTTGATCGGGGCCGGGCGGGGTGAGGTCGTCTTCCAGCCGAACGTTACGATCGCCCACGCCGTCGTCTTCAGCGCCTTCGACTTCCGCGCCGGGCGTCCGAAAGTCGTGACCGACGCGATGCACTTCCCGTCGGTCCTTTACCTACTCGACGGCCTCCGCGCCGAGGGGGCCGAGGTCGTGGTCGTGCCGACCGACGACGGAATCCACGTCGACACGCAACGCTTGGTCGACGCGATCGACGAGAGGACCGCGTTCGTCAACGTCTCCCACGTGTTGTTCAAGAGCGCGTACGTTCACGACGTCGCCGCGATCGCCGAGCGGTCGCGCGCGGTCGGGGCGGTCACCGTCGTCGACGGCTACCAGGCGGTCGGCGTGGTCCCCGTGGACGTGAAGGGGCTCGGGGTCGACGTCTACGTCGGCGGCTGCAAGAAGTGGCTCTGCGGCGGCCCGGGGGCGGCGTTCCTGTGGGTCCGGCCGGGCCTGCGCCGGCGGCTCGAACCCCGGTTGACCGGCTGGGTGGCGCACGCCCGTCCGTTCGACTTCGCCCCGCGACTCGACCGCCGCGACGACGCCCGGCGGTTCCTCCACGGCACCCCCGACGTCCCGGCCCTTTACGCCGCGTCGGCCGGGCTGGAACTGGTCAACCAGGTCGGGGTTGCGGCCATCCGCGCGAAGTCGGAGCGGCAGACCGCCCGCCTCCTCGCCCTGGCCGACGCGCGGGGCATCCGCTGTACCACGCCGCGCGACCCCGCCCGGCGCGGGGGGACCGTCGCGCTGGACGTCGAGCACGGCTACGAGGTCTCGCGCGGCCTCAAGGCCCTCGACGTCCTCTGCGACTACCGCCCCGGCGCCGGCGTGCGCCTCTCGCCCCATTTCTACACCCGCGACGACGAACTCGACGCCGCCGTCGAGTCCGTCGTCGAGATCCTTTCGGGCAGCGCCTGGCGTGCGTTCACCGACCGCGGGTCGGCCGCGACCTGAACGCGAGCCGCCACGCCCCGGCTCACCCGCGGCTCATTGGGGCGGGCCGTCCGGGGGGGTATCAGGCGGGGGCGCGGACGGCCCCTCGTCTTTCCTGACCTCCATCATCCCCGCACTCATACCCCCCAACATCCCGCCCGAGGGGGGCGTGGCCGGCTTGGGGACGGCCCCGGGCTTGTCCGGGAGCGGGAAGACGATGTCGCCGTTCCAACTCGCGTTTTGATCCATGCGGTCCTCCCCGACGCTGTACAGCAGCCGCGACCCTTCCGTCGATCGGAGCGACTCGTGGAGAGGTTGCCCCGGCTTTAGGTCGGACAGGTTGAAAGGCAGGGCTTCTTGGCCTTGCGAGGGGACGTAGCGGAAATGGTGGTCGCTGTACGGGTCTTTGGGCAACCCGTCGAGCCCGCCGCCTTCCATCATCAAGAACTCCAGCGCCTCGGGGAGTTTCCCGTCGTGCCGAACCTGCCAGAGGCGTAACGCGAGGATTTGCGTGAGGGCGCGGCGGGAGACCTCGTTGTGGTCGTTGCCGTTGACGAACGACGTAAGGTTCGGAAAGAGCTGGGCGATGAGCGGCGTGCTGCGGTGGACCCAGTCGAGGTCGGCCGCGGTGGCCACCAGGCCGGTTCGGCCGTTAACCGTGTCGATGTACGTGGCCCAGCGTTCGATGCCGGGATCCGGCTTCCGCCGCTCCGAGGGGTCCACGGCCGCCTGCGCCGCCTCTGCCGAGAACAGCAGCCGGAACCCCCGGCGGGCCCGGGTGACCTCCCAGGGGGTTGTGATCAGGCCGGCCCAGAGCCGGGCCGTCGCCGCCGAGTAGCCTTGCGGCTCGTGCCCCCTCCCCGCGAAAAATTCGATCAACTTCTCGCGGGGGAGTTGCAAGGTCCGGTCGGCGATCTCCGCCTCGGCGGCGACCATCTCCGCCGCGGACGGTAGGGCGGGCCGCGCGTTGAAGGCGTCGAGCGCGGCCTTGAGCCGTTCGGGCGTTTGCCGCGTATCGACCGCCCACTCCGTCGCCAGGTCGAGCGCCTGACGCTCGATCTGCAGCGCGTGCGAGAACCAGATGGCGCGGGCGTCGCCGCTGAAGTGGCGGGCCATCCGGAACAGCACCATCAGGTCGTCCCAGGCCCCGGCTAAGTCTCCTTTCTCCCGCCGCGCCCGGGCCGACCGGACGACGAGGTCGGTCAGCGGGAGGTATTCCGCGTGCGAGACCCCGTCAAAGAGCGTCGACCGGCCCGCCCCGGTGAACCGGCAGAACGGCATCGACGCCGCCCGGCGGACCAGGGCCAGCGCCTCGTCGTTTTCGCCGGGACGGGCGCCGTCGACCGGCGTGTGGAGTTTCTGGAGGGCTTCGGCGTACACGTCGGCGGCGTTCCCCGGCGCCCCGGAAGTGGGCGTCGATCCGACGGGCGGCGCGTACCTGGCCAGGGCCGCGGCGTCGGGCGCGGGGACGCTCGCGATCCGGTAGGACACGTAACCGCCGAAGGTCGCCGCCACCGCCCCCGAAATGAGCAGCCCGAGCCTCACCCATCGGCCCGCGCCCGGCCGCTCGTACATCCAGTCGGCCGACCACGCCCACGACACCGCCAGGCACGTCAGGGGGATCGCCGCGGCGCCCCAGGTCGGGACCATCTGGTGGTGCAACAAGGGGATCAGCGGGAGCAGCGTCGCGACCAGCACCGCCGCCGCAACGACCCCCGCGGTGAGCCCCCGGCGGATCGTCATCCCGCAGAGCATCCCGACCGACAGGGTCATCGCGAGGACCATGAGGACCGTGACCGCGGGCGTTTCCTGGCGGCGTAGCGGCGGGGAAACGACCCATTCCCGCGGGGAAATGAGCGTGACCAGGAGCCAAAGTACGACGAGCCCGACGGCCCAGACCCCCACCTTGACCGCCCAGACCAGCCCGGGCCGGACCCCGTGGTGGACGAGGAACCGGTACGTCCGCCCCCGGTTTTCCGCGCCGAAAACGTTCACCCCCGCGACCACCCCCGCCGGCCAGCTTAGCGCGACGATGAACCCGAAGACGTTCCGCGGGTCGTCCAGCAGGGCGGCCAAAACGGTGGCCAGGGCGAAGAGGCCCGCCAGCCACAGCCAGACCGGCCTGGCCTCGCGCACCGACTGCCAGACGAGCGACCGGGCCGCCGTGCGCCACGAGTGGGTTGAGCCCCCTTCCAGGGCCGGCGCGGCGGACGCCGAATCGGTCAGGAGAACGACCCGCCTTGGCCTGCGGCGGCGGGACCGTCCCGGGGCGCTCGCGACGACCAGTGCGTACGACGCGGCGGTCGTCGCCAGCGCCACGGCCAGCCGCGTCGGGGCCGTGTTCACGAACCACCGCGTACCGTCGAGGTGCGGGGTCAGGATCGGGACGACCACGAGGCTGCAGAGCGTGAGGATCGCGGCGATCAGCGGGTTGCTCAGCGCCGCCGACCAGAAGAGGCCCCAGCCGAGCACTTCGAGCAGGACCGCCACCGCCCCGACCACCGCCAGCGCCAGGCCGGCCCCCTGGGTCTCCCAATGCTCGGTAGTCAGCGCGGCGCACCCGAACAGCACGGCCGCCAGGGCGAGCGTCGAGACGATCGCGAACGACGCCTTGCCCCGCCAGAGCCCCGCCCGGTCCAGGCCGAGCCTGTCGAGGAGCGCCAGGGTCTGGTGCTCCCGCTCCCCGGCGATCGCCGCCGACGCCGCCGCGCACCCGTAAAGGCACGCCCACCCCAGGGCGAAGACCCCGAGCACGCCGCCTCGGACG
>Ga0164243_10009728_pt1 | contig 13936 bp, 7 predicted proteins | sample OricompcompostOP_FD_108781 | JGI IMG/M metagenome (GOLD analysis project Ga0164243, IMG submission 108781) | Organic Plus compost microbial communities from Emeryville, California, USA - Original compost - Organic plus compost (OP) | ecosystem: Engineered > Solid waste > Mixed feedstock >... | reverse complement strand
GGCAATTGCCCTTCTATCTGCTGATAGAGCACCTGACCAGCGGAGTGATAAGCCTGCTGGACCTTTTGCATATGGGGATCATTGGGATTCCCTTTTTGCTCTGCCTGCGCATATTCCTGGCGCATAATAGCAAGGTAACCAGTATACTGCTCAAAGCCAGTGATGATTCGCTCAATTGCAACACGCTCTCCGGGGTACACCAGATGGTGAGAAGCGTTGATCAATTCCTGATTAAAGAGAGCGATAGAGGCATCAATGTTGCGCTCGTTACACTCCTGCACGCTGATCGTTCCCGGAGAGCCAGACGCTCCCGGAACAGTACACGGCTCTTTCTTCTCAACTGGCGCAAAGAGATAACTCGCGGCATAGGCGTCCAGTTCAGAAAGCGCTCGCTCCATTGCCTGAGCGGCATCAGTTCCCGGAACGCTATTCTGCCCCATGCTCCCGATATTATCAGCGAGCCGACGCAAGGAGAAAAGCGAGAAGAAGGAAAGAAACAGCGACAGCAGCAGAATAATTGACGCCAGCATCACCAATCTTCCGCGAAACGTGCGAAACATCCAGAATCGAAAGCGTGGGAACACACCCCGCGAAGCAGGGGGGCGCTCAGGTTCCGTTTGCAGAGCAGGCAGGGCCTGTTCCTGTCTCGCTACAAGCTCTTGCTGCTGTTGAGCCATAGAGTCATTCTTTTCCTTTCCTCTGTTTACCAGATTCGCCAGGGAGCCACTTCAAGCTTGCGCCGCACAATAGTCTCGCGCTCTTCGGGATGGGCAAAGCGGCGCGTCAGGTGCAGATAGCGGGCGTAACCGGCTTCGGCGGCCTGCCTCAGCGTTCTCGGACGACAATCAGCTACCCCGGGAAGGGCCGTTAACGGCTGCTTGCGCGCCAGTTGGAGAGCAGCCCTGAAGACTTCTCCCTGCGCCAGATAATAGCGGGGATCCTCAGTTCGGCCTTGCAGGGAAGCGATCACATCCGCAGCCTTCTGTACGTTCTCCTCGGTTACGGGCTGTATATGACGCAAGTAGAGATCGACAAGGAGCAAACGCGCCTCAACATAGTGGGCCGTTGCCTCATTAATACGGCTAAGCAGTTTCGCCGCCTCCTGCCAGCGCTGCAAACGGAACAGCGGGCGGGTGCTCTGTAAAATTGCATCCGTATTTCCCGGATCAGCCTTGACCACAGCCGCGTATAGCTGCGTTGCCTCTTCGTCCTGCTCCAGTTGCACCAGCACACGTGCTAAGGCCAGTTGTGGCGGCAGTTCTCCGGGAAGATCTATTAACAGAGCACGATACTCAGTCGCAGCCTCAGTATAGTGCTTCTGCGCCTCAAACAGCCGTCCCCGATACCAGTTCAGTTGCCAGGCCTGTGAGGATAGCTGTGCTGCGGCTGTCAGTTCGGCTTGCGCCTGCTGATATTCTCCCTGGTCAATGAACACTTCGGCCAGACGTAAGCGAGCGTCCAGGCTGGATACGTTTTTCTGTAGCGCCTGCTGATAGAAGCCCACCGCGCTCTCATATTTGCCCTGCCGCAGCGCCTGATCGCCATAGCGTAACAGCTCAACCGCCGGGTCCGTGGTATCTAGCGCGGCCTCGCCGCGTGGTCCCAGTGGGCCATTCGTCGTGACAGCCCCCGGGATAAAATAGCGAGACGTCACCGGGAGACCGGGCTTGCCACCGACCACCTGCCGCAAGACGCCCTCAAGCTGATCACGCAATTCTTCGGCGCTCTGAAAGCGTTTTTCTGGCTGTTTCTGCGTCCCTTTGACCAGTAAACGATACAGAGCAGGATTTTCTTGAAAGACCGGGTATTCTTCGGCTGCTGGCATGCCAAAAAACGGCTTTGCCAGATTCATCTGGCTCACCAGATAGGCCAGCACCCGGCAAATAGAATAGAGGTCTGTCTGAGGGGATGGCGCTTTGATGGCTTCTTGAGCATAAAAACCATGCGTGCCATAGATATTCTTTGTCTGGGTCCCCTCCTTGATGACAGTACCCAGATCGATCAGCTTGACGATCTTCGAGCCATCCTTGAGTTCTTCCACCATCACATTCTGCGGCTTAAAGTCGCAATAGACCAGATGCAGCCGGGCCAGATAGCTAAACGCGGGCAAAATATCCAGAATATAGCCAATAGCCTCAGGGACAGAGAACGGCTGCCCGCGCTCCTCCATAATCTGGTCAAGCGTCCTGCCCTGCACATATTCCATCACAATATAGCCCTGGCTCCCCACCGGCACAAAATCGTAGATTGAAACAATATTGGCCTGCTTCAGGGTGGCCAGGAATTCATGCTCACGGATACTCTGTGTGACCTGAGCGGGGTCAACATCACGCAAGAGGGCCTTGATCACCACCTGTCGCCGCAACACAGTATCTTCCGCCAGATAGACCGCGCCCATGCCACCAGAGCCAATCTCTTTCAGGATACGATAGCGCCGCTGAAAGAGAGCGCCTACCTTCAGATGTTGTGTTGCCAGTAGATCGCCATCTGCGGTGGCGGCAGCGTACTGGAGATTATACCCACAGCGGTTACAGAACTTTGCCCCCGGCTTACAGTGCGCATGACAACGCGGGCACTCGATCACCAGCGGTGGCTCGGTTTCGGGTGTCCGGGGTGGTGTTGTAATGGTTATTTTTGCGGAGGGCGGCTCTGGATTACGTCGCGGTGTCGTGACAATTGTCGAGACTACCGCGCCGCAGTTTTCACAGATATCCTGACCGGGCCAAAGCGGCAAATCACAATTAGGGCACCGTTCCATTGTCCTCGTTCCTGAATCCTGAATACTTCAGCGACTTTCGCGCGTTCACATTGCAGCAAGCTCTGCTACACAGTGTCGCTGATTGCGCTCAAAGCGTCAACCCCTTGAGACATGCTTTAGCCGTAATTACATACTCAGAAAAACGCAGATGAGGCGTCGACATCAAAGAGCGTCTGCCACGCTGCCGCAAGAGGATCCATCCTAGAGCAGGAGGGTCTATTTCTTGTTACCACATCCTATTATAATCGTCAAATTCGCACCTTCATAATAGCAGGCGCACTGGCGCTTATGGCAAAAAAGAGGGTAGAGATAGACAAGAGCCCGCTGGAACAGGTTCAAAGCCGAATTTTATCATTATTATTCGACGGACGGAATTTTTTGCCATCATTGATAAAGACAGAGAGCTGTTCTTGATTTGGCATATGAATATGAACAATCATATCGGGCTTTGAATCGCTATTAACATCGCGGAACTCAACGGTCACCGGGGCCTTCTCCCCGCCTTCACCCGAAATATAGACAGGAGCAACATAGCTGACCGATTTTGAAGGATCACCGGCCATCACCTCAAATACAATCGCCTGTCTGTTCAGATTCATCGCGATGAAATGGCTCTTCTTGGTCTCACTATCGTCTCCATGCCCGACCGCGGCATCAGTCTGAAAGGTCCGTGGATTCCCATATTGAAAGTCATTATAGACCCCGATTCCCCAGGCAAGCACCCATGAACCGGTCACCCAGATCGCAAGCATAGCAAGCATACCCAGGCCAAGCGGCAAGAGCCAGTGAATCCCGCTCCGTTTCTCGGCCTGTGTTACCGGGGTGCGTCCCGAAGCGGTTTTCGGGCGTGGCGGCTTGACCGTCTGCACACGACCTGTCTGCCGGCGCTGATTGGAGGCGGGAATTGCAGAGGTAACACGGGGACTTTCGGCGCGAAGGGAACTGGTCTGTGTACGGGGATTATTGAACTCCTCATCATCCATTGGGAGACGCGCCGTTCGAGCCCCTCTTCGTTCATACAGATCGTCTTCAGGCGAATGAAGGGAGCGAGAGCGTGTATCCCTCAGCTCTTTCGTGCGCCGCAGGTACTGCGAGAACTCATCGGCTGGCGGCATAGCTCTTCCTTTCTGGCTAGACTGACTTCTAGCGCTCGATGAGAACTACAGAACAGTTCAGAAAGGAAACTGTACTGAGCCCTATCATACTATCAAAACTGCTGCATTGTCAAATATGGCTTTTTCATCCTGAGCCACATTGCACAGTATCGTATTATACTGTATCATTATCATTCATCGATTTGCAAAGCACAAGAGCTATAGGAAAAAGGGGAAACGCAGACAGTACCTGAGCTTCCAGTATCTATTGACATCGTTCTATTACTGTACAATAATGAAATATACTTATTCACGCTTTTTCCCACATGGGGAGGTTGAGGATGGATAGAGATACTCATACACTACACGTCATCACTTTCGGTCGTTTTGAACTTCGCTCCCAGCATGGCCCCCTGACCGGGGAGCCGTGGAGCCAGCAAGAGGTACGCCAGCTCTTTAAGCTGCTGCTTACCGCGCGCCAGCATCGCCTACATCTGGATCAGATTCTTGACCTGCTCTGGTCATCTCAGCCCCTTGAGTATGCCTTGCTGGCTTTTGAAGAAACCCTGGCCCGGTTACAGGCCGCCCTGACCCTCGAACAGGGCTCGATTCCCCTGACCTTTCAGCACAATGTCCTGACACTGCATACCCAGAACCTTTTTATCGATGCTGACGTATTTGAGCAGAGCGTCCAGCAACTGCAAGCTCATTACACCATGCATCCGAGTCAGCCACCTGTAGAGATGCAGAGCCTGCTCAATCGCTTCGAGCAAGCCCTGGCCCTCTATCAGGGCGACTATCTCCCTGAGGAGAGCGTCATTCCCTGGTTTCAGCCCCGCCGGAGCCAGTTTCGGAGCTACCACCTCTGGCTGCTTGAACATATCAGCGAGGTCGCTGACGCCTGCCATCAACACCGGAAAGCCTTTGAATACCTGCATCTCCTCCGTGATCGCTATCCCGCTGATGTGCGGATTCGCAACGAGTTGCTACGCCACTATGCGCTCATGGAGCGCTGGACCGATGCCATGCAACAGGTCCAGAAATGGCAGCAGGAGACACCCCCGAAAGAGACACAGCCGTTTCTCTTTCTTCCCCCGCTCAAGAAAATGCCTCCTGCGGAGCCGCCGACGATCCCGGCAGCCGAGACCTATAAACAGAAGCCCCTTAACAGCCCACTGACGCATGCACTAACACCCTATGTCGCGCCGTTCCAGTTCCCGGAGGCTCAATCGTTCTCCTCCGCCCTTCCGCCACTGTTGCAGCATGCGCTGGAAAACACCCGGGGACAAGAAGATTCTCTGATCGGGCGCAGCGAGGAATTCGAGCAATTACAATGCTTCTTCCAGCAGGAGCGCCTTGTGTTGATCCGCGGTGAGGCAGGTAGCGGCAAAACCCATCTTGCACGGCAATTCTGCCAGTGGGCCAGTACTGAACACGGTGCTCGCTGTTTCTGGAGCACCTGCACACCGGCATCCAGCCTTCGGCCATACAAACCGTTCATTGACTATTTAAGCGCCATTCTTGAGCCCCTGACCGTCGGTCAGCTTCGGAAAAAATATGGCAAGAATGCTGATGTCTTCTATCGCTTACTCCCGACCTACCGGGATCAGATGAAATCTATTCCCGACATAGATCATGCCTTCCTCCTGCGTGCCGTCACTGCCTGCCTGACACGGCTTGCCAATCAGGAACCGGTCATCATTGTGCTGGATAACGCCCAATGGAGTGATCGAAGCACCTTACAGCTACTCGCACAGCTTGTTGCCAGAGCCGCGCAAACGCCTGCCCTCCTCTTTCTCGTGCTCTATCGCGCTGAGGAGGTGGGGGTTGAACACCCGCTGCGAGAGCTGCGGATCCCGCTTGAGCAAACCACTCCTCCGCCTGAACTTCGCCTGAGCCGTCCGGGAGAGATGCATACTCTGGAACTGCTTTCAGGCCGTTTGCAAAGCCCTATTCAGCTTTCCCTTGCTTATGTGCTTTATAAATACACGGACGGCAACCCCTGTCAGACTCTAGAAACGCTTCATTACCTGCAAGATACAGGTAAGTTGCAACAACAAGACGGACGCTGGCAGCTAACAGGATCGGCGGAACATCTGATCCTGCCAGGCAGCATGCAGGAATTGGTCAGCGCACGCCTCTCACAGTGCACTACTGCATGCCAGGAGACGCTGGCCTTTGCAGCAGTACAGGGCTATACATTCGATCTGGAAACATTGTGTAAAGCGCGTAACCTTCCACAGGACGATATTCTGCTTCATCTGGGCCAGGCAGCCTGCCTTCACCTGATCCAGCAAGGAGAAGAGAAAAAAGAGTTTACGTTCACGCATCCATCTATTCATGAGGCACTCTACTGGTCTCTGAACCCGTGGAGTAAGCGCGCGATGCACCGGGAAATAGCTCACGCTATCGAGGCACTTCACGGCACGAATTCGCAGGAAATGCTCTACCTGCTGACCTATCACTATCAGCAGGCAGAGGAACCACGTTCCGCCCTGGCCTATTCCATCCAGCTTGTCACCCTCTGCACAACGCTCTATGCCTATGATGATGCAGCCTGTATACTTGAACGCACGCTCCCTCTGCTTGATGGACACGATTACCAGACAAAAGCGGCGCTCCTTGACCAGCTTATACGTGAGCTATATCTTCCCGGTGGGCACATTGAACGGGCGCTACAGGCCTGTGGAGAGGCACGTTCTCTCTGGCACTCGTTGAAGCAGCCGGAAAAAGAGGAGGCAATCATCTTTCAACAGGCGCTGCTCCATTTCCGTTTGCGACAAGATGCACAGGCGCTGCAAACGCTTCAGCCACTTTCCTCAGAGAAGGCAACAGAGCAGGCACGAACCAGAAGCCTCGCACTACAGAGCATGCTTACAATCCGGCAGGGCGACACCGCCACGGCCTTTGAGCAGCTACGTCAGGCAGAAAACATGCTGGATTGTCTTACCCTTCCCGACCCACTTGTCAGCATTCTCACCCTCTGGTCACGCAGCTGGTATAGCTTCCTGACCGGGTCACCGCAGGCCATGCTCTCCTATGCCCAACGCGGGCTACAGCTCTGCCGCAACACCCAGGAAGAGTACTGGGAGCCGGTTCACACCTTCACGATGATCTGGGCGCTTATTCACACCGGCTACTACAAAAAAAGTGAGCAGGTCGCCCATACGGCCCTGAAACAGGCACAACACCCCGGAGCTCTGCGGGCGCGCGGCTGGATACATCTTGCTCTGCTCTTTCTGTCCAATCGGCGGGAACACTGGCATGCAGCACGCGAACAGGCCGAACGAGCGCTGACAATTGCTCGCCACAGACATGATATAGATCTGGAACTTTTCACGCTCTGGGGTCAAAGTCAGTATGAGAGTGGTCAGGGCCATTATGAGGAGGCATGTGGGATTCTGCAACAGACCCTTGAATATATTCAGCAGCAGAATTTGAAAACGATGATCCTGCCTCACCTCCAGCTACAGCTTGCCACAGTGCACTATCAAGAGGGCGAACTAGAGGAGGCACGACAGGTGTTACAGCAACTTCAACAACCTCTGACCGAACAGCGGTATATCCAGCTTACCGCCCTATCGCGGCGCCTTCAGGGCTGCATCCTGCAACGCCTGGGAGATCTGGATAGCGCCCGAAGCCATTTTGAGCAGACGCTTGAGTTGCTGATGCGCATCAAAGATCCGCTCGAATATGCCAGCACACTCAACCTTCTGGGGAATTACTACTTGAAGCGGCGCAAGCCAGGTGATCGCAAGAAGGGGAGAACCTACCTTGAGCAGGCTAAAAGTATTCTCAAGCAGTTTTCGCTCAGGGAATCGTGACATTGGAAGAACGGCTATCGCAGAGAGGTGCGATAGCCGTTCACCCCGGAGGAGGGTCAAATACGCACAAAAAAGCCTGCAATCAAGAAAACAACTGCCAGAACCAGCAGAATCGGGCTCCAATACTCCATATTGATGAAGAAGAGCGAGTGACCACGAGAGACCGTCACCTGCCGCCCGGTCCGAGGATCAAAGGTGGTTGTTGGTTTGTTAAAGAAACGCCCGAGCGGCCAGACAATAACAGCGGCAATCACCAGCCCGATCGGGATCAAAAAGCGCTGAATTTGAGTGGTTGCCTCGGGGCCTACGATAGTGGATGCAAGCCACTGGAGCCCACCTACACAAATAAGGACGACCAGAACAACAAGTGCGCCAAACCCACGCCAGATAATCATAGATACCTTCTCCTTAGCTCTCTTTGTATTCCCCTTAAGAGAGAAAAGCTGTGGGGCCATACTTGCTCTTACCATACCGTCTTTATCCATGTCTATCTATGAAGCAATTCACAGCCGAAAGAAAAAGGGAAGCCAGAAGGATCTCTTCCGCTTCCCCTCTTTTTCTGCTATAGCAAATTTCACGTTGCAGGTTTAAAGTTTTTGCAAACGGGCGAAGTCCAGACTCAGGCGCTTCTTGCCTATTTTCCCCTGGAACTGGACCTCAACAAACTCCGTTCCGCTCTCCATCTCGCTCTTGAGGATGATGCCCTCTCCGAATTTGTCATGACGCACCCGTTCCCCCGGTTTAAACTGCTGGCTCTTCGGTGTACGATCTTCCTGGCGTACAGGCTTAGGAGTGCTTGAAAACTGACCGGGTCGCGTCGTGGATGACCATTTCGGTGTAGTGGTGGCTCTTCGTCCGCTACCGATTGCCGCGCCAAAATCCTGATCATCAAACGGGTCTTGATTATATTCATTGTCCCACTCGACCTGACGCGCCTTTGTCATCCGTGAGCTTCCGATATTCTGGCTTACCACCCCAATCTGCTTGAGCAGATGTTCTGGAATATCATAGACAAACCGGGAGGTCTCTGTATACTGGGTCTCACCCCAGAGAGAACGCCGTTTCGCTCGCACCAGATAGAGCTTGCTCATTGCGCGCGTAAAGCCAACATAGGCAAGGCGTCGCTCTTCTTCCAGTTGCTCAGGAGATTGCAGTGAACGAGAATGCGGTAACGAACCCTCATCCATACCCACAATAAAGACAACCGGGTATTCAAGCCCTTTCGCAGCATGCAGCGTAATCAAGGTGACAGAGTCGCTGTTCTCCTCGGAAACCAAAGTGCCGTTATCGCCTGTCTGCACGGTATCGGCTCCGCCAACCAGCGCCACATTTTCAAGGAACAGCTCGATAGCAACCGGCGTCTCAATCTCCGCATAGTCTTCTGCGACCCGCTTTAATTCCAGCACGTTGCCCCAACGGTCCAGTTCTTCTTCAGCGTTTGCACGAAGCTCATGACCATAGCCGCTCCGCTCCGCAATGCGCTCCAGCAAGTCGGGAAGCGGCAAATCCTCGATAGAACCTCTCAGATCCTCGATCAACTTTGCGAAGCCCTTTAACGCGTTTTTGGCCGCCGCCCCAAGTCCCGGATACTGATCAATCGTGCGAATAGCCACAAAAAGCGAGCATTGCTGTGTTCCTGCCCATTTTCTCAGTTCGCCAAGTGTTTTGGGCCCAACCTTGCGATTTGGCACATTCACAATGCGTTCAAAGCTCAAATCGTCATCGGGATTTGCCAGCAAACGCAGGTACGCCAGCATATCCTTGATTTCTTTGCGCTCATAGAACTTGCGGCTACCTATCACTTTGTAAGGGATGTTTGCGCGCAGGAATTGCTCTTCCAGAGCACGCGATTGCGCGTTCGTACGATACATGACCGCGATATCGCTGCGATGTTTGACCTCCCCGCGAGCCAGCAAGCGCTGAATCTCATGGGCGACAAACTGCCCTTCCATCTCATCGTTAAACGCCTCATAAAAGATAACCTGCTCGCCCGCCCCCTTCGCAGTCCAAAGGCGTTTCTCTTTGCGGAGCCTGTTCTGTCGCACAACACCCTGAGCGGCATCGAGAATCGATTGTGTGGAGCGATAGTTCTGTTCCAGCAGAATAACCTTCGTCGCCGGAAAATCGCGCTCAAAACGAAGCACATTCTCGGCGCTGGCCCCACGCCAGGTGTAGATCATCTGGTCATCATCGCCAACCACACAGACATTGCCTGCCCCCTTCTGCCTGTCGGGCGTGCCCAGACCAAGCAAGCGGATAAGCTTATACTGGGGCAGGTTACAATCCTGAAATTCGTCAACATGCAGGTAGCGCCAATGACGCTGATACTTTTCCAGCACCTCGGGATTGCGCCGCCAGAGTTGCTCGGTCAGCATCAACAGGTCATCAAAATCAACAGCGTTGCTCTGACGCAAGAGCTTCTGATACACCTTGTATACGCGGGCGGCAACCTCTTCGCTATACTTGCGTGCCTGCTCCGCCATCTGCTCGGGGCCCTGCATCTCATTTTTTGCGCGGGAGATCATCGCGTGGATCGCAGACGGGCGATACAGTTTCTCATCGAGATTCAGTTCTTTGATCGCCTGCTTGACCAGCGTGACCTGATCGTCGGTATCCAGGATCACAAAAGAACGATTGAGCCCTAATGGAAGCAGATAATCGGCCTCAACACGCAGCACCCGTGCACAGATAGCATGAAAGGTACCTATGCTCATTTCTTTTGCGGCGCTAATCCCTATCAGGCGTTCCAGGCGCTCGCGCATTTCTCGGGCCGCCTTATTGGTAAAGGTCACAGCGAGGATATGACCCGGTAACACCTTCTCATGTTGAACCAGATAAGCAATACGATGCGTGATGACCCGTGTTTTTCCACTGCCAGGCCCGGCCAGAATAAGCACAGGCCCCTGAGTTGTGGTAACGGCTTGACGCTGCGGCTGATTGAGTCCGGCTAATAAATCAATTTGTTCCAACATCATCACGCTCCATAGAGAAAGAAGAAAAATATGCTTTGCCTGTAATTCAAAAGGGAGAGACGACCATATAAAACCCAGGCTATTGTATCACAGATGGAAGCGGAAAGGGATTCACCAGACGAGAGGGAGGACATTCAGGCCGGGAGCAGTCCCGGCCAGCGTCCTTCTTAGCTCAGGGAACATAAATGACACTGCCAGTCGGGATAGGCGTTTTCGGGCCCCGGCCGGCGGTCAGGATCCGTTGAACCAGCATATAATAGCCAGACTTGAGCGAGGAGGGGAGCTTGAGTTTTGTCGAAACGGCGGTATCGGTCCAGTTATCGGTTTGGACAGGCGTCATGGTCGTCGCCACCGGACCGGTCATACTGCTTCGATCAAAGCTCACCGCCTTGTTGAGCTCATCAAGCGAGGGAAAAGGCCCGATTAAGCCAGCCTCAATACTGACCTTCTGAGGCGCTTTATCCATCGTCTCGCCCGTTGCCTGAGGCTTCCAGGTCAGCATTATCTCGTCCCCCGGGCGATAGGTAAACGCATTTTTCTGTTTGATCAGGCGGTCTTTAGGCAAGCTCTCAATTGAGCCATATTCATAGATTTTATGTGTAGGCACCTGAGTGACATTACAGGCGCTGAACAGCACAAGAAACAGGCCTCCGATCAGAGCCAGCACCCCCACCTTTGTCATACGTCCAGACACAGCCGCAGTACTATCCTTTCTTTTTTCGCACCAGAAAATATATGCCGTTATGATACATTCATCGTCACATATTGTACCGGCTTCCTTGCTTTTATGCCAGAGAGACGCACCATAGCACCTCCTCTTCAAGCTGTGCTAAGCTAGAGAGCAAGAAGGAGTTTTTTCCCAGAAGGAGGTTCTTATGACAGGAGAACGCCCCACATCAGACCCCTTGCACGGCGATATGAGTAGCGAAGAGTTCCGCCGCTACGGTCATCAGATTGTGGATTGGATCGCCGATTACCTCGATCAAGCAGGCACCTATCCTGTACTCTCACAGGTTGCTCCAGGTTCGACCCGCCAGGCCCTGCCACAACAGCCGCCGCAGCATGGCGAATCGATGGATGCCATTCTTGAAGACTTTCAGCGCGTGGTTCTGCCAGGCGTCACCCACTGGAACTCACCCGGCTTTATGGCCTATTTTGGGATTACGGGCTCAGGTCCCGGCATTCTTGGTGAAATGCTCACCAGCGCACTCAACGTCAATGCTATGCTCTGGCGCACCAGCCCCTCAGCAACCGAGCTCGAACAGCTCACGCTCGACTGGCTCCGTCAGATGCTCGGCCTGCCTGCTCCCCTCTTCGGCGTTATCAACGATACCGCATCTACAGGCGTCCTCTATGCCCTTGCCGCAGCCCGTGAAGCTATCCCGCACCTTTACATTCGTCAGAAAGGAATGGCGGGCCGACATGAGCTGCCACCTCTGCGGCTCTATTGTTCACAGGACACGCATTCCTCCGTAGATAAAGCCGCAATCACACTTGGTATCGGACAGGAAGGCATCCGCAAAATATCGATAGATGCCGATTTTAGAATGAAGCCCGACGAGCTGGAACAGGCTATCCTTGAGGACCTTGCACAGGGCTGGCTGCCTTTCGCGGTTGTCGCTACTGTGGGGACGACCTCAACCAGCAGCATCGACCCCATTCCCCGGATCGCAGACATTTGCGAGCGTCATCAGCTCTGGCTACATGTTGATACTTCCTATGCCGGCACGGCTGCCATCATACCCGAATTCCGCTGGATACTGGAAGGCTGTGAGCGAGCCGACTCCCTGATTGTGAATCCGCATAAATGGCTCTTCACCCCACTGGATTGCAGCGTACTCTTCACCCGCAGGCCTGATGTGCTGAAAGCTGCCTTCAGCCTTGTGCCAGAGTATCTTCGCAATAATGAGAGCGCCACAGACGAGGTGCCCAATCTGATGGACTATGGGAACGCACTCGGCAGGCGCTTCCGTGCCCTGAAACTCTGGATGATTCTGCGCTATTTCGGTCAGGACGGCATTATCGCCCGCCTGCGCGAACATATTCGTCTTGCCCGATTATTGGCCCGGTGGATCGACGAGTCTCCGAACTTTGAACGCATGGCTCCCACACCCTTCAGCCTTGTCTGTTTCCGTGCTCATCCAAAGGGTATGGACGACCCGGACGAGCTGAACGCGCTGAACGAGCGGATCATGAACACCATCAATGCCAGAGGGCGCTTCTTTATCTCCCACACTCGCCTCAATGGGGCGATGACGCTACGGGCCGCCATCGGCAACCTGCGCACGACGGAAGCAGATATACGCGAGTTCTGGCAGCAGTTACAGGAGTATGCCACCATATAGCGGTCACACGAGGAGAGAATGCCCTTTTCTCTCCTCCTTATCTAGCAAGCAAGCGTGTGATACCATTATGGTGGAAGCATCAAAGACCAGTGAAATAAAAGAAAAAGAGGAGAGAAGCTTGCTCACACACTACCTTACCTTACATCCCGACGCCCCGATAGATCTTCATATGCATACGACATTTAGTGACGGACGCTGGCCTGCCGAGCAGCTCATTGACTTCCTGGCAACCGAAGGCTTTGCGCTGGTTGCCATCACTGACCATGACCGCGTAGACAAGGTCGCCGAGATTCAGCAACTCGGTGCAGCCCGGAACCTGACAGTGCTCTCAGGAGTTGAAATCAGCACCTACTGGAAAGGCAAGCCGACCGATGTGCTGTGTTATGGCTTTGATCCCACACAGAATGAGCTGGCTCCCCTGACCGAAAGGCTCTCGCGCCAGAAAACCGAGAACGCCCTTGAGGTCTATGAGGAGCTTTTACGCCAGGGCTATCGTTTCCCACGCCAGGAAGACGTGCTTGCCTCGAAAGGCGGGAAGGTACAGCGCGCCTTCGATAATATTGATCTCCTGCGAGAGCATGGATATATCAAAGGCTGGTCCGATGGACATATTATTCTAGAGAAAGCGGGTTATCGCTCGATTCGTCCCGAGATGGATGAGACCGTTGAGGCCGCACATAAAAGCAATGCCCTGTGTCTGATCGCCCACCCGGGCAGACGCGAGAATGGGTTCACCTACTATACTCCGGCTCTGCTGGACGAACTGCTTGCAGAAATCCCAATGGATGGCATAGAACTTATTCACCCTTATCATTCACCAGAAGACATCGAGATGTATCGCGAGTATGCCGCACAGCATAATCTGCTGGTCAGTACTGGCTCCGACTCGCATAGCCACCCCGGACGTATGCCCCTGAAGCATCGAGCAGAGATCAGCCGTCGT
>Ga0164243_10009727_pt1 | contig 13936 bp, 18 predicted proteins | sample OricompcompostOP_FD_108781 | JGI IMG/M metagenome (GOLD analysis project Ga0164243, IMG submission 108781) | Organic Plus compost microbial communities from Emeryville, California, USA - Original compost - Organic plus compost (OP) | ecosystem: Engineered > Solid waste > Mixed feedstock >... | reverse complement strand
GGAGAGGGAAGAGCGGAGCTCGTTTCGGAATGGGGGAGCAAATCGTCGTCTAAGTGAGTGGGTGGGGGAACGGGAAGGCTTTGAGGGGGTGTGAGGTATATAAAAGTTCACATTATCGCCGGAGATGGACTCCCCATTGGATGTCATTCAACTCTTCTGATGGGCTTATGGTTGTAGGGGGATCTCGAAGGTTGCCTAGTAGTCGCGGCGATATGATGGATGGTCAGGATCTGGGCATCTTGTTTTCTTCTCAGTTCGTCCCCAATTTCCGATAAGATTGGGGAGAACCCATGGGCGATGGACGGCTCGAATATTCACGCAATATTATAGGAATATAGAAACTGCCGTCACACTGTCTCGTCAATCTCAGATGCTCTCGTGGAATATGCTGGTTCCAACCGGAAGCCTTGAGAGTCTGCGGCGCTCCAATATGAGGCTCTCTTTTCAAGGCACACACCCAACACATCTCATGTATCCTGTGAGCGCCCGAGGACATGCTTCACTTCATCATCCCCCTCTCTTTCTACAGCCCTGCCATCTATCTAACCTGCGGCCCCAAGCAAGATATCAAATGCTGATTCGCGTTTCTCCATCCCCATCGAAACCCTCTGTCCTCATCAGTTTGTCTTATTCTCCGACAGACCGTCAGCTCCAGCAGGCGATTGCGGGGTGGGCATTTACACGTTTTAAAGGCCGTTGATCACTTCAAACGGATTTCTCCTCAACAACAAAGAAGGAACAGAGACTCGTGCAGGCCTTGGACAGGATCCATGATGTATTGTAACAGTAAAGGGCAGGCGTCGGCATTTTCATAGAGTGTTATTATACAGGATAATTCGTCCTCGATTAGAGGATCGCTTCATACACGTCAGAGTAGAAAAGCAAAGCCTCGAACCTATAGCAAGTTGGCTCAGTACAAGTAGATAGGTCCACCCATTCCTCCGCGTTCCCCTGGCAAGAAATATCAATGTGTTATCCCCAATGCCTAGCCGTTATAAGACAATGCCGTCCGAGCACGAGTACCTAAGAATGGTCAGAAGTAAGCCCCGTCCAAGAATATGCCAGCTCTAATGCCCACCCTATCCATACCCCAAGGAATACGCTTCCATAAACGAGTTCCCTAATGAATCAATCCGAATGAATGACCTTCAACTCCCACGAGACTCCCTCCCATCCTCATCCACAAACAAACTAGCCTTAACAAATTAGAATTGTTTCCACGGGCACCGATCCCCAATCCTTCTCCACATGAAAAGCATGAAGCGCAAGTCCCCTCCGCGCATATACCCCCAACCCTTCGGGGGATGTTCCGAGTTTCACAAGAATAATCGCCACGACCTCCGTAGACGCCGTCGACCACGTACCCTTCCAGATGTACCTCCCTGCCCTCAAGAGAGCGTAACTTTCCCCACCAGCCAGCACGTCAGGACTGACGGCAGGTGACTCCTCTAGCACATCAAAAATGAAGGTTGGTTCCACTACCCCAACCTGCGTCTCTCTGGCGGCTTCGGCGGCCCCAGTCCCGGCCCCAATCCCGGCCTCGATTCCGCCCTCGGGACTGAAAGTCGGAGGAAGCACATTCTCAGCATCGAGAGCAGCACCAAAAGCGGCAACAGCAGCTTCGAAATCTCCTGCCTCATCATTGGACCCGCCCATCAGCTTCCACGTATTGGCCTCGACATCAAACTCCACTGGCAAAATCTGTCCGATAGCAGCAACAAAGCAATTCTCGGCCGGTCCAAACTCATTCACCGTCATAGGATTTGCCGTCCCCGCCGAAACCCTCAGAATAGGTATGACCTCGTCCTTCCCACTCCTCCGGTACGAAAACTGATCCAAATGGCGAGGAATGTACTTGACGGGGCCGAGGACCGAAGCCCACGAGTAACTTGGGGCGTAGGGAAACGTTGGCAGCCTCTCAATCATCTCCCCCCTTTTCAGCGCAGCCTCGTGATCGCTCCTCCAGAGCAAAGAATAGGGCAAGTCGACACACCACATGCCGGCTTGATATCCCGAATCCAAATGGTCCCGCACAAACCTTGCCAGCCCCGAAACCGCTGGCAACCTATCTGTTGCGACAGTCAACTTTCTTTGCGTCACAACCTGGACGGATTTAGTCCAGACTTGCAGTAGTGACGCCGGATGGGGATTTCCATCCTCCGAGAGTAGTTTGCGAAATGGGTTGTAGGGGGTAGCGGCCGAGCTGAGGATGCGGCATTCATAACGCTGCACGGAAAAGCAGGACCAAACGATTTCCTCGTTGTAAAAGTGAAGGATTCGTGTTGGAAGAATAGATTCTTGAAGAGCCCAAGATCGAGCCCCAAGCTGGTCGACGAGGTTTCCGACGCTTGAATGCGGGGCCGTGTCAGTGTGTGAAGGGAGGCGCGATCGCCGTCGGGCGTAGACACCAGAGAGCGTCATCTCAGCAGGGCCTTGGGTGACAATGAGCCGAGTCTGATGGGCCGAGGCGCGTATATTGCAGCTTCCTAACAGTGAGCAGGATGGATCCTTCGCTGTATTGGCAGCAATTGTCAATACAGCATTACCGTATATATCCCTCATCCGGGAGGTCTCGCGAGCCCAGTCCTCCTCATCATCTTGAATGATGCACAGCGCGTCAATCCTACGGCAATAAGCTCTCGTGTTAGTCGGGAAATAAAAAAGTGAAAACAAAGACAGAAAGAAAGAAGTCTGGTCGACAAGAGTGATGTAGGAGAGGGGCAAGTTCCTCACTTACCAGAGATACCTGACACCTAGCCTTCTTGTTATCTCCGCGACATCCTTGAACAACCGTTCCGTTTTGCCAAAGATTATCCTCTGCTCGTGTTCCGAAATGTTGGCCGTGGTAGTGGTGACACCTTCATAACGACCCCAGCAGTAGCTGAGGGCGAAGTACCTGTCTTCATCGCCCTCCTCGGTAATGCGAAGCCTCGTATCGCCTGGGTAAATGCCCACATCAATGAGCCGAGTCGGCAATCTGCTGGTACTATGGTAATCACAGAGCCTGTGCCGCGTCTTACAATCAACGATCCAGCTGCGAATCAGCGGCAAAGCCCTGTATTTAAAGTCAAGAAGTCGGCCTCGTCCGATGTTCTTCCATCTTGTCGGCTGGCCTGAATCAAAGGAATGTCGTCAGCTCGGTACCAAGCCCCTGCATAAGAAGTATCAGCAATGACGAGAGAATGTCGCATTCCTACCATCTACTGTGAAGAGTTCAATGACAAAATCTATGCCACCGGGCTTCATCGTCAACGAGAGATAAAGCGGACCGTCGATCATGCCAGAGACACGCTGAACCTTGTTCACATCGACAAAATTTTCAATGCTCTCCTTGAGGAGGGCGCAGGAGTCGCATCTGGCTGCACATGCTAGTATGACGGATATTTCTGCATCGAAATGGGGACTCCGGAGATTGTGGCATCCGTTGCATAGCATGACATCTGGTGTAGCATCAGCCATTGCGGAACGAGAACTCGGAGGTTGGCACGATTTTGCAGATGAGATCCGGGGACTGGGGAATAGAGACAACCGAAAGGCAGCGTAGGAGGCGACCGGAGATTGAAGAGTGGCTATGATATGAGAACGACCTTCGAATGGCGGACAAATCGATTTATAGGGAGACCCCATCAAGGTCAGGACTTTCATGTCTACGGCGGGTCCCTGAAACCTCAGGGGAAAGACGAACGAGAATCAAGACCTGGGTTGAAGAAGGAAGAGATCGATGCTAGGCTGTTGGTTCAAGGTGGGAAGGTATCTCGGAATTGACACGAATTCTGTCGGCCTTGCCACCTTGAGCTGCTGCGGTCCCCATGGCGATGGGCCCTCTCAGTGGAGAGTGTATGGAGGATGGATTGTCGATCTAGCCTCTCAGAAGGAGTGACAGATAAGCGGCAGATACTCGCCCCGATTAAGGAAGCCTTCGATGCGCAACGAAGACAGTCACGAGGCAGAGAGTTTCGAGCCAGGAAAGAGCGACATCTATTGCTCCTTCCCACCTCCTAGCCTTCCTGTTGTGACTTACCCTCGCAAGGTATTCCTACCTCATCGTCTTCTTTCCGCTCTTTGTCTCCATGTCATTGATCTCTCTTATAGAATCACTTCATCAGGAAAGCCATCACCAGAATCCAACTCTACCCGGCCAGCAATCCTTTTTTCGACATCTCTCATCTGAATCTGCTGATCAATGAATCCAACACACTCGCCCACGTCAGAGGGGATCATCCCCACTCCCCAGGATCCAGCTACACCCGAGTCGGACCCTGTAGACCCCCAGTCACTGAATCCCACGACTGTATCCGAGCCAGAGGGGATCGTCCCCCCACCCCAGGGTCCAACCTCGACCGAGTCTGAGCCCGCAACCTCCCAACCCACACTCTACGCACCGGCTGCCACCCAGCCTTCAGTCCCTCAACTCGATGAAGCCATAAACTCCGGCCGCGCCCACAACGCCTTCGACCTCTTCGGCCAGCGCGGCATAACACCGCTCAAACGCATCCTCCCCAAAGACTGGCCCAACACCCCCTTCCGCCACCCCCAATCATCCCGATTCCTCATCCAACTCCTCCCCTCCGACATCCCCCTCCTAGCCCTCGGCTTCCTACCGACCGTCCTAGACACCCACCTCCCTCCCCCCCACGCCCCCGGCCCCGATGGCCAACTCGACCGCACCGTTCCCATGGCCCATACCCTCCCCACGCGCGTGATGGAGGAAGAAACCCGCGCCACGGACGACATGTGGTTCATCTACAGTGATGGCCCTGATAGCCAAGGTCTGCTCCGCGTCAATTTCCACCGCAGCTGGACGGGGGTCAAGGTGTTTGAGCTTATTATCGATGTCGGATGCGAGGGCGCGCATCATGATATGTTTCGGGGCCAGATTCTGGGGCAGAACGGCGAGCCGAGGGTCTTGACTATTGCTTGGGAGACGCAGCCGGAGTATGTGTTTTTGGATGGGAGGGAGAAGACGGTGAAGGATGTGGCGAGGAAGGTTTGTGGCTGGGTGCTTGGTGTCGCTTTGGGTCCTGAGGAGGGTACGGAGGGAACTACTGCGTAACGGGATGGCTGAATCGAAGACTGGTTTCCCCAGAGGCAAGAGGCAAGCGGCAAGGGGTGAAGCACCCGAAAGATTAAAACACTTGGAACCCGGTAGAAGCAAAGGCGTTGGCGAGGAGATATCGATACTGGTAGGCATGGAAGGGTGACGGGGGCTATGACTTACTCCGGGGAAGCCTGTTATCGGGGACTTGATCCATCCTGTAGCGATTTCACCACATCACACTTAGCGCGAGGTCATCATGAGAGTATAACTCGGCGTTGAGGCCAAAAGAAAATCAGAAAAACAGAGGCAAAAAAGAAAATAGAGACCGCATGCTACTACCCACACAATCTCCAAACCCATCCCATCCCTTTCCTCCATCATGAAGTGTATCCCTACCAAAACGTCCTCGTTTTTCCCTTACCTCCCCTTGAACCGGGCCGGCCATATGTGCTCCCCCTCCCGCTTCCCATTGTTATTTTTCTTTTCGTACCTTTCCGCCATAGGAGGTGTACTCGTTTTCTAGCCAGAAACTCCGTTCCGTTTGGCAGCGGGTAAAAACACAAAAACAAAAACAAAACCTATTTGTTTCTTCATTTCCGGCCTAGACTCCCCCGTTTCCACCCTCCTTCATTCCTTGACGCCCCCGAATAACGCTCAAGACGCGCTCGAGTTTAAAAACCGCTTTATACAAACCTCATGTTTCGACTCCTAAAGCTTCTCTTGCAGTTTGTGCAAGGAGAACGCTGTCAACCGACGTATTTGTATACACACATACTCCTTCACCATCCATTCATCCATCATCATTCCTCATCGCTGTTTCAAAAAGAGCATAAACAAGGTATACTATATAAAAATCCGGGGGTGCTTTCCGTAAGCTTGCTCAAATAGGATATGAAAAGTGTCTCGGGGGAGGACCAAAGTAGCGGTGGTAGCAGTGAATCGGCACCATGGACATGTGCCTCGGGGGTGGGGGGTAGTACAGACGAGGGCGCATCCTCTATAGACCTCCGCGGCCTCCCTTCGACGCCCGCGTGAGGTCGGTGAACACAGCCCTCAGCTGGTCCCGGACGCTTTTGTACGTGACAATGAAGACGGTTTGGTCGTCGCGGCTCGTCAGGCAGATGCGTTCGTCCACGCCCGCATCGAGCTTGTTGAGGCACGAAATCATGTGCCCAATGTCTACGACAGGGTGGCCGTTGGCATCGACCTGGTGGAAGACGTAGTCGCGGAAGAGCTTGAGGGTATATCTCTCCCCGTTCTCGGCCCATTCAGTGTCGCCGTTGAACTCGGGCCGCTCGTTGATCGTGGCGAGTTTCATCATCAGACGGGCGATGCGCCCGTTTTCGAGGCTGGTCGCCAGCTCCGACCTAAGTGTGTCGGCCTGGTGAAGGGACTGGTCGAACGAGGTGACGAAGTGCGTTGCGATTCCTCGGACGAACTCGTCAATGTTCTTTACTTGCTGCTGTTGGGGCGTCAGGAGCCACAAGACCGTATCTCGTAGCTCTACCGAGTAGTGTCGGCTCAGATGCTCCATGGCCGCATTAGGGTTTGTAAGGAGTGAAGGAGGTGTGAGGGACGCCAGTGATAGGACTGCTCTCCCGAATTGGAGAAGATCTTCTTGCTGCAGATCTTGAACCGGACGTCTCGCCTCGAACTGGACTACGTCCAGAATGGAGCAGGCATTAAGGCGAATCCTGTTCTTATCCGTCGAGATAATCTTCCCCAAGTCTACGCAACGCGCCGCCAAGTTTGCGGAGTGGATCGCTTTTAGCGCATTTGCGATCTGTGTTATGTACCCCCAAAGAACATTCTCCGTAACCAACGACTGCTGCTTATATCTAACCCCATGGCCCGTCGACTGGTTGGGGAAGTGAAGTTCTAGGAGGGTCTTGGATAGCGGGAAGTACTCCTGGACGAAAACGATGGAGCTGTCTCCGAAGGCGCGCGTCGTAAAGGCATCAAAGATTGGCACCACGCCTCCGCAGTCAACTCGGCGCCATTCTTTGACTGTCCGGATCGCGTGCTCGTTAGAGAGACGGAAGCCTAAATGCAGTTAGCTTAGCCTACTCCGCCCAGCAACATTAGAAATAGTAAGTAGTTGATAATACCTTCAAGTCTCCTCAGGCACCGGATATGACCAGTCTTCCCATCAACTGCCTTGTACACCCAGCTTGGGTAGCCAAACATATTGGCATTCTTCCTATTCGTCGTATCTAGTGCGACGAGGCTGTGGAAGTTGTCGAGCTGTGGGAGGCTAGTATCTAGTTAAGGTGTATCATTAGTATGAGGGGAAGAAGGACTACGGCGGCTAAGTAGGCAAAGACGTACTAATAACTTGGCGGGCTGCCTCAGCCTTCTTTTGGAGGTCTTGCCTCAGCTTCTCGGACATGAAAAAGTCATGGGATGTCCTCTGATAGGGAAGCAAGTCTTCCTTGTGAGGGCCCGCGGGGAAGTATAAGTGATGGAGCAACTAGAGCGCATAATTAGAAAAGGAAATCGGATAATCGGGCCATAGTAGACACATACAGGTTGAGTATGGGTCGCATACGCATTCTGCTGGAAGAACGCTTGGTTGGTCGCGCCAAGAGCAGCGGCGGCGGCAGCTGCGCTATGATCCTCTACGTAGGGGTTGTAAGGGGCGGCTGGCATGGCTTGGCCAACCGTGCCCATTGAAAAAGTATCGTAAGCTATGCTCGCATCTTGGCTCACTGGTGTTGTCTGCATCATTGTCAGCCACAGGCGCATCCTCATCCTCCATGGGCCATTACAACTCACTGTAGTAGTGCTGAGACCATAGTTCTGTGGGGTAAACTCCGGGACGGCCGCTGCGTTCGGATTGAAGACGCTCGGCTCTCCATTATGCTGTAATGTGGCGCCAGTAGATGCGCCGCCTAATGCTGGAAGGGTTGTCAGCGTCTGGAAGGCTGGGTAGCGCAGATCTTTCCCACGACTTACCAGAACTCGCCCTGGGAGTGAAAGGAGCGGCGCTGAGGGCCTGAGAGGAGAAGGTGGGTTTCTTTGCGATACTAGAAGGGGTAAAAGATGGAGATTCAACATTCAACGTCTTCTTAGGCCTAGATGCATGATCAGCGTCAGCTATGTCGGATGGCAATATTGCTGCGAGTTAACACCGGCTTGAGCCGCCCCCCACACACACAGGTCTCGCAGAACACCAGAGAATGGCCAAAGGGTCGCAAGTCCCAAGCTTCCATGTGAGAAAAGTGAGTCCGGCGACACGGCGCATTCCAAAAAGTTGTGTCTTGACGCGCAGCCAACCACAACAGATAGCTGCTGCGAGAGCACGTGCAAATGCGATATCGGAGTCTGGCGACGAAGAAGAAGAGAGGTGAGACCTACGCTTCGGAGGGAGTATTCGGGGTAGCATTGGCGGTATTGTTATTCGCGTTCGCGGCAGAGGAGTTCTTGCCTTGGTCATGGTTGAAGGTACAACCCGAGTTTTCGTACCGACAGTGGCCGTATATCAGAATGTTTCGGCAGAGGGTATCCTTGTGATCTGGAGGAAGGAGAGAGAAACAACAATGTCAGCAGTCTGACGTTTACAAGAAGCACGTCCCCGAGGGATGGGACACGTAAACACGTCGTACCGGCGCGGGAATGCGTGTGGGATATGAGCAACGAACCTCGCCCTTTAGGTTTAGGAGACCCAACCTGCCTCCGCAGATCGTTATTCTGGTATCCCCGCGCAGCCATTCTAGAAATGCTGAGGCCGGGGGGAAGAGGGTGCGCTACTCGGTTCGATCTAGGCTATCTGTAGTCGGAGCGAAAGGAGAGAACGAGAGAGACAGCGATGGTCAGCATAGGTCCGACTGTCGAAGGCATATGGGGGCGCGACGCCAAGGTGCGAGGGGCCGCGGAGGAAAGGCGGGAAGACACGGCAGCGAGAACACTCAATTGGCCGTACCAGCGACAGCTCGTCACACGGGTGCCGGCTTCGAGGGTATCGGAATCGTTACCCGGCGAGTCTTGAGAATGAAGAGAGGGGAGACGCGGGGTTATGGTAGCGTGTTTTGGCCCACAAGTTGCCTTTCGGTTTTGTATGCTAAGGCTGGTCTGGCAAGGGAAGCGAAGGCACCTGCAGGGGGAAGTTTCATACCTAGCTCGCACAAGAGTCGCCCATGATTCAATCCTTAAGGGTAACCGGTTACACATGGACAATATCAAGCCAAGCAAGCCAGGCGACAAGGCTATGTCAAGGCCAAGGCACGGGATCAGGGGATAACGGGGGTTGGCGACTGGAGGTTGCTAGGAAGGCTTTGGCCGGAGACTAGAGGTACGGCCGGTGTCGCGCATAGGCAGTGCGCAGTGCCCAGAGGTAGGACAAGGCACAGATGCAAAGATTGGGCACACAGGGATCAAAGATCTCGGAGATAGCACAGGTATAGTTGTGGGAGGGCTGGCGGATTTGTTGTTGTCGAACCCAGCACAAGCACAGGTTATTCGGAAAGCGGGAAGCGATCCCTATCAATATTGAATTGGTGGTTGACAAGCAGCTGTGGCGGGGGAACAATGCTGAATTAACTGAATTAACGAAGTGTCCTTGTGCCAGCTTAAGGTGGATATGGCCCTAAGCAAGGGGCAATCCTTCAAGCAAGTGACAAGGCGAAATGCCTTGTCAAAGGCGGGTTGATTGAATGCATGATTAATGATTACCTCTCAGACACCATTATCGGGGTTATTATTTCAATAGGGGCCTGGCTTGTGTCTTGTTCAAAACCAATTGCCACCAGTTGGCAAATCATGAAAGTAGTGTCCTCTGTGACATGTGTCGTCACCTCCCACACGCCACGGTGGAACCTAGAGTAGCTTGAATCCATCTGGCCTTGTGCTCACGGCTCTACTAATACTAACTGGCTTGCCATTTAGCTTTTCTTTTTGTCTTGCATACCTTGCTCCATCTTGAGGAAGCGTGTATTAGCACTTATTATTGATTTCTCTCCTCAAAGCTGACATCCTATCCTCTGCTCACCTCGAGTCCCTTTGCCACCTCGAACTTTCGTCTTTACATTCCCTTCCGAGACTTGGAAACCGGTCGGCGGACAGTTGCAGGACGACGGCCTACGTCGCTTTGATTTCGTTTGCCCCGTTGGCACTTTTCGAACGATCTCTTCCAACGACTTGCCGAGCTCTCAGCTTTTCCTTCGACAACCTAGTACCGACGCGGGGTGACGAGCGACGCCACGGCGGACCAGTTGCGCATCAAGACGCTTGCTCACGCTAGGAACCGGATTTATATCGCATTCATCGGGCGCTGAAAAGATGGCGAGCGACGTCGCCGAGCAGGCCGATTTGGCTCCGACCCAGCGGGAAGCTCTAGATCAATACATTCAAGTCACGGCCCAGGACATAAAAGATGCCATTCCTCTCCTACAAAGGTCGGAATGGAACGTACAGGTAGAGTACCTGAAGTATCTCGCCGGATATGAATCAAGGCAGCTTAAGCTTGTTACGTTTCCTAAGCTAACTCGTCTCCTTCCTTCCTAGATTGCGATAGCAAAGTACTTTGATGGTGAAGGACCCGATCATCTCGCGGAGGCTCGGGCCGCCCAGCAAGGTCCGGCGCCCTCTGCTCGATTCGACAATCTCCAAGAATCTCTCCACAACTCTCCTCGAACAAGTACAAGCCGTCCCAGAGAACCGCAACCCGACCCAGCGCCTCGCATCGTACCCCAACCTCAAAGGACCCACCGACCGCCCTTCCTTCTAACGCTCTTGTTCGCGCCCTTTACGATTGGATATCGAGTTGCAGCAGTGGGCGTGAGGCTAGCCCTTTACATACTTTCATTCCTGCCTCATCCCATACGCCCCAGGCTACTCACAAACGCTGTGGTTACGGGCTTCCGTAGCACGTCGGGCCGAAGGATGTTGATGCCCGCCGACACCGCGTCGAGATTCAAGCGTGAATTTGAGGAGGAATACGGCCCCAACGAGCTACCGTGGTTCGAAGGTGGCTTTGCCCAGGCACAGGACTTGGCCAAGAAGGAGCTGAAGTTCCTTTTGTTTGTCCTAGTGTCGCCGGAACACGACGATACGGAGTCGTTTACGAAAGAAACTCTCCTGTCACCAGAAGTTGTCTCTTTCATTCGGGACCCCTCTAATAACATCATTCTTTGGGGCGGAAATGTCCTCGACTCCGAGGCGTACCAGGTGTCGACGGAATATAACTGCACAAAGTTCCCCTTCTCCGCCCTCGTCTGCCTCACCCCCAAGCACGGCAGCACTCGTATGGGCACGGTCAAGCGACTTGTAGGCTCTATGCCTCCATCGCAGTACATCGGCGAGCTCCGATCCGCCATCGAAAAGTACGCCCCCGAGCTATCCGCCGTCCGCAACGAACGTGCCGCCCGCGACGCGGCCCGAAACATACGATCCGAACAAGATTCCGCCTACGAACGATCTCTCGCCGTCGACAGGGAACGAGCCCGAAAGCGACGAGAGGAGCAGGCCGCGGCTGCCGAAGCCGAAAGGCGGGCGGCGCAAGAGGCCGAGGAGGCAGCTAGGAGGGCCGAACTGCGGGAGCAATGGAGGCGCTGGAGGGCGGGCACGATTGCGCCCGAACCTGCGGCCGGTACTAAGGGTACCGTGCGCATAGCGCTGAAGTTCCCTGAGCGAGCCGGCGGCGAAAGAGTCGTCCGTCGGTTTGACGGAGATACGACCATGGAGGAGCTCTACGCCTTCGCGGAGTGCCATGACCTTCTTTCCTCCGAGGATGGCCCGGCTGATAGGCCCGAGGGATATGACCACGAGTATGAGTTTGCTATTGCGTCGCTTATGCCGAGGCAGGTTTACGAACCGAGCGAGACTGATACGATGCGCGATGTGATCGGCGCGTCGGGAAATCTAATTATAGAGGATCTCTAAGCGGCTCGATTTCTCTTACCCTTCTTTCTTCATTCACGTTGTTCGGGGGGAGGGGTCCTCGATGCATTCGCCAATTCGTATCGCGTCACAAGCCGCCCAGTCGAAGACCGGAAGCAGTAAGCAACGATTTTAGGAGAAGGTATTGCAAGATAACAATAGACATCAGGCGAGCAAGGGAGAAGAGGAGAGCAATCGAATAACAAAAATTAATACATCTTACACAGTTCCTCTCAGTATCTCAGGATGTGACAATATTTTTCGATGGTATCCATTAACTCAATGATCCCTCTAGCGAAGGCTACAGGGGTCAACGTTGCCTGCCATGGCCAGATTGATCCCCAGGGATGTCCATGAAGCTGGTCTGAGCTTGTAGCTGTCGCAAAGTTACGGAGAACAAACTGGCATAGCATTTTCGCTCAGCATCATGACCGAAACCGCACTTCGTTCGGGGCAAGGTAGCAAGGCCAAGCTATTTATTTGTCCTTGGTCGTCCTCACTTTCCCAATCTCCCCGCTATCGCTTCATGGATGAAGACCAAGCGATCCCCAAATCGACAAGTTTCTTACTTGCTGCACAGAAGTCAAGCGCCCCAAAGTCTTCCTATCCAGATCCAAGAACGAAAAGTGACCCCTTAATTTACGAATAATAATAGGTCGAGTCCATCCCCAACTCAGCTTCTGTCAGAGCGCTCTGTGATCCCGGGGATCTGACGCCGTGTTCTTGTCTCCTTACACTCTTTCTACGCTTACCAATGTCATGTCTATGGGTAAAAAACCCCGTTCCAGATCGGTCTCTAAGATGGCCTAGCTAGGATCTCGGCAGATATCTTCGACTTGTAGAAGATAGTGAGTCGGGAGGCCCTGTCGGCGATCTCGGTATTGCCGGGGCGGGAGGTAGGATCTCGGTTCATTGGTCGCAATTCTTCCTTATTGGCCATGAAGGGACATTGATATTAGGAAATACTTCGAGGTGATCTCTCAAGAAACGCCCAAGAAGAAACTCCAACCAACAGAAATGCCTACGCCCCGTCTGGAAATATCCAGGCTGACTTGGAGATCTCTAAAGTAACGGCAAAGTCCCACTGTATGTGGATGATGAGTCGAGATACTCTTTCTACATCTGTTTCAAAGAGGGATTTCGAGATATCGGACTTCCTATGGTGCCATGTGGTGTAGACATTTCTGGGAGCACCCTTGGACGCCATCGCGAGAGTTGACCTTGTGTTTTCAATTTCTCTTCGGCGTCATTCGACTTGGACCACTCTCCAACTGGGCTTCTGTTTGCGAAAACTTCGGAAAAGACCCTCTTGGTACACTCTCGGTGAGCTCATCGATCGGTCGTCTACCAACATAGCCTCGAGGCGGGGCGAGTACACACAGTCTTTGTCACATTGGACTGCCAGATATTCAAGGAAGACGTCCACTTGTAGTTCTCCTGACTGGTCATGCCAGCTTTCTCCAGTGCAAGATGGCGAGAGGCAGAGGTATATTCAGCTAATTTATTGCCGCGCGAACGTTGCTGGACTTGAGCTATGCCGGGGATTGATATTGCTGGGTCGGCCGCCGAGATCCCCGCCAGCCTCCATCAGGCCAAGCCTGGGTGAAAGCTTAGGCAGCACTTTCGCCATTTCGGACGGGATACGGGCAGGAAAACTTAGAATGATGTCAATGGATAGTTTGCAGGGACAACGGGGTAGTACTGTATTCATGCACACCGGCTAATGATAGAACAGGGACACGGATGGTGATGCAGCCCGTGGCGATGCCCGCGGCGATGCCCGCATTTGCGTTGACGTCTTAGGCTTAGCCATAGATGACATCTTGATTGAAATGCTTGGTAAAAAGTGGGGAGCTTCAATTCGGAGCAACGTGGAGGGGGCTAAAGTTGAGATATCCAAGTCCAGTTCGAATGGATCTACGAAGTAGGAGCGGGGAGGACCTTGAGGCTTGAAGCTTGAGGGAGGTAATCTTGGGCATCTGCTGTGAATCCAACCGACTGAAAAGACAATTTCTTTTTTTT
>Ga0164243_10009726_pt1 | contig 13936 bp, 13 predicted proteins | sample OricompcompostOP_FD_108781 | JGI IMG/M metagenome (GOLD analysis project Ga0164243, IMG submission 108781) | Organic Plus compost microbial communities from Emeryville, California, USA - Original compost - Organic plus compost (OP) | ecosystem: Engineered > Solid waste > Mixed feedstock >... | reverse complement strand
GGCCTGGGGCGCACCACGAAGGACCGCGCGCCGGACCTTCGCCGCGTCCTGCTCTCCTTCGGCCCGACGACCGCGCAGCTGCGCCAGGTGAGCGAGAGCCTCTCCGCGCGCCGCCGGACGCTCGCGCGGCTGGTCCACAACGTCTCGACGGTCACGCGGGCGGCGTCCTCGGACGGCCGGCTCGCCGACCTCGTCGTGTCCGGTCATCGCGCGCTCGGCGCCCTGCGGGCCGAGGACGCGTCGTTGCGGACCTCCCTGGCCCGGCTGCCCGGCGCGCTGGAGTCCGGGGCCAAGGCCCTGGACGCCACCGGCCGGCTGGCCGCCGAGCTGCTGCCGACCGTGCAGCGGCTGACGCCGAGCGTGCGGCGGTTGCCGAAGACCCTGCGGGACGTCGGGACGATGGGCGGCCGCTTCGCCAAGACGCTGCGGACCGAGTTCCGGCCGCTGACCGTCGAGGCCCAGCCGCTGGCCCAGCAGGCCGCCGTCGGGGTGCGCAGCACCAGCGCGCTGCTGCCGGACCTCTCGCGCACGTTGCAGCGCGTCCAGTACCTCGCCAATGCGCTGGCCTACAACCCGCCCGGCAAGCAGGAGGGTGGCCTGTACTGGGCCTCCTGGACGGCGCACAACTGGAACAGCCTGCCGTCGATCGGCGACGCGCACGGGACGCTCTTCCGCGGCCTGATCATCCTCGGCTGCGACCAGGTCAACGGCATCGGCGGCGTCGGCACGATGATCAAGCTGCTGACGAACAGCGCGGCCGTCTGCCCGGCGGTCACCAGCTCCGCCGGCGCCGACGCGCCGAAGCTCGCCGCCCGCGCCGCCCGCGCGAAGGAGGCCCGCCGGTGATCACCCGCACCCCGACCTTCGCGCGCCTGCTGCTGCCGGTCGGCTTCGCGATCGCCTGCCTGGTCGTCGCGATCGGGCTCTGGCGCGCCTTCGGCGGCACCACGCCGCTGCAGCCCGAGCCCTACCGCGTGCACGTCACGGTGCCGTCGGCCGACGCGATCTTCTCCAACTCCGACGTCCGCGCGGCGGGGGTGAGGATCGGCCGCGTCGCGAAGGTGCGCTCCAACGGGCGCACGACCGACCTGACGCTGGCGATCGACCCGGACTTCGCCCCGATCGGCCGCGACGCCCGGATCACCGTCCGCAGCAAGTCGCTGCTCGGCGAGGGCTACGTCGAGCTGGCCCCCGGCCGGCGGACCGCGCCGCGGCTGCCCGACGAGGGGACGCTCGCGTCGTCGAACGTTCGGCCGACCCAGCGGCTCGATGACGTCCTGCAGACGTTCTCGCCCCGCACGCGCCGGCGGATGCGCTCGATGACGTCCGGCATCGCGACCGCCTTCGAGGGCCGCTCCGCCGACCTCAACGACGTGCTCGGCCGCGCCCGCCCGCTGACCCGCAACGTCGAGCTGCTGCTCGACGAGCTGCGCAGCCAGTCGGCGCCGATGTCCTCGCTGATCGCCGACGCCGAGACGTCGTTCGCCGCGGTCGGGGCCCGCAGCAGCCAGCTGCGCGAGGCGGTGCTGCAGGGCACCCGGGTGTTCCAGACGACCGCTGCCCGCGACGACGCGCTGCGGTCGATGGTCGCGGCGCTGCCGCCGTTCCTCGCCCACCTGCGCGGCTCGGCCGACGAGCTCGGCGCGATGGGCGGCGACCTGCGCCGTGCCACCCGCGCGCTGCGGCCGACCGTCCCGCTGGTCGTCCCGGCGCTGCGCGCGATCGACCGCGGCTTCCCCGAGTTCGAGAGGACCTTCCGCCGCGTCGCGCCGGTCCTGCGCTCCGCCGACGACGCGCTGCCGGCGCTGTCGCGGGTGCTCGCCGCCGGCGGCCCCGCCCTGCAACCCGTCCACGACGCGCTGCGGGAGTTCGTGCCGTTCATGCGCCTGGCGTCGCTCAACCGAGCGTCGATCGTCGCGAACTTCGCCAACATCGCCGCGCTCCTGGGCGGCGTCAGCCTCGGCGCCAACGGGCAGCTGAACCACTACGGGGCGGCGTGGCTCTCGGTCTGGAACGAGATCATCGGCGGCTACACCAAGCGCCTGCCGTCGAACACGATGAACCCGTACCCGAAGCCGGGGTCGGTCTACGACCTCCAGCGCAACGGGGTGCTCTCGGCGTTCGACTGCCGCAACGGCAACAACCCGATGATCGTGCCGCCGATCGGGACGACGCCGCGCTGCGTCACCCAGGGCAAGTGGACCGCCAACGGCGACACCGCCTACTACCCGCGCCTGCGCCGTGACCCGCCGTAGCCCCGGGGCGGCGGCCGTCGAGGCGCGGCGGCCGCGGGTCGTCGTCGCGACGATGCTCGTGGCCACGAGCATCGTGATGGCGGCGACCGCCGGGATCATCGCGATCGTGCCCCTGGTCGGGCGCGACCTGGCCACGACCCAGAGCGAGATCCAGCTGGCCGTCGACGCGACGGCGGTGGCGCTCGGCGCGCTGCTGCTGCCCGCCGGCGCGCTGCTGGACCGCTGGGGCCGGCGGCGGGGCCTGCTCGTCGGCCTCTGCGGCGTCGTGCTCGCGATGATCTGGTGCGTGCTGGCCGACTCGCCGGTCCAGCTGATCGCCGCTCGCGTCGCGACCGGCTGCAGCACCGCGCTCGTCTTCCCGGCGACGCTGTCGACGATGATCGCGGTCGCGGCGCCGGCGCACCGCAGCCGCCTGATCGGCCTCTGGGCCGGGGCGGCGATGGTCGGTGGCGTCTACGGCCTGCTCGTCGGCGGCCTCTGCGGCGAGCTGGGCGAGTGGCGGCTGCTGTTCGTCTCGATCGGCGTGCTCGCCGTCGTCGCGCTGGTCGGCACGTTGCGGGACGTCCCGGAGACCCGCGAGCCCGGCCGCTCCCACGTCGACCCGCTCGGCAGCCTGCTGGCGTTCGTCGGGATCGGCGCGATCGTCCTCGCGATCATCGAGCTGCCGGTCCGGTCGATCGGCGATCCGCTGGTGCTGGTCGCGGGCGTCCTGGGCGTGCTCGGGATCACCGCCTTCATCGGCTGGGAGCTGCGGGCGCCACGGCCGCTGCTGGACGTGCGGATGTTCGCCGATCCGGCGCTGACCGGCGCGACGCTCGCCGTCGTGCTGCTGTTCGCCGGCAGCTACGGGTGGTTCTTCCTCTCCTTCCAGTACGGCGCGTACGTGCTCGGCTGGGGCCCGCTGCTGGCCGCCCTGCTGCTGCTGCCGAACGCCGCCTCGACGGTGCCGATGTCGATCGTCGGCCCGGGCCTGGCCCAGCGCTTCGGCAGCCAGCGCGTGATCGCGGTCGCGCTGCTGGCCACCGCGGTCGGCTTCACGCTGATGGCGGTCCTCGGCGGCACCCGCTCGTTCGTCTGGCTCGGGGTCGCGTTCTTCGCCTACGGGTTCGGATCCGGCCTCGCCCAGGGCCCGGCGACCGAGGCGATCGTCGACGCGCTGCCGAGCGCCCGGCAGGGGGTCGCCTCGGCGCTCAACGACACCGCGCGCGAGGTCGGCGCCGCCGTCGGGATCGCGTCGATCGGCGCGCTGTTCAACGCCGGCTACCGAGCGTCGATCGACGGCAGCGCCACCGCCGGGGCGCTCCACGACGTGGCGCGCGCGTCGCCGGCGGTCGGCTACGAGGCCGCGGAGCGCGCGGGGACCGGCGGCACCCTCGTGCGCGAGGCGGTCGCCACCGCCACGGTCGACGGGTGGACGCTGGCGTTCGCGGTCGCCCCGGTCGCCTTCCTGGCGGCCGCGATCCTGATCTGGCGCCTGCAGCCGCGCGCGCCGCGCGCGCCGGTCACCGCGTCGTCGGCGAGGACGTGATGCCCCGCGTCGACGCGATCGATCACCCGCAGCCCCGACCCGGCGGCGACCCGGCGCCGCCGTCTCCGGACGACCGGCCGGACGGGGTGCTGGCGGCCACCGGACCGGCGCGCCGGATCGAGCGCGGCAGCATCTGGTGCGGCGTCGCGTTCACCGCGCTCTTCGCGGTCGGCTTCGCGATCGCCGGGTTCATCCCGCCACCGGCGCCGACGACGCCGGCGCAGGAGCTCGCGCGCGACGTCGCCGCCCACGCCGACCGGATGCGGGCCGGCGTCCAGGTCTCGTGGGCGGCCGGGGTGCTGTTCCTGCCGTGGATCGCCGTCGTCTCCCAGGTGCTGCGGCGGATCGAGGGGCCCGGATCGATCATGGCCCGCGTCCAGCTCGGCGCCGGGATCGGCTCGACGATGCTCTTCGTCATCCCGATGCTCCAGCTCCAGGCGGCGCTCCTGCGCCCGGAGCGCTCGCCCGAGGTCACCCAGGCGATGCAGGACCTCGTCTGGATGCCGTTCGTCGGCTCGTGGGCCGTGCCCGCGGCGCAGTGCGTCGCGATCGCGGTGGCGGTGCTCGCCGACCCGCGGCCCGTGCCGCTGCTGCCCCGCTGGGTGGCGTACTTCAACGCCTGGGTCGCCCTGGCCTACGTGCCGGCGATCGCGATGCCGTTCTTCCACGAGGGCCCGCTGTCCTGGCGCGGCCTGCTGCCGTGGTGGCTCGGCGCGATCGCGTTCTTCGCCTGGATCGTCGTGATGTCGGCGGTGCTGCTGCGCGCCCCCGCCGCCCGCCCCGCGACGGTCGCCCCGGCCGGGAGGGCGTCCTGATGGCCGCCACCGCGACGCGCCGCGACCCCGAGGCCCGCGGCGCCGGCCGGGTCCCGGGGGAGCCCGGCACCTGGGTCCTCGTCCTCGGCGAGATGACCCTCTTCCTCGCCCTGTTCGTCGCCTTCCTCGTCGGGCGCGCCGACGATCCGGAGCTGTTCGCGGCGGGGACCGATCGGCTGGAGGTCGGCTTCGGGCTGGCCGATACCGCGATCCTGCTGACCAGCTCGCTGCTCGTCGCCGCCGCGGTCCGCCTGCATCGTGCGGGACGGCCCGTCCCGGCCGCGCGCTCCGCCGCGGCCGCCGGGCTCTGCGCGCTGCTGTTCGTCGTCTCGAAGGCGGTCGAGTGGGCCGGTCACGCCGGCGACGGCGACGGCCCGACCGCCGACCCCTTCTGGACCCTCTACTACACGGTCACCGGCATGCACCTGCTGCACGTGCTGGTCGGCTCGCTCGGCCTGGTCCTGCTGCACCGCCGCGTGCGGCGGCCGACCGGCGGCCCGGGCGACCGGGTCGTGATCGAGGGCGCCGCCTCCTACTGGCACATGGTCGACCTGCTGTGGGTCCTGATCCTGCCCCTCGTCTACCTGGCCTCGGCATGAGCGGACGCGGGCTGCGACGGGCCGCGATCGTCTGGGTCGCGCTGCTGGCGCTCACCGTGATCGGCGTCGCCGTCGGCGGGGAGCACGGCGCCGCCTCGCCGGCGACCCGGGTCGGCGTCGTGGTCGCGCTGACGCTCGGGGCGGCGAAGGCCGTGGCGATCGCGCTCGAGTTCATGGAGCTCGACGTCGCGCCGGCCCTCCTTCGGCGGCTGGTCCTGGGCTGGATCGCGGTCGCCTGGACCGCGATCGTCGCGCTCTACCTCGCCGGTTGAGCGCGTCGCCGCGGCCGGCCGCGGGCCGTCAGGCCTGGCCGGTGCGGACCGGCGCGAACGCGTAGAGCGTCCGCCAGACCACGTCGGCGTAGGAGCCGACGAGCCGGTCGATGTCGGCGTCGCCGGCCGACGGGCCGGCCATCTGCTGCAGCCCGCGCTCGCCCATCCAGGTCAGCCAGGCGGCGGTCTCGTCCGGCAGCAGGTCGCGGGCGATCCAGCCGCCGCGCTGGCCCCGCGCGATGTAGCCGCTGAGGCTCGCCGCGTGGTCCTCGACGACGGCGGTCAGCGCGTCGCTCGTGGTCTCGTCGTGCATCGCCGCGTCGTGGACGGCCGCGAGCGCGACCGCGTGCGGCCGGTACAGCTCGACGATCCGCGCAAGCACGTCGCGCAGCTGCTCGCGCGTGGCCTCCGGCCCGAGCTCCCACCACCAGCGGGCCGCCTGGCTGGTCTGCTCGACGACGCGCCGCGACCAGTTGCGCAGCAGGTCGGACTTGCCGTTGAAGTAGACGTAGAAGGTGGCGCGGGACAGGTCCGCGGCGGCCATGATCCGCTCGACGGTCAGGCTCGAGTACGTCTCGCCGCCGGCGAACAGCTCGTCGACGACGTTCAGCAGCCGGTCGCGGACCTCGTCGCGGCGGTTCGGCAGGCCCCGGGGAGCGGCCATCAGCGGGCGCCCTCGTAGAGGGTGTTCCAGACGATGTTGGTGTAGGTCTGCATGTGGCGCTCCGTCTGCGCGGCGTCGGCCGGGATCACGCACTTGTAGAGCCCGCGCTCCGACATCCACGTGATCCATCCGGCGGTGGTCTCCGCGTCGAGCTCGCGGGCGACGAACCCCTGCTCCTGCCCCTTGCGGATGTGGTCGGCGATCTGCTTGGAGCCGGTCGTGACCAGCAGCTCGAAGTGGCGGCGGATCCGCTCGTCGTAGGAGGCGGCCTCGACCACCGCCGTCATCACCGTGTGGTGGGAGCGGTAGGCGTCCGCGAGCCGCTCCAGGCCCTCGCGCAGGTCCTCCTTCGTGATCCCGGGACCGAGCGACCACCAGTACTCGCCGGCGTCGACGATCTCGTCGATCACGTCGACGGCCAGCGCCTCCAGCAGCTCGACCTTGTCGCTGAAGTGGAGGTAGAACGTCGAGCGGGCCAGGCCGGCGCGCTCGGCCAGCCGGTCGATGCTGACGTCGGTGAACGACTCCTCGTCGAGGCTGTGGACCAGGGCGCGGAGGAGCTGGCGCCGCACCGGAGATCGCTGCTCCGCTGGACCGGGGCTCGAGTTGGAGATGTTCGGCACGGTCCGACGATTGTAGGGTTCCCTGCTCCGCCCGGGCTCCCCATTGGGGGAAAACCGCCATTCGGTGGACGGTCGGTCTGGGTGGTTCGTAGGGGGTGGTTCGTGGACTACCCGTCGGGACGGTTGCGCGTGCGGGTCCGGCAGCCGCCTCAACGGGCGTCGAGCGCGGCCCGCAGCGCGTCGTCGAGCACCCCGTGGGCGCGGGGCAGGTCGATGATCCCCGTCCGCAGCGAGGGGGCGAGCCCGTCGACCACGGTGGTCAGGAAGAGCGCGGTCCGCCCGGCGGCCACGGCGGAGGCGACCGAGCCGTCGCGGCGGCCCTCCTCGACCAGGCGGGCGGCGTGGTCGATCCACGCCTGCTGGCGGGTGCGGACGGCGCGGTGGATCTCGGGCGAGAAGGTCGCGTGCGTCCAGAGCTGGTGCCACAGCTCCAGGCCGTCGTCGGGCGCGTCGTCCTCGTCGCCGATGCAGCCGTGGACGAACGCCTCCAGGCGCCGCCGGCCGCTGGCGCCGGCCTCCTCGGCGGCCACGAGCGCCTGCAGCGACCGCTCGTCCGCGCGGACGAACGCCTCGAGGATCAGCTCCTCGCGGGAGCGGAAGTGCGTCGACACCAGCGGCTGCGAGACGCCCGCCTCGTCGGCGACGTCCCGGATCCGGAGGGCGTGCAGTCCCTGGGCGACGATCACGCGCGCCGCGGCGTCGAGGATCTCCGCCCGCCGCTCGGCGTGGGTCAGGCGCGTGCGCGTGGAGCGTCGCTGCTGGGTCACCGCCCCGAGTATCCCAACCGCCCACGGCGCGGCGCGGTCACTGGCGCCCGGTGTCGCGGCGGTAGGCACGGGCCGCCAGCGCCGTCAGGACCACCGTCCAGGCGACCAGCACGATCCAGGCGTGGGTCGGCCACCCGTCGCCGCCGAGCCCGACGTGCCCGGCCTGCACGAGCCAGTACGAGGGCAGTTGGCGGCCGAGGTCGTAGAGGAACGACCCCTGGTCGAGCGGGAACCAGAACCCGCTGACGAAGGCGAGGATGCCGACGCCGCCGCCCATCGCCGGGCCGACCGAGTCGACCGACACCGCGTGCCCGAGCAGCACGCCGAGCGCCGCGAACGGGACCAGCCCGACGAGGATCAGCAGGCTCATCAGGATCCAGCGGCCGGCCTCCAGCCGGACCCCGAGGATCGCGCCCGCGACGTAGAGCGAGAGCATCGCCAGCAGCGCCATCGCGTAGGCGGTGGCGACCTTCGTCGCCAGGTAGGAGCGGGCGCTGAGCGGCGTGATCCGCAGCTGCCGGTTCCAGCCGACGGCGCGCTCGCCGGCGATCCGGGCGCCGGTCGAGAGCATCGACATCATCGTGCCCCAGGCGGCCATGCTGACCATGTAGAAGACCGGCGCCGACAGCCCCGACCCGCTGAGGTCGTGCTCGTCGCGCTGCGGCCCCGCGATCAGGAAGAACAGCACCAGCGGGAAGCCGAGCGCGAAGCTGAGGAAGCGCCCGTTGCGCAGCGTCCGGCGCAGCTCGAAGCGCGCGTAGGCCAGGGCGCTCATCGGTCCTCCTCCTCCGCCTCGTCGCCCGTCAGGTGCAGGAAGGCCTGCTCCAGGCCGGCGCCGCTGATCTCGATGTCGCGGGCGCCCGGGTGGGCGGCCAGCAGCGCCCGGATCGCCGCGTCGGAGTCCTCGCAGGTCAGCGTCACCGCGTCGCCGCGGCCCTCCGCGCGCGCCACGCCCGGCAGGCGACGCAGCGCGTCGAGGTCCGCGCCCGGCAGCGTCGCGCGCAGCGTGCGCAGCCCGACGACCGCCTTGATCTCCGTCGGCGGCCCGTCGGCGACGACCCGCCCGCGGGCCATCAGCACGATCCGGTCGGCGAACTCGTCGGCCTCCTCCAGGTAGTGGGTGGCGAAGAGGATCGTCTTGCCGCGCGCGGCGATCTCGCGCATCGACGCCCAGAACGCGTGGCGCCCCTCGACGTCCATCGCCACGGTCGGCTCGTCGAGGATCAGCAGCGCCGGGTCGCCGACCAGCGCGATCGCGAAGCGCACCCGCTGGGTCTGGCCGCCGGAGAGCTTCGTCGTCCGGTAGCCGGCGATCTCCTGCAGCCCCGTCAGCTCGAGCACCTCGTCGACGTCGAGCGGAGCGGGGTAGAGCGCCGCGACCGTCTCGACCAGCTCGCGCACGCCGACCTCGCGGATCAGCGCGCCGGTCTGGAGCATCGCCCCGATCAGCCCGGCGCCGACGGCGTCGCTCGGCGATCGGCCGAAGACCGACGCCCGCCCGCGATCGGGCTCGGTCAACCCGAGCAGCATCTCGATCGTCGTCGACTTGCCGGCGCCGTTGGGGCCGAGCAGCGCGACGGTCTGCCCCGGCGCGATGGCGAGCTCGACGTCGCGGACGGCGTGGACCGGGCCCTGGGGGGTGGTGAACGACTTGGAGACGCGGTCCAACAGGACGCCGCTTGCGGCGGCGCCGTCCGGCGCGGAAGCGGGGGAACGTGCCCGGGTGCCGGGCTCGGTCAGGGGGACCATGCCCCGAACGCTACGGCCTCGCAGCGCCGGGGATATGCGGGCTGGCGCCAGGATTCGAGCGCGAGCACGCCAGCTCTGCGTGCGCTACTTCTTCTTGCGGGTCGCAGCCGCGGAGGTGCCCTGACGCGTGTTCCGCGGCCTGACGATCCCGCTGATGCCCTTGGTCGCGTTGCGGGACGCGTGCGCGAACGCCGCTTGCGCGCTGCCGCGAACCGGTCCGCGGTCGGCGACGACGCGGATCCCGTGCGGGTTCCTGCTGTCGAGAGGGCTACTCACGTCAGTGAGCTTACGCCTCGAGGAAGACGTCAGTCCCAGAGCCGGACGAGTTGATCGTGCAGCGAGAGGTCGATCGTCTTGCGGATGCCCGGCCGTGCGGCCTCGGCACGCACGAAGACTGAGACGCCGGACGGTTCGGTGCTCGTCATCGTCACCGCTCCGACGAGGATCCGTTCGCGACCGCCCTCGGCCTCCCAGAGCAGCGGTATCCCTCGGACCGACCGCCAGCGGCTCGCATACACGGCAGGATCCCGCTCGACGACCGAACCCTGCGTGACTGCCTCGACGGCAACCCACTCCGAGCCCCATGTCAACGGGACGGCGGTGATCGTGGAGACATCGACGTGGACACGGTCCGAGGAGCCCCAGAGCGTCACCTCCCGCCGCTCGTAGTCGAGACCCCAGAGCCCGAGTCCCAGCACGCTGTCGGCTGGATCGACCCCCGTGTCGTCGAGCGCGGCGCGAACGCCGTCCAACGACGAGGCGAGGATGCTGCGCACCTGCTGCTGCCTGGAGGCCAAGAGCCGACCGCCCGGGAGGCAACGTCGACGTCCCCTCTCCACGCGCTTCTGCGCTCGCACCGGGTACGGCGCTGGCGGTTTGCCCGGACCGCGTCGCCGTCGCGCCTCGTGCATGAGTTGGGCGAGCTCCGCGTAGAAGTCGGCCCAGTAGGCGGTCACGTTGGCGCGACGCAGACGCTCGCGCGTCGCCTGCTCCAACGCGGAGCGCACCTCTCCGGAAAGCCGCGGCGAGCTTTGACGCGTCAGGACCGCGACGTGCCCGTCGCCGCCGGCGCCGTACACCCACCGCAGCAGATTCTGGTCGGTGAAGGACAGGCCGAGGAAGACGCAGACGCCATCGAGCGCCTCAGCCATGAACCGATCTTGCCAGCTGCCGTTCGGCCAGAGCGCGTAGTCGCCCTCGGTCAGCACGACCGCGTCGTGCTTCGGATCGCCTGTGAGGAGCCCATGGAGATGGCGAACGGCGAACGTCCCATCGCTCTCGGGCGCGTCGTCCTCGCGCGGCTGGACCGGTGCGCCGACGTCCTCCAGCGCCCGCTCGAGCAGCCGGTCGTAGTTGAACGTCGCCAGCTGCACGTCGGGGTAGGCGCACTTCCATCGGGCGATCTCGCGAGCCAGAGGCCCCGGATCGAAGTGCTCCGCACCCTTTCCTCGGTACAGGTGTTCCGCGACGTGCGAGACGAACGCTTCGTCGCTCCCGGCGAGAGCTCGGGCGGTCGCCGCCATCCCGAGCAGCCCCGAGTCGCCGACCGCGTCCAACCATGCAGCCCGATCACCAGCCGACAGCGAGCCCGGTGCCACCGACTCCAGCAACGCCCTCACGAGATCGCCCCAGGACGGGAGCCCGGCCTCCATCGAGACGCCCGCGCCGACCACGAACGTCAACCGTTCAGCGCGCGCGAGTCGCTCGATGATGGGCCGTGGATCGTTCTCCGGTTGCGCCTCCAGAAACGATGGCCGCACGGCATCGGCGGGGATCGACGCCTGGCCGGAGAGCTGCTCGACGAGCGATGTCGCTCGCGTCAGCGTCTCCGTCAACTCCTCGAGGCGCCCGCGCTGCACCTGCCGAGCTTACGTCTGCGCCCGGCCGCTACCAGAACGTCACCACTGAACCCCGGACGGCGGGACGGGTCGCGCGGGCGTGCGACGATGGCCGCGCGGACCATGGCCGAGACGAAGGATCCCTCCAACGCGGCGATCGCCGACCTGCTCGACGAGCTGGGCGACCTCTACGAGCTCGACGGCGCGGTCGTGCACCGCGTGCTCGCCTACCGCAACGGCGCCAAGGCGATCCGCGAGGCTCCCCGGTCGGTCGCGGCGATGACCCGCGCGGGCACCGTCACCGAGCTGCCCGGGATCGGCGCGACGCTGGAGGAGAAGCTCCGCGCCCTGCTGGAGACCGGCACGATCCCGGCGCTGGAGAAGCTGCGGGCGGCGATCCCGGCCGGGCTGCTGCAGATCACCCGCCTGCCCGGCCTGGGGCCGAAGCGGGCGCGCAAGCTCCACGACGCCCTGGGCGTCGACGGGCCGCAGGCGCTGCGGGCCGCGATCGAGCAGCGGCGCGTGCGCGAGCTGCCCGGGTTCGGGGCCAAGAGCGAGGAGCGGCTGCTGGCCGCGCTCGACGCCGCCGGGGACGACCTCGCCGCGCCGGACCGGCAGCTGCTCTCTCGCGCGCTGCCGGTCGGCGAGGCGCTCGTCGAGGAGCTGCGCGCCGTGGCGGGCGCGGGCGTCGACCGGGTCGAGCTGGCCGGCTCGGCGCGGCGGCGCGCCGACACCGTCAAGGACCTCGACATCATCGCCACCGCGGAGGACCCGCAGGCGCTGATCGACGCCCTCGCCGGCTCGGACCTGATCGCCGAGGTCCACCGCTCCGGCACCGCCGGCGCCCACGCCACGACCCAGACCGGCCTGGCGGTCGACCTGCGCGTCGTCGCGCCCGACCAGTTCGGCAACCTGCTGCAGCACTTCACCGGCTCGAAGGCCCACAACGTCGCGATCCGCGAGGCCGCGGTGAAGCGCGGGCTGCACGTCTCCGAGTACGGGATCCTCGACGACGCGACCGGCGAGAGCGAGCGCTTCGCCAGCGAGGAGCAGGTCTACGCCCGGCTCGGGCTGCCGTGGATCCCGCCGGAGCTGCGCGAGGATCGCGGTGAGCTGCGGCTGGACGAGGTCCCGCCGCTGATCGAGCCCGGCGACCTGCGCGGCGACCTCCACATGCACACCACCGCCAGCGACGGGCGGGCCGGCGTGCGCGAGATGGCGCTGGCCGCCCGCGAGCTCGGCCTGGAGTACGTCGCGATCACCGACCACTCCGCCAGCCACGGCTTCGGCGACGCCGTCCCACCGGACCGCCTGCGCGAGCTGATCGCCGAGGTCCGGGCGGTCGACCAGGAGCTGGACGGGATCGCCGTCCTGGCCGGGAGCGAGGTCAACATCGGCGTCGACGGCTCGCTGGACTACGACGACGAGCTGCTGGCCGAGCTGGACTGGATCGTCGCCTCCGTCCACACCGCGTTCGCCAGCGACCCGACCCGGCGGATCGTCGCCGCCTGCGAGCACCCGCTGGTCGACGTGATCGGCCACCCGACCGGCCGCAAGCTGCCGCAGCGCACGGGCTACGACCTGGACCTCGACGCGGTGATCGACGCCGCCGCCCGGACCGGGACGTTCCTGGAGATCAACGGCTCGCCGGCCCGCCGCGACCTGCACGACGTCCACGCCCGCGCGGCGCGCGACGCCGGCGTCCTGCTCTGCATCGACTCCGACGCGCACGGTCCCGACACGCTGGCCAACGCCCGCTGGGGCGTGATGACCGCCCGTCGCGCGTGGCTCGCCGCCGCCGACGTCGCCAACGCGCGGCCCTGGGCCGAGCTGCGGGCCCTGCGCAAGGGCGGGCGCTGACCGTCAGCGTGGCGCGCCGTCGGCGGCGCGACGGGCGGCGGCGACGGCCTCGCGGCGCGAGCGGACGCCGAGCCGGCCGTAGATCCGCCGCACGTGGCTCTTGACGGTGTTGCGACTGAGGAAGAGCTGGTCGGCGATCTCGCCGAGGCTCAGCTCGGAGTCGAGCAGCGCGAGGACGCGCTGCTCGGCGGCGCTCGGCGGCGTGCCCAGGAGCGCGTCGTCCGGCGGTGCCGGCGGCTCGAGCGCGCGCTGCGCCTGGGCGAGCGCGCGGGCGGCCCGGCGGGCGTCGTGCGCCAGCAGCGCGGTGCGCGCGTCGCCGATCAGCGCCAGCGCCAGCAGCGGGCTCGCCGTCGGCGCGCCGGCTGATCGCGGGTCCTGCGGCGCGTGGGCGGGATCGTGGAGCGGCGTCGGGAGCATCGGAGCCTCGTCGATCGGGGCGTCGGCGGTGCGTCCATCGTCGTGCCGAGCCGGCGCGGCGAGCGGCTTGCGAGCGGTCGCCGCGCACGAAACGCCGCGGGAGGGCCTCCTGCCGCGTCCGCGCGTCGGCGATACTCGCCCGGAGGTCGACGGTGACGGAGCGGACGGAGCATCGGGACGGCCGGCGGCCGCGGGCGGAGGAGCAGCTCGAGGCGGCGCTCGCGACGGTGCGGCGGCTCGTCGACGGCCTCCGCGAGCAGGCGCACGAGCAGGCCAACTGGCTGCACGGGGTCGGCGGCCTGCTCGCCCTCGACGATGCGCCGGCCGCGCGCGAGGCGCTCGACGCGACCGACCGCGAGCAGCGGGCGCGGCTCGACGGGATCGTCGCCCGGATCGGGCACCATGCCCTCGCGGGGCTCGTCCTGGCGCTCGCGGTGACCGCGGCCCGCCGGGGGGTTCGCCTGACCGTGTCCGACGACGCCGCCCTCGACGGGCTGCCGCCGGCGGTCGGGGAGCTCGACGCGCTGGCGCTGGTCGGCCGGCTGCTGG
>Ga0164243_10009725_pt1 | contig 13937 bp, 10 predicted proteins | sample OricompcompostOP_FD_108781 | JGI IMG/M metagenome (GOLD analysis project Ga0164243, IMG submission 108781) | Organic Plus compost microbial communities from Emeryville, California, USA - Original compost - Organic plus compost (OP) | ecosystem: Engineered > Solid waste > Mixed feedstock >... | reverse complement strand
CTGCATCCCTACCGCTGGCTGGCGCTCGTGTTGTGCCTGCCGCTGGCTGCCGTACTGCTCAGCCAGTTGCTCAACGGTCATTTGGAAGGCCCAGGCATTGAGCGCGGTCTGCGAATTGCCTTGGGCTTTCCTTGCCTGCTGGCGGGTTTTCTATTGATCGACCGTGACCGGCTACGCCATTTCGTCTGGGGCGTGTACGCCGCGGGCATTGGCGCCACGGCTATCGTGTGCTATTTGGCGGGCCCCACGTTAGAGCGCCCCCTCACGCCCCAATTCAATGCCGTCGGCTACGGCAACCTCATGCTGCTGATGGCCGTGCTGACCCTCTATAGCCTGAGTTGGCAACTCACCCGCCATCCACGGGCCGAACAGGCGCTCAAACTCGTCGTCGCAGTCATTACCTGTCTGGGTTTCGTCCTGACACAAACTCGCACCGGCTGGATGGCCATCCCGATCTTTGCAGCGATCGGCATCGTGCTGGCCGGTTGGCTCCACCGCCCAATGCGGGCATTGGCTGCGCTGCTGGGTATCGGGCTGGCCGCACTGGCTATCGGTGCGTCCAGCCCGGCATTGCGTGAACGCGTCGCCCAAGGCGTTCACGAGATTCACGAATGCGTCACCGTCGCCCCCACTGCCGACACGTCCATGTGCATACGTCTGCAGCTATGGGGCGCAGCATGGCATACGATCAAACACTCTCCCTGGTCGGGAATCGACGGTCAATCCACATTCTCGGACGAACTGCAGCAGCTGGCTGCTGCGGGTCGAGTCTCGTCTTTTGTGGCCCGGGATTTCGGCGAACCGCATAACGATCTGCTGCTGGCGCTGGCCACTAACGGCCTGCTTGGTGGCCTCGCCCTGCTCATTCTGTATTTCGCCCCGGCGGCGCTGTTTGCGGGCCGGATGCGCCATAACGTCCCTCAGGCGCAGCGCGTGGCGGCGGCCATGGGACTGGCGGTGTGTCTGGGTTTCGCTGTCTTTGGCCTTACCGAACTCATGTTCCGGGGCATGCGCACGGTCAGCCTGTACGTGACGTTCATCGCGCTATTTACCGCGCTTTCGGCGCCTGGCCAGGGACAGGGGTCGACAACGGCGCTACCGGCTAAATAAACTCGCGCGGGGCTCGCCAGCTAAGACGACAACCACGTCTGCAAGGTCTGCAGGGTCCGCTCGGTGGCGCCGGCATGTGCTGCTGCCCAATCGCGTGCCGCGCAGCTCATGGCCAGGCGACGGTTTTCGTCGTCCAAGAGGGCCAATGCTGCGTCTAATGCTTGTGGAACATCGGAGGCCCGCAGCGCGGCGCCTGCGGCGATCGCATCGGTTGCCGCCTGTTTGAAATTGAACGTGTGTGGCCCGACGATAACCGGCACGCCGGCGGCGCAGGCCTCGATCAGATTGTGCCCACCCAACGGCACGAAACTGCCTGCAACGATGGCCACATCTGCAGCGGCAAAGTAAAACGGCATCTCGCCCAGCGTGTCTCCCAGCATCACATCGACATCGAGATCCGCGAGCGGCAAACTTTCTGTCTGCGTCAGTGCCAACTGCCCCTGCTGCAGCATTGCCCGAGGCGCAAGGTCTTGCGGGGCGTATTTGCGGGCTTGGGTGCGCCGCATGTATGTCAGCCCCGCGGCATTCAGTTGCCGGGCAACCTCCTCAAAGCGTTGCGGATGCCTGGGAATCACCAGATACAACACTGACCGCTGGCTCCTGGCGCGTGCCACTGCCGCCATATCGAGCGCCGTATCGCCGGATCCCGCTATCGCCACTGCCCCGCTCATCTGCGCGTTGCGCAGCGTCTTTATCGCTTGCACGAATAACGCATCTTCGCCTTCGCGTGTACTCGCCACGGCCACCACTGGCCGCCCCACCGCTTGACGCCAAGCCCGGCCCTCTTCGACCTGCGATGCGGGCAAGCTGAGATCGAATTTCAAATTGCCTGTCACGCTGACCTGGCGCGCGCCCGCCTGCTCCAGCCGCTGGGCGTCTTCGGGGGTTTGTGCCAGCACGGCATCCAGCCCCGCCAGTGCATCGCGCAACGCCCGCCCCATCCATCCCGCCTGGCGCAGCGAAGAGGCAGAAAATCGCGCACTGATCAGCGCCATGCGTATCCCTTGGCGATGCGCCTGCGCCAGCAGGTTTGGCCATACCTCGCGCTCGATCAACAGCCCGCAACGGGGCCCATAACGCCGCAAAAATCCGCGCACGGCGCCAGGAAAATCATAGGGCAGCCATGTCTGACGCAATTGACCGGCGGCGATGGCCTCGGCAAACAAGCGAGCGCCTTCGTCCCGACCTGTCGCTGTCGTATGCGTCAACAATACTGGTAATCCACGTTCCAGCAAGGCCTGTATCAAAGGCTGTGCCGCACGTGTTTCTCCGAGGCTGACGGCATGCACCCAGATGGGCGGCCGGGCAAAGGGAGCCGGACTGCGGTCATCCGCGCGGCCGAACCTTGCTCCTGAAAAAATACCCCAGTCGCCGCCGGCGCGGCGAGCACGCCGCCCCATCCAAAGCCAGACCAAGGGAGCCAGGGCATACAACGCCAGAGTGTAGGTGCCGCGTCGCATGTCAGCCCGGTGCCATCACGATCAGCTTGCCGCCAATGCCTGGTCGACAGAGGCCAAGACGGCCTCTCGTGACGGCGGAGCGCCACGGTCCCCGAGGCTTGCAGTGAAATTCGAACCGATCAACGGCGTGCGTACCGGGGTGGATGCCCGATAGATTCCCACCGTAGGGCGTCCCAAGGCGGCCGACAAGTGTGTCAAGCCGCTATCGAGCCCAACCATGATGCGCGCACCCGCCAATTGCCGGGCAATCGCCGTCAAGTCCATACGGGGCAGCACCTCGACGCCGTCGAAACCCGCCACCAGGGCCTGGGCGCGTTCGGCCTCTTGCGGATTGCCTGCCAGCAACCGCAATGTGCACCCGGCTTCGCGCACCCGCGTAAATACGGCGCGCCAGTCCTCCTCGGGCCACAGTTTGTCGTCACGGCTGGCCGACGGCATGATGACGGCGTAGCCACGATCGGTATTCAGATGATGGTGCGGCCGGGCACAATCACCCACGCCTTTGCAGGCCTGGGCCTGCGCCCGCGCCTGCTGCGCGAACGCCTGCAGTCCGAAATCCGGCGGGCCGCTGTAGGTATAACCAAACGCCAGAGACGCCAACAATCGTTGCCGCGTCACGGCCGGCTGCCAAAACTCGACGCGGTGACGTACCTGGTAAAACAACGATGCCAGAGGCTCGCGAGCCGAACGCCAGTCCAGCCCGTGGCGCACGCCGCGCGTCTGGCGCACGAGCCAGGCCGATTTCATCAGCGCTTGCATATCCAGCACGACGTCGTACTTCACCGAGCGCAACCGCTCGGCCAACGCCCGCCGCTCGGCTTTCACAGGCTCGGACCACCAAGCCTTGCGCCAACGCCGATGCGCCACTTTGATCACGTCATGCACGGCAGGGTGCCAGCTCGGTATTTCCGCAAATGCCTCCTCTGCGACCCAGTCGATGACAGCATCGGGGACGTGGCGCGCAATATCGGAGATCGCGGGCAGCATGTGCACGAGATCGCCCAGCGACGAAGTACGGACAATAAGAATACGGGTTGCCATCAATGGACTAGCGGGGACCCACAAAACAGGGGTCAGGCCGCAAAACAGAATCCTGGCAATTTACAACAAACGTAAACTTTATGGTGCCCGTCCTCGTGGGCGGCCTCATCGCGGTGCGGACACGGATCTCAAGAGCGGTAAAAAGACCGGGCGCAATTCGCGAGCGGCGTCGTCGGTCACCTGGTGCGCATTGCGGTACCAGGTGCGCCCGTCGCGCGCCACCAGGCATTGCCCCGTGGCGCACAGCTCAACGGCAGGATCCACAATGCCAAAAGGCTTCACCGTCGGCCAGACTTCCTCGATGCTCCTTACGATGGTCGCCTGGCGGGCCATATGATCGGCCAGACTGGGCCCGTACACATCGGTCCCTTTCTGGTTGACACTAAGCAAAGCTGAATCGCGAGGAACATCGTCATTGGCCAGCCGCGGCACATCCAGAATCAAGGTTACGGCTTTGCCGGCCTGCTGCAGATATCGGATGGTGTCGCGTAACGAGGTACTGAACGTCAATGCCGGCATCGGCGAACCATTCGCCGCGACTGCCGGTCCCGCAAAAGCCGTGGCCTCTGCCTCGGTCCAAAAACCAGCCAAAATTACCTGCTGAACGGGAGAGCGCGCGACATATTCCAGCGCTGCATCGGTGATCTGAGCACAATCGGTGCGGACCGGTGGAACCGCGCCGCGCAACGGTGCGCAGTTGGCATAGGCCATGGCAACACCATGCAATTGCAATTCACGTGCCAACGCATCGAATGCACCGACCCACATCCGCGCATGCGAGTCTCCCAGCAAGATGAAATCCGGTTGGGACGCCCCCACCGTGGGATCCCCCAACCCACATCCGGACTGCCCCAGACGGATCGCGTCGAGCTCCGGCTTGCCCTCGCACTCGATACCTGGCGCGACGCTCGTGTCATGATCCAATTGCGTCAGCACTGGCGGCAGGCTCTGCTGATCGGTGCGGCTGGCATGTATGGTCCACCATCCCGCGCCAACACATGCGATACACACGCCCAGGGCCCCAGCAAGTATCGTCTTGGACCCCGCCTTCGAAAACCATCCCGTCCGGAAAGGCCGCTCGATCCCACGCCAAGAAAGCCAGGAAATCAGGAGCGTGAGCGCGAGATACCCTGTCACCGGGATTTGCGGCCACCCGTGGACCGACCACACTGTCGAGCGCGACAGGACCCACAAGGGCCAATGCCACAAGTACAGCGAATAGGACATCAGCCCAACATACACGAACGCCCGCAAAGACAGCAGCCGTGTCATCCACGCCGGCGTGCGCGAATAGCCCGCGTAGAGAATCAGGCCAGTACCGGCTACCGGCACCAAGGCGTGCGCGGCAGGAAACGGAGTCGCCTGGGTATAGGTCAACACCCCCCACAGCAGGCAGATCAACCCGACAATCGAGCAGATTTCCGCGAGCCACAGTGGCGGCCGGCTCAGGCGCGCCCCTGCCAGCGATGCAATGATGCCGCCAAATAACAACTCCCACGCCCGGGATGGCAGCAGATAAAACGCGGCCGACGGATCGGCCTGCAATAGGGCGCCGCTCACGGCGAACGACACTAGTGCCAGCCCGATCAATACGCTGCGCACCACCCATATGGGCGGTGGCGCGAAAGGACGCGGCCCCGCCGGATCGGTGCGTCGGCCCACCCGAAAAAGCAGCACCAGCAAGCCCGGCAGCACGATCATGAATTGCACGCCCACAGCCAGCGACCAGAGATGCCACAGCGGTTGCGTGCCCTGGGCGATGTAGTCCCAGTGACCGTTGCCCAAGCCCCAGAAATAGTGATTCGAGAAAAAATAGGCCGTCTGCCAAGCAGCCTTGCCTGTCTCGGCCAACTCGTCCGGCATCAACAGATAAAAGCTCGCGGCCAAGGTGAACGCAACCACCGCCAACAAGGCCGGCACAATGCGTTTGGCGCGCCGTGCGTAAAAATCGCAAAAGGAAAATTCGCGTTGATACAGACCGGACAATATTTGCCCAGTGATCAAATAGCCGGAAATCACAAAGAAGATATCGACGCCAACGTAGCCACCGCCAAAGCCGGCCACACCTGCGTGACACAGCACCACTGACAGCACGGCCAGTGCGCGCAAACCATCTATATCGGGACGATATTCAGGGGAATACAAAGAAGACGACATACGGCGTGGCACAACTCATGCGTAAAAACACCCAGGAAACTCCATGCATGCAGGCCATGCCTAATGCTAGCCGCTGTTTATATTGGGTTTTGTCCTAGTTTACTCGTGTCTAGATGTACTATTTTGCTACATATTTTTAATTTCCCTACGGTGAGGTGTCAGTGTTGCGGCGGGACTTGATGTGAGACAGATGACAACGACGGCAGTCCGGTCCACAATGAATTCAAAAGCAGACCAAGGAGACCGCCATGCGCATAGCCGATGCTCAATGGATTCCGTCCACCCAGCACCAAACCTGGGACGCGCTCATGGACCCTGCTGTGCTGCAGAAATGCCTGCCGGGTTGCGTCAAAATCGAAAAACGATCCCCGACAGAGTATGCCTTGTCCTTGCATGCCAATGTGGGCGGCGTAGAAGCCAGTTACGAAGGAGAAGTTTTGCTTTCCGAACTGAAGCCGCCTCACAGTTGCGCGCTGGCCTTCGAGGGTAAAAGCCCGACTGCCTGTCTGGCGATCGGGACTGCGCAGATCAATTTATCCGAGAAGGACGACGGCACGCGGCTGGCCTATACGGTCGCCGCCATGGCTGGAGGATCGCTGGGCAAGGTCGGCGAACCCATCCTCATGAAGGCCGGCGGCAAGCTGGTGGAAAAATTCTTTGCCGCCTTCATCGATCACATGTCGAAGGTTCCACGTACCGCTCCTCCACCACCGGTGCAAGAGCCCGAACGTGGTCTGGCCTCGTCACGCTGGTCGTGGCTGGCCGTGGCAGCCGTGGTAGTCATGATTGTGGGATATCACGCATTGTTCAAATAGGTCGTGCCCGCGATACGGACTGTCATGCTCCGGCTCAACTGCTGGCATAACATGGTCAATCGCTTGAACTCATACGCGAACGATGTGAATCATCGAATTTTCTTTGAATCGCCCTTCGTTCACGATTAGATCGCTGACCTGTCAATGATATCCTTGGCGGCATGACTACACCCGCGACGCCCTCTGCCGATACCGCCTCGGAGCCCCCCCGCTCCAAGCGCGATTTGCTGATGGCGATGATGGGCGTGTCGGCCACCGTCGTGTTGGCCGCCTTTGATTCCACCATTGTCAGCACGACGCTGCCGCGCGTCGCACAAGCCCTCAATGGCATGGCGCTGTACGCCTGGGTGGGAACTGGTTATCTGCTCGCCACCGCGGCGTCCATTTTGATTTTTGGACGCCTGGGCGATTTATTCGGGCGCAAGCCCCTGATGTTGCTGTCTGTGGCAATCATTGCACTGGGCTCGATCTCCTGTGGCCTGGCCCAATCCATGCCGCAACTGATTGCCTTCCGTACGTTGCAAGGCATAGGCGGCGGCATGATGATCGCCACGGCCTTTGCCGCGCCAGCGGACTTGTTTCCCGACGCCAAGGAACGCGTGCGTTGGCTGGCGCTGGTGTCGGCGGCCTTTGCCATGGCCAGCGGCATCGGCCCGCTACTAGGCGGAGCTGCCACACAGGCGTTGGGCTGGCGTGCTGCGTTCTTCATATCCCCCATCGCTGCAGTCGTCGCCCTGTTCCTGCTGGCGCGCTATTTTCCGCGCATCCGGCCGCTTGCGACGCAGGCAAGCAGCCGGCGCATCGATTGGGTGGGCAGTCTTCTGCTTGTCATCGCTGTCAGTGCGCCCTTGGCCGCCATGGAACTGGCCTTCGCGCCCGGCGAGCATGCCCATCCCATGCTCGCACTGGCTTTGGCCTTGGCAGGTGTGGCCGCAATCGCCCTGTTGATTCCCTACGAACGGCGCGTGTCCTCGCCGATTTTTCCGTTGCGCGTCATTGCCCAGCCCGAGCCGCAATTGCTGAACGTCGCCGGCCTCGCTGTCGGTGCAGTGATGTTCATTCTGATCTTTTACAGCCCCCTGCTGCTGCAAACGGAAATGGGCTACACACCGAGCGAGGCTGGCCTGTTATTGACGCCGCTGGTGGCAGCCATCCCCATAGGCAGCATCGTCAATGGACAGCTCTTTCCCAAACAGAGCGAGCCACAGCGCCTGATGGTATTTGGCGGCTGTCTGCTGGCAGTGGGCTCGCTCATGGTGCTGGCGTTCGGCAAAGACACCTCGACGATCTGGATTCTGACGGCTTTTTTCGTCAACGGCTGCGCCTTGGGCTTTTTGCTGCCCAACCTGACTCTGTTCATGCAGATGCTCAGCGAACGCCGCGACGTCGGCATCGCCTCGGCACTGGTACAGACCACTCGCGCCATCGGCAGCGCCGCAGGGACGGCCCTGGTCGGTATTGCCATTGCCCGCAGTTCGGTCTTGCAAGGTGTGCGTATCGGCCTCGTCATCTGCGTCGTCCTGGCCTTGGTCTGCGCCTATCTGGCGCATCGCGTCAAAATGAAAAACGTCCTCACCCGCGCCGCTCAACGGCGCAAAGCCTAACGGGAAATTTGCGTCATGCGCCGTCGCGACTTGCTGGACCTGCTGCTGCTGGCGGCAGTGTGGGGCGGATCATTCCTGTTCATGCGTCTGGCCGTACCGGAGTTCGGCCCCGGCCCGCTCATGGAATTGCGCGTCGGCCTGGCGGCGTTGACACTACTGCCGCTTGCCGCATTGCGTGGCAAGCTCCCACTGATTGCGCAACGCTGGAAAGCCATTCTGGTCGTGGGTGCGTTGAATTCCGCCATACCGTTCCTCTTGTATGCCTATGCCGCTCAATCGCTTGGTGCCGGATTCATGTCGGTTGCCAATGCGGTCACACCGGTCTGGGGCGCGGTCATCGGCTGGCTATGGCTCAAAGACCGGCTAGCCTGGAGTCGGGCGTTCGGCTTGGCCGTGGCGGTCTTGGGAATTGTTGTACTGGTCTGGGACAAGCTGAATTTCGGCGCTGGCGGCGACGGGCCCGCGGTACTGGCCGCCGTTTCCGCCCCACTGTTCTATGGCATCGCCGCCAACTGGACCAAACGATTTCTCAGTGACGTCGACGCGTTGTCCAGCGCAACCGGCAGCATGATCGGGGCTTCGCTCATCCTGGCCCCGCTGGCCATCGCCACCTGGCCGGCCGCGCCCGTCTCTTGGCAAGCATGGTCTGCCACCGTTGCACTCGCGATTCTCTGCACCGGATTCGCCTACATCATGTTCTTTCGCCTGATCGCCAGCGTCGGTCCGACGGGCGCGGTCAGTGTCACCTTTCTGGTGCCGGTCTTCGGCGTCCTGTGGGGCGTCTGGTTTTTGGACGAGATGCTGACCCCGCGTATCTTGATTGGCGCAGCCATCATTCTGATCGGAACAGCGCTCTCGCTGGGATTGATGCGCTGGCCAGTACGACGCGACTGATCTGAAAGGATCGCGCGATTTGCCTAAGACAGCGTATCACGGGGTCAGCGCCGGGCCTGAACCCGAAGCAGGCCTGTATATCGCGCGCCTATGTCAATTTGAAAAAAGCGCGAGAAATATTATCGATTCCCGGCTTATTACACAAAGATTGCTAGCATTTGACGGCTCTGTCGCAGGCGGTGCCGTCGTGTCGTCTCGCCAGAGTCCAGTCGTGGCCATTACAGAACAACGACAGCCCTATGGACGTCAAATCATTAGAACGATCAGGCGAAGTTGCCGCTCTGCGTAATAACGGCGAACTTCTGCTCATTGGTCCCTGGTATGTATTCGAGGGAATATCCCGGTCGCTGGTCATCAACGAGCCCACGCGCCTGCGTGCGGTGCTTTATCCCCACCTGCGCAACGATGCGTCGCTGGCCAAACTGTCGGCGCTCTATCGTCGATTGATCTGCTCCGGCTCGGTCCCTGGACACTACTCCGCCCAGCAGACCACCGAGCAAATGATGGCGCTGATGCAGGCCGGCCAGATCTCCGCAGTCGCCTTGCCAGACTCTGCCAGCTACGACGTCAACGGCAGCGTGCAGCCTGCACAACTGTCGGCCACGCTCTCTGGTCCGGTCTCTCAATGGCCCTTGGCCGATCGGTTCGGCTACGTCCTCAATCAAAGTCTGCAGTACATGCCTGCCGCACTCCAAACGGAACTGGCTGGCCAACTCAGCGGCACGAATCTGGCGATCATTGTCGGCGGGCTTGTGATCTGGGCGGGATCGCACGCCGTCGGCGTAGGATTTGTCGCAGATGCGGCGCTGATTGCCATCGGCTTTGCTTTCGCGGGCTGGTCGATTTTCAGCGGCATCAAGAATCTGGCGCGATTTTTCAATTTGACCATCGACGCATCCAGCCAAAACGATCTGAATGAAGCGGCCAAGCAATTCGCGCAAGGCGTCATGGCGATGGGTGTCGGCGCAGTCATCGCCATGCTGACTCGGGGAGCCGGCCGTCTCGCGCCACGGCGAGCCAGCCGCTCTATGCCTAGACCCGGCACTGAAACCCCGCAAACCGCACGCCAAGCCGGAGCGCGGCCGGCAGAACCGGTCCCTGCAACCCGAGACTCCCTACCCTGGGGGTCATGGAACGACTATCCCAAAGTCACGCAAGGAGGGCGAACCTACGCACAAATCGGCGACCGTCTTTATTCCCAGCACGCGGTAGACCGCATGCTGCCTTCCGGATTGGGCGCCCCGGCAGGCACGGTGGGCGCAGGCCGCAACATCCCTCCCAATATCGTCGAGCACGTCATCCGCACGGGAGACCCCACCACATCGATCGTCAACGGCGTTACCCGCACCACATACTGGAGTGGTAATGTTGGGGCTGTCACCGAAAATGGCGGCAATATCGTCGTCACCATTCTTCGCCGAGGAGGATAATGAATACTTGGCTATACCCAGAGGCAGTCCAGCGCGTAGAACAAGCTTGCGCTTCGTTCTTGTCGCAAGATGCCACTATCGAACAAGTGCAGGCGGCGCTACGCCAGTCCGAACAGGAAATCGTGGCGCTCGATGAAAAGTGGCTGCGATCGCTGCTGTTTGACGCTGAAAACAAGCTCGAAGAGATCTTGTACACCGTCTCTGACGATCAGCAGGTTCAGGCTGCAAACGAAGTCGTTCGGCACGTATTGCGCAGCATTCAGGCGCCGCGTTCCGTTTGAGGCGATCAGTATTCCCCGGAACGTCCTGTCAAGGCCACGCCGATGCGCAGCATCGTATAGGACACGGCATCGACACACCGCTTCCACCAGCCGCGCCGGTGATAGTCCAGGGGGCGAACCAATCGCCCGCCTTGCGCGATCGCCGTTTCCAGACGTTGTTGCAAGTCGCGGGCCAATGCCAGATCGTCAACCACGACATTCGCCTCGCGTGCCAGCAATAAGCTGAACGGATCGAGATTCGACGATCCGACTATAGCCATGTCGTCAATTACCGCGACCTTGGCATGCAGATAGCTGGGCATGTACTCGTAGATTTCTATGCCCCCTCGCAATAACTGATCGTACAGCGATCGCGTCGCGTAATACTGCATGTGGTATTCGATCTTGCCCTGCAGCAGCAAACGCACCTTGACGCCACGTGCGGCCGCGCGCAATAACGCTTTGCGGAACTGGCGGCCGGGAAAAAAATACGCATTGCCGATCAGAATATCTCGCTGGGCATGTTGAATACCGTACAAATACGCCCGTTCAAACGTCTGCCGATAACGCAGGTTGTCACGCAACACGAGTGCGGCACGCTGATGGCCCGCCAATGCTGCAGAGGGCCACGATGGCAAGCCGAGCTTGATACGGGGCCACTCGCGCGGATAGCGGCGCAGCCTGGCCCAGTTCATCCGTACCCATAGCAAGTCCTGCGCATGCACGGCATACGCCACCAGGGGGCCTCGTACTTGTACCGCAAAATCAAACCGCGGAGCATTGATACCGTCGTTAGGATCGAGATCGTCGTAGTCATCCACGACGTTGATGCCGCCAATGAAAGCAACTTCCCCATCCACCACGGTCAGTTTGCGATGCAGGCGGCGCAGCCGGCTGCGTGACGGTACCAGTCGTCCATACCAGGGCGGTTCAGGTCGATAAATGCGGCATTGCCCGCCTGCCTCCACAACGCGATCACGTATGGCCTGAGCAGTATTGGCGCTGCCAAACCCGTCCAGCACCACTCGCACTTTCACACCGCGACGCGCCGCTTGCTCCAGACTATGCAGGACCTGCTTGCCAGTGCGGTCAGGCAGAAAGATGTACGTTTCCAGATGCACACTGACGCGCGCCGCATCAATCGCCCGGCACAGCGCCGGGAAAAAATCAGCGCCATTTTGCAGCAGATCGACGGCGTTGTGATTGGTCCAATCCAGCCTGACGATATCGGCCTTCACGGCAGCTCGAGCTCCGCCAGCAACGGAGCATGATCCGACAAACGCGCCCATCCGCGGCCACGCAGAACACGCGCGCTGCGCACTGCGAATCCACGTTGATAAATGCGGTCCAGCCTGAACCAGGGAAACACGGCCGGAAAGGTACGCGGCGGTGGCAGCGGACAATATGCGCCGTCCATCCCCAACTGATTGCCGCGTTCTTGAACGGCCAGCGCGTTGGGTACTCCTCGCAGCGCATTGCTAAGCCGTCGCACCGAATCCCTCAGCCGAGGCAGTTCTCCGCCATGACTGCGGGGAGCGTTGGCAAAGACTTCGATCACGCCCAACTGCTGTACGAACAAGGGCGCCAGACGATCACCCCAATCGTTGAAATCCCCGGCGATCAGGATAGGGTCGCCTTCAGGCACCGATTGGGCAATACGCTCTGAGAGCGCCAGAATCTGCCGGCTGCGGCTGCCCGCAAACAATCCGAGGTGCACGACAAAACAGTGCACGTTGCGATCCTCGATCTGCACCCGCGCATGCAGCAAGCCTCGCTGCTCCAGACGATGATCGGAGATATCCAGATTCTCGTGGTCCAGAATCTCATAGCGCGATAACAGTGCATTGCCATGATCCGTGCGGTCACGAATGGCATTGCACCCATAGGCAACATTCAGGCGCAATGCCGCGGCCAGCGACTCGTGCTGCGCATGCGACATGGAACGCTGTTCGTTGCGGCCCTGTACTTCCTGCAGAAACACCAAATCAGGACGCAGCCCATACAAGCCGAGACGCAAGTCATTGAGCGACTCGTGACGCCCCAGGGACGAGCGTCCCTTGTGAATGTTGTAGCTGACAACGCGGATAAGCGACATAAACCGAATGGCGCCTTTTATGCAACGGACAAGGGCAGCCTAAGCTGCCCTTACCCTGGCTAGCGGGTGGGTAACACGGAACCCGCATCACCCTCTGCCCGCAGATTACTTCATTTCACTTCAACATTGCGCAGGCGAATGTGCAACTCGCGCAATTGCTTCTCGTCAACCTCCGACGGCGCCTGCGTCAGCAGGCACTGTGCGCGCTGGGTCTTGGGGAAAGCGATAACATCGCGAATCGACTCGGCGCCGGTCATCATCGTCACGATACGGTCCAGGCCGAACGCGATCCCGCCGTGCGGAGGCGCACCATATTGCAGCGCATCCAACAAGAAGCCGAATTTTTCGCGGGCCTCTTCGGCACCGATCTTCAGCGCACGGAAGACCTTGCTCTGGACTTCTTCGCGGTGGATACGGACCGAACCGCCGCCGATTTCCCAACCGTTGAGCACCATGTCATAGGCCTTGGCGAATGCCTTGCTGGGATCCGATTCCAGGAAGTCTTCGTGGCCATCTTTGGGGCTGGTGAACGGATGGTGCGCAGCAGTGTAACGGCCGTCTTCCTCGTCGTATTCGAACATCGGGAAGTCGACCACCCACAGAGGTTTCCAGCCGCTGGACGCGAGGTTGTGCTTTTTGCCGAAATCGCTGTGGCCGATCTTGACGCGCAAGGCGCCGATCGCATCGTTGACCACCTTGGCACGGTCAGCGCCAAAGAAAATGATATCGCCGTCTTGTGCGCCGGTGCGCTTGATCAGCTCGGCCAATGCGGCGTCGTGCAGATTCTTGACAATGGGCGACTGCAGGCCATCGCGGCCCTTGGCGGTTTCGTTGACTTTGATATAGGCCAGACCCTTGGCGCCGTAAATCGCGACAAACTGCGTGTACGCGTCGATCTCGCTACGCGACAACTCGCCGCCATTGGGCACGCGCAGGGCCACCACACGGCTGCCCGGCGTCGTCGCGGCGCTGGCGAACACCTTGAAGTCCACGTCGGCCATGATGTCGGCCACATCGGTGAACTCGAGATTCACGCGCAGATCGGGCTTGTCCGAACCATAGCGCTGCATG
>Ga0164243_10009724_pt1 | contig 13937 bp, 10 predicted proteins | sample OricompcompostOP_FD_108781 | JGI IMG/M metagenome (GOLD analysis project Ga0164243, IMG submission 108781) | Organic Plus compost microbial communities from Emeryville, California, USA - Original compost - Organic plus compost (OP) | ecosystem: Engineered > Solid waste > Mixed feedstock >... | reverse complement strand
CGTCGCTCGTCCGCACCTGGCGGATCCGTACTTCGTCATGCACGAGGCGGCCAAGATCGGTTACAAGGGCCAGGTGTGGCCGAAGCAGTACCGTTCGGCTCGTTATCAGTACGAGACCAACCTGGCGCGTGCCGCGGCGGATGCGGCGAGCAAGGCGAAATGACAGCGTCCCGACATGCATTCATCACGGGTGCCGGCAGCGGCATCGGCAAGGCCATTGCCTTGCGACTTGCCAGCGAGGGTCATGCGATCTCGCTGGCAGGTCGTCGTGCACAGCCGCTCCAGGAGGTGGCTGCGGCCATCGCCGCCTCTGGCGGCCAGGCCGCGGCGATCGCGGATTTCGATGTCACCGATGCCGCACAGGTGAAGGCGGGCATTGCCAAAGCCATCGAGCGCTTCGGCGACATCGCCGTGCTCATCAACTGCGCGGGCGAAGCACCGTCCGCTGCGTTCGAGAAAACCGATAACGCGATGTGGAATCGCGTCATCGCAATCAATCTGACAGGCACGTTCCTGGTCACGCAGGCGGCGCTGCCGTCGATCAAGCGCGTCGCCGGGGGGAGAATCGTCAACATCGCCAGCACGGCGGGACTCGTCGGTTACCCCTATGTTTCTGCTTACTGCGCATCCAAGCACGGCGTCGTGGGGCTCACCAGGGCGCTCGCGCTGGAGCTGGCGCAGACGCAGACGAAGATCACCGTGAATGCGGTTTGCCCGGGATTCACCCAGACGCCGCTGATCGACAACGCAATCGCGACCATCGTGGCGAAGACCGGTCGCACGCCGGAGCAGGCTCGTGCGAGCCTCGCGCGAAGCAACCCGCAAGGCCGCCTGGTGACGCCGGAGGAAGTGGCACACACCGTCTCCTGGTTGGTCTCCGACGGCGCGGGCAGCATCACCGGGCAGTCCATTGCCGTGGCCGGCGGCGAAGTCATGGCCGGATGAGGCCGGCCCCTCAGCCATATCAACAACGCGGGCACTACCCATGAGCAACGCCATTCTGGATCGCAAACGGTCGTTCAAGGACTACCAGGCAACGCATTTCCAGTATCAGACGGATGCGGAAGGCCGGGTGGCCACCATCACCTTGAATCGCCCCGAGAAGAAGAACCCGCTGACCTTCGACAGCTACAAGGAGCTCGGCGACCTGTTTCGTGCCCTGCAGTGGGCGAACGACGTGCGGGTCGTGGTGCTCACCGGTGCGGGGAACAACTTCTGCTCGGGTGGCGACGTGTTCGAGATCATCGAGCCGCTGACCAAGATGGCGATGCCGGAGCTGCTGGCGTTCACGCGACTGACCGGCGAGCTGGTGCGGCAGATGCGAGCCTGTCCGCAACCGATCATCGCCGCTGTCGACGGCGTATGCGCCGGTGCAGGCGCCATTCTTGCGATGGCGTCCGACTATCGCCTCGCGACGCCGGAAACAAAGACTGCTTTCCTGTTCACGCGAGTGGGCCTGGCCGGTGCGGACATGGGCGCCTGCGGCATTCTGCCGCGAATCATCGGGCAAGGGCGTGCGGCGGAGCTGCTGTTCACGGGACGCACCATGACCGCTGAAGAAGGCCGTGCCTGGGGCTTCTACAACAACCTGGTGGATCGCGACTCTCTGCTGGCTGAAGCACAGCGCTTCGCGACCGATCTGGCGAACGGTCCGTGGTTCGCCCACTCGATGACCAAGAAGATGCTCGACCAGGAATGGGCGATGGGCATCGATCAGCTCATCGAGTCGGAAGCCCAGGCGCAGGCGATCTGCATGGCCACGGGCGACTTCCGCCGCGCGTTCGAAGCGTTCGCGGCCAAGACCAAGCCCCGGTTCCAGGGAGATTGAGGGCATGGCTGCCAGCAATACTTCGGTGCGCGCCCCCGCGCGCGATCATCTGCAATGGCCGTTCTTCGGCGACGAGCATCGAAGGCTCGCCGCCGATCTCGATGCATTCATCGCATCGGGCGGGCTCGGCGAGATCGATCACGGCGATGCGGATACCGCCTGCAAGGACCTGGTACGCCGCCTCGGCAGCGCGGGTTTCCTGCGTCATTGCGTTCCGCGTGCGTATGGTGGCGCGGCCGAGGGCATCGACAGCCGTGCGCTGTGTGTCATGCGCGAGACCTTGGCGTATCACGATGGTCTCGCCGATTTTGCATTCGCCATGCAGGGCCTGGGCACGGGCGCCATCAGCCTGTCCGGCTCGGAAGAGATGAAGCAGCGCGTACTGCCCGAGGTGGCCCGCGGCGGGCTCATCAGCGCATTTGCGTTGACTGAGCCCGAGGCCGGTTCGGATGTGGCTGCCATGACGTCATTGGCCACGAAGGACGGCGATGCATACGTCCTCAACGGCGAGAAAATTTTCATCTCCAACGGCGGCATCGCGGACGTGTACACCGTCTTCGCTCGCACCGGCGAAGCACCGGGGACGCGCGGCATTTCGGCCTTCGTCGTGCTTGCAGACGCGCCGGGTTTCGAGATCGTGGAGCGTATAGAGACGATTGCACCGCATCCGCTCGCGCGAATCCGCTTCAATAATTGTCGCGTGCCAGCGAGTCATTTGCTCGGGCCGCCTGGCGAAGGCTTCAAGATCGCCATGCGGACGCTGGATATCTTCCGCGCGTCCGTCGCTGCGGCCGCCAACGGCTTTGCTCGTCGTGCGCTGGATGAAGCGGTCATGCATGCGCGTTCACGCAAGATGTTCGGCACGACGCTCGGCGACCTGCCTACGACCCAGAGCAGACTCGGCGAAATGGCGACCGCGATCGATGCGGCTGCGTTGCTGACGTTGCGCACCGCATGGCTGCGCGACGTGCAGAAGAGGCCGACCACGCGTGAGGCCGCGATGGCGAAGATGACCGCCACCGAGAATGCGCAGTGGGTCATCGATCAATCGCTGCAGCTTTTCGGTGGCCGCGGCGTGCGTTGCGGCGAGATCACCGAGCGTCTGTATCGCGAGATCCGCGCGTTGCGCATCTATGAAGGCGCGACGGAAGTGCAGAAGCTGATCATCGGCCGGGAGCTGATGAAATCGTTCAATTCACGAGGAGCAGACTAGATGCGCGGCGAAAGAGCGCAATTCGATTGGCAGGATCCGTTCCAGCTCGGCGAGCAGCTTACTGAGGAGGAGCGGATGGTGGCGAAGTCCGCGCGCGACTACGCCCAGGACAAGCTCTTGCCGCGAGTCCAGGAAGCCTTCCGCCACGAGCAGACCGACCCGGCGATCTTCCGGGAGATGGGTGAGCTGGGCCTTCTGGGGCCGACCGTGTCCGAGGAGTACGGGGGGGCCGGGCTCAATTATGTGTCCTACGGCCTGATCGCACGCGAGATCGAGCGCATCGACTCCGGCTACCGCTCGATGATGAGCGTGCAGTCGTCGCTGGTGATCGTGCCGATCTACACCTTCGGCAGCGAAGCGCAGAAGAGAAAGTATCTGCCGGAGCTGCTGGCGGGCACGACGATCGGCTGCTTCGGCCTGACCGAGCCGAATCACGGCTCCGATCCGGCGTCGATGATCACGCGCGCCCGCAAGGTCGACGGCGGCTATCTGCTGCATGGAACGAAGACGTGGATCACCAGCGCGCCCATCGCGGATGTTTTCGTGGTCTGGGCCAAGACCGATGACGGCGTGATCCGCGGTTTCATTCTCGAGAAGGGCTGGAAGGGTCTGTCGGCACCAGCGATCCACGGAAAAGTAGGCCTGCGTGCGTCGGTCACCGGCCAGATCGTCATGGACGATGTGTTCGTGCCCGAAGAGAACATGCTGCCGCACGTAATGGGGCTGAAAGGTCCGTTCACCTGCCTGAACTCGGCGCGTTACGGCATTGCCTGGGGCGCGCTCGGTGCGGCGGAGTCGTGCTACGAGACCGCTCGCCAGTACGTGCTCGACCGCAAGCAGTTCGGCCGGCCGCTCGCGGCCAATCAGCTCATCCAGAGAAAGCTGGCTGACATGGCAACGGAGATCTCGCTGGGCCTGCAGGCCTGTCTCAGGCTTGGGCGCATGAAGGATGCCGGCCATCCGCCGGTCGAGCTCACCTCGATCCTCAAGCGCAATTCCTGCGGCAAGGCGCTCGAAATCGCCCGCACCGCGCGCGACATGCTCGGCGGCAACGGCATCTCGGATGAATTCCCGATCGCGCGTCACCTCGTGAATCTCGAGGTGGTCAATACATACGAGGGCACGCATGACATTCACGCCCTGATCATCGGCCGTGCCATCACCGGCATCGCCGCTTTCGCGAACTGAGGCAGCATGAGCATGGAAAACCAGACTCCCGTGAGTCCGCACCGCATTCTGCAGCCGGCGGGTTGGGTGAAGCCCAAGGGATACGCCAACGGTGTCGAAGCGCGGGGTCGCGTGATTTATGTCGGCGGCCAGATCGGCTGGAACGCGCAGTGCAAGTTCGAGGCGCACGACCTGCCGGGGCAGGTGCGCCAGGCACTGGAGAACATCGTGGCTGTGCTGGCTGAGGCGGGTGCACGGCCCGAGCATGTGACGACCATGACCTGGTATGTCCTCGACAGGAAGGCGTACTCGGCGTCCTTGAAGGAGATCGGCGCGGCCTATCGCGCCACCATGGGCAAGCATTTCCCGGCCATGGCGGTGGTCGAGGTATCGGGCCTGGTGGAGGACGAGGCGTTGGTGGAGATTCAGGCGACCGCCGTCGTTCCGGAATGAGGCTCGGGCGGATGTCCTGGTCCGCTGTGTTGCGGGGTCCATCGTAGCGTTCTTTTCAGGCCGGCCTCACCCCCGGCCCCTCTCCCGCAAGGGGAGAGAGGCGGGTCATCTCCCGCAGAGGGAAGGGGCACAGGCCCTCTCCCGCGAGGAAAGGGTCACCGGCGTTCGAATCTTTCTCCCCTGCGTGGCTCCCGTGAGCCCCTTGGGCAGCGTTCCTCGCGTCCCCGCGGGGGACGCTGCAACTTTTTGATCGCTTCAAAATCAGGCTGCCCGGCAGTCTGTTGCAGCATGTCGGATATTGTATCCAATTTGACTTGATGCGACACTGGCAGCCCTGAAGAGACTGGTCGCCAGGCGGCAAGTGGCCGGTTTCCCAACCTCTGCTTACTAAATGTATCGGGTCATCAAGCATGCTGATTTTCGAGAACTGCACTCTGATCGACGGTGTGGCGGACGAACCGAGGGAGGGGGTCAACGTCCTGGTCGAAGGCAACCTCATCCGTGAGGTCACGTCCGAGCCCATCCGCGCTGCCGATGCGAAGCGCTACAACCTGCGCGGCAAGGTGCTCATGCCGGGGCTGATCGATGCCCATGCGCACGTATACGCCATCCACTTGAACCAGGAGAAGACCCGTGGCATGCCGCACACCCTGATGATGGCGCATGCCATTCCTCGTGTGCGGGGCATGTTGCAGCGTGGATTCACGACCCTGCGTGACGTGGCCGGCGGCGACTACGGCATGAAGCACGCCATCGAGGCGGGCCTCGTCGAGGGACCGCGCTTGTTTGTTTCCGGCCGGGCACTGAGCCAGACCGGCGGCCACGGCGACCATCGCCACATCACCGACGATTCCATTCCCTGCGCCTGCACCAGCGCGCTGGACATCATGTGTCGCATCGCCGACGGCGTGGACAACGTGCGCCTGGCCGTGCGCGACGAGCTGCGCAAAGGTGCCGACCACATCAAGGTGCTGGTTTCCGGCGGCGTGGGCTCGCCGCATGACAAGCTCGATCACACCCAGTACTCGCTGGATGAGATCCGCGTGGCCGTCGAGGAGGCTGCCGCCCGCGGCACCTATGTCGCCGCCCATTCCTATTCGGCGACGAGCACCATCCGGGCCGTCCAGTGCGGCGTGCGGACCATCGAGCACGGCAACTTCGTGAACGAAGCGGCCGCCCGCCTGATGGCCGAGAAGGGCGCTTACATGGTGCCCACGCTGATCTGTTACTGGGAGTCCTACGAGAACTCCGATGCGTACGGCCTGCCGCTGCACATCAAGCAGAAGCTCAAGGAAGTGACCCAGGCCGGCACGCGCATGCTGGAGATCTGCCGGGATGCCGGCGTGAAGATGGGCTTCGGCACCGACCTGATGGGCGAGATGATCGTGGCCCAGTCGAAGGAGTTCCGGCTGCGCGCCGAGGTCCTGAAGCCCATGGACATCCTGAAGTCGGCCACGTCCGTCAATGCTGATATTCTTGGCCAGACCGGCAAGCTCGGGCGCATCGCTGCGGGTGCCTGCGCCGACCTGCTGGTGGTGGACGGCAACCCGCTGGATAATCTCAGCCTGCTCGAAGAAGAAGGCCGATGGTTGCTTGCCATCATGAAGGACGGCCGGTTCTTCAAGAACGAACTGCATTGAACGACGCACGAAGGGCGCATGGCACGAGAAGAGACTGATGGTGTGAAAGGGATTCCGCGGCTGGCGCGTAGCACGACGGCCGCGGAGGTCGCACGCATCGTTCGCCAGAGGATCCTGGGAGGGCAGTACAAGGCCGGCGATTTCCTGCGGCAGGAGGCCCTGGCGCAGGAGCTCGGCGTGAGCCGGATTCCGGTGCGCGAGGCGCTGGCGCTGCTGGAGGCGGAAGGCTTCGTCGTGCGCGAGCAGTATCGCGGCGCGCTCATCCCGCGTCTGTCGCTCAGGGAAGTGGAGGAAATCTACAGCCTGCGCAGCATGCTCGAGCCGTATCTGCTGGAGCATGCGCTCCCGAAGATCACGCCGGAGGTGATCGAGAAGGCAAGGTCGCTGGTGCTCGCCTCACGCACCTGCATCGATCTCAATGAATGGGGGCAGCTCAACTTCCAGTTCCACAAGACGCTCTATGCGCCGGCGGACCTGCCGCTGACCATGCAGGTGCTCGACCAGCTGCTGATGCGCGCCGACCGTTACCTGAGGATGCAGCGTTATCTCTCGGCGGAGATCCAGAAAGAAAGCGACCAGGAGCACCAGCACCTGCTCGACCTGATCGAAGCGGGGTGCCACGAGGAGGCCATGGCCGCCCTGCGCAAGCACATCAGCTGGAACGAAAAGGATGTGCGGTCCACCTACGAAGCCGCACTGTCCGGAACGACGCGAAGCTGATCCTCAGGGCTGCGTCTCGAGCGCGGCCACCGATCCCGATGCGGCGCGGTCGCGGGCCAGGCGGCTTGCGACCCTCATCATCATGGCGATCACGATGACGAAGCTCGTGGCCGCCGTCCAGCCCAAGCCCTCGTAATCGAAAGTATCCGCCGTCCAGCCGCCGAGCAGCGAGCCGAGCGAGCTGCCCATCGTCATGGCGGCCGACGCGGCCGCCGCCAGGCGGCCTGCGGGATCGGCGAGCGAGAGAATGCCCATGAAATAGGGCAGCATGAACAACGCCAGCAGCAGGAACGCCGGCACCAGCACCGCATTCATCCATTGCACGCCGGTATGGACCAGCAGCAGCACGATCACCGTTTTCACGACCAGGGCCGCGAGCACCGGCTGCGTGTGGCCGAAACGCGTGTCGATGAGGCGCGCGAGGGAGGGGCCGCAGATCGTGACGAAGGCGGCAACCGAGAGTATCTGGCCCACCTGCGCGGGCGTCAGCTCGATGCGCAGACCGAGCCGTTCGACGAACGTCCAGATGGCGTTGTGGCCGATCCAGAGGATGATCAACGCGGCGAACGCGAGCACGCCGAAACCCCGGATGTCACGCAGGCTGATGCGATGCATGTCCGTGCCCTGCATGCGGCGGTCGGGGTAGGTGACCATCGTCAGCACGCTCACGAGCGACACGCCCGAGAGCACCATGAAACATCCCGAAGCGCCGCTGGCGGCGATGACGCCGGGCATGACGAGGAAGAACAACGTCGAAAACACGGCGTATGAGGCGTTGAGAATGGCAAATGCGCGGACCGGGTGGGACGTGCCCGCCGCGAGACTGAAAGATATGGTGACGACGATGCCTTTGCCGCAGCCCACCAGGATGCGAGCGGCGGTGAGCGTCGTCGGGTCCTTCATGAAGGCGGCGAGCAGATTGCCTGTGACCAGGCAGGCGAGGCCCACCAGCACGGTGGGCCTCGCCTTGAAGCGGTGCACCTGGATGGCCAGCGCGAAGGAAACGATGGCGACCACCGCCATTTCCGCCGCGCCGATCGAGCCTGCCACGCTGCGCGAGAGCCCATAGTCGTCGATGATCGCGCCGATCCACAACGGCATGACCATCTGCGAGGAGAACCCGGTGCAGACGACGAACACCAGGGTTGCCATCTGCAGCAGGGAGAAATCCTGTCGCTCGACAGGGCTTGCGGTCGGGGCGTGAGCAGGCATGAGGGCTCGCTTGCGATGGATGGACTGACCGGCGGCGTTACTTCGCCGGCGCGGGCTCGTACCCGTACACGCTCCGGGCCGCGTCGAGGCTGATGCTGCCGTTCAGCAGGTCTTCCTCGATGAGCTCGCGCGAGCGCTTGATCGGATCGCCGTAACCGCCGCCACCACCGGTCTCGGCGATGAAGCGATCGCCGGCCGCAAGCTTGAGCTGCTCGACCTTGCGAACGATCGTGCCTTCCGGGGCGTCCTTCGAGATCACGGTGACTTTCGGCGCCGCGCCGTCGTGGCCGCCGAAGAGGCCCCATTGCGGCGTCTTGGCGCGATCGAAGTGCAGCGTGATGGCCGCATCCTCCAGCAGCTCATATTCCTTGACGAGATTCATGCCGCCACGGAATTGGCCGGCACCGCCGCTGTCCACGCCGAACTGCATGCGGTTGATGCGCACCGGCACACGGTTCTCAAGCGTTTCCACGGGGATGTTGCGGAAGTCACCGGCCGCGGAGTGGATGACGCAGCTCACACCGTCGCCACGGCACGATGCGCCCCAGCCGCCATCGAGCGATTCGCCGCTCATGAACGGACGTCCGTCCGGATGCCGGCCGATGACGAACACGTTCCAGGAGTCGCCCGGCAGGCCCGCCGCGACATGCTCGGGCAGCACCGGCGCGAGCGCCTTGATGATCAGGTCGATCAGCAGCATCACCGGGTGCGGGCGCATGCACGGCGCCGGATCCTGGGCGTGGAAGATCGAGCCCGGCTCGGCGATCACCTCGATGGCACGGAAGCTGCCGTCGTTGATGTCCGGCTCGGCGTCCGGATAGAGCAGGGCGAGCGCAAGGCGCACCGCCGAGACGGTGTTCGGGAAACCGGTGTTGAGGTTGCCCGGGCGCTGCCTGCTCGAACCGGTGGTGTCGACCGTCATGCGATCGCCCTTGATCGTCACCGTGACCTTCACGTTCACCGGATCGTCGGTGACGCCGTCGTTGTCCGAGCAACCCTCGGCCACGTACGTGCCGTCGGGAATCGAGGCGATGAAGGCGCGGAACTTCTGCTCGGTCGCCGCGAAGATGGTTTCGGTCGCCTCCGCGAGCGTCTCACGTCCGAAGCGGCCGGTCAGCCACTTCAGGCGCTCGCCGCCGAGCTTGAGCGCCGCGATGATCGCCTTCAGGTCGCCCATCAACGTCTTGGGCACGCGGCTGTTGATGCACAAGAGGTCGATCACGTCGCGCACCCACTGGCCTTCCTTCATGATCTGGGTCGGGCCCCAGCGCATGCCTTCCTGGAAGATGTTGCGGCTGTTGACCGGGAAACCCGGTTCGGCGGTGCCGATGTCGGCCCAGTGCGCGCGCACGCACAGGAAGCCGTCGATCACGCCGTCGGTGGCCACCACGCCGATCACGTCGACGTCATTGAGATGGCCGCCGGTCATGTACGAGTCGTTGATCGTGAAGACGTCGCCGTCCTTCAGGTTCTCGAGGCCGTACTTCTTGATCGTTTCCTTCAGGCCCGCGTCCAGGCCGCCGGTAAACAGCGGCAGGCCGGCGTACTGACCGAGAATGCGCGCCTGCGCATCGAAGATCGCGATGCCGTAGTCATGCGCTTCGTAGATGATCGGCGAGTAGGCGCTGCGTGCGATCACGGCGCTCATGTCGTCCGCAATGGCGTTGTACGCGTTGCGGATGACTTCGGTGGTGATTGGATCGGTGCGTCGGCGCATCACGCATTCTCCCGCGGAACCAGAATCAGATTGTCTCGATCGTCGATGCTTGCAACGAAGTCGGGCGGCACGATGGTCGTGCAGGTCGCCTCCTCGACGACCAGCGGGCCGTCGTAGCTCGTCCCGCGTTTCAGCTCGTGGCGCGCGATGAACAGCGTCTCGTGCTGCTTGCCGTCGAACGACACGGTACGGGTGCGCGTTGCAAAGCCGAGATCCTCTTCGATGCGCGTCGCGGCGGCGAACGCGGCCGTGTCGAGGCTGGTCTTGCCGATCGCGCGCAGGCGCAGCGTCGCCACTTCAGCCTGCTCTTCCGGATTGCTGTGGCCGAAGGTGGCCTCGTACAGCGCATCGAACCTGGCGCGCACCTTCGCATGAGCCTGCTTGCGATCCGCGCCGGGGGCGAGGATGTCGGCATCGAGCGGTACGGAGATGGCGTATTCCTGGCCGGTGTACCGAATATCGAGGGCGTGCTCGAACGTGATCGCGTCGACCGAAGCGCCTTCACCGAGCAGGCGCGCCTTCAACGCTTCTTGCATCGGATCGAAGCGTTCGCGCAGGGCGTTCCAATCCAGGCTGTCGAGCGGCGCGAGCAGCGTCTCGGCGAGATCGTGGATCAGATCGGACTGCAGCATGCCCCAGGCCGAGAACGCACCGGCGGACTGCGGCACCACGACCTTGCGAATGCCGAGCAGGCGCGCAATTTCCGCTGCGTGCATCGGGCCGGCGCCGCCGTAAGCGACGAGCGCGAATGTGCGCGGGTCGATGCCTCGACGGACGGTGATCGTGCGGATGGCGTTCGCCATCTGCTCGTTGATCACATCCAGGATGCCTTGCGCGGTGGCGTCACAATCGAGTGAGAGCTTCCCGCCGAAGCGCTCGGCAGCGCTGCGGGCAAGGTCGCGATGCAGAGCCAACCCAGAGCCGAGCTTTGCGTCGTCACGGATGCGGCCGAGAGCAATGTTGGCGTCGGTCACCGTGGGTTCCGTACCACCCTTGCCATATGCAGCCGGACCCGGGCGAGCGCCGGCGCTCTGCGGACCGACGCGCAGCAGGCCACCATCAGCCCAGGCCAGCGAGCCGCCGCCGGCGCCGATGGTGTGAATGTCGACGAGCGGGGCGAGGATCGGGAAGCCGCCGACTTCGCGCTCGGTGCGGATCGCCGATTGACCTTCCACCACCAGGCTCGCTTCGAAACTCGTGCCGCCCATGTCGATGCAGATCAGATTGCGATCGCCCGTGGCCGAAAGCATCCGGCCGGCCACGTTGCCGCCGACGGGGCCGGAGAGGAGGGTGAGAATACCCTTGTCCTTCGCCTCGCGGGCGCTGATCAACCCGCCGTTGGATTGCAGCAGGAACAAGCGAGTGTCTTTCCACGGCGCGAGCGCGTTCTCGAGCTTGGTGAGGTATTGCTTGAGAATCGGAGAAATGTACGCGTTGATGACGGCCGTGCTAGTGCGCTCGTACTCGCGCCATTCGCGGCAGATCTGGAACGACGCGCACACGAACACGTCGGGCAGCAGCCGCTTCAGTTCTTCCTCGACGATGCGCTCGTTCTCGGGATTCCGGTAGCTGTGCAGGAAGCAGACCGCGACGCTCTGGATGCCGGCTTCGCGGACCTTCCCGGCGATCGCGGCGAGCTTCGAGAGATCCGGCGCCTTGATGATCGTGCCGTCGGCAGCGGTGCGCTCGGCGACTTCGAAGATGCGCTTACGCGGCACCAGCGGCGTCGGATATTTGAAATGGATGTCGTAAGGACGCGGGCGATTGCCGCGGCGCATCTCATAGATGTCGCGGAAGCCGGCGGTAGTGACGAGCGCAGTCTTCACGCCTTTGCGCTCGAGGAACGCATTCAAGTGCACGGTCGTGCCGTGCAGGATGGTGGTCGGCTGGTCTTTCTCGATTCCGGCCGCTTCCAGGGCAGCCACGACCGACGGATAGAACTCAGGCGGCGTGGACGGCACCTTGACGGTTTTCAAGGCGCGCGTTGCCGCATTGAACATGACGAGGTCGGTGAAAGTGCCGCCTACGTCGATACCGACGAAAACTCGATTCTGATCAGCCATCGATACTCCTAGCCCAGGGCAGCCAGCACGGTCGAGCAGGGGCGGACCGCATCGGGAAGCGGGGCCCTTCCCGTGCGTCCACGCTGCGCCATGTGCGCAGCTTACGGGATCCAGGATATTGTATCCAAGCTTTTTTGTTGTTAATGTCCCGGCCGCGCGTCAGACGAGGCCTGTGCCCGCTGCGCGACCCCATAGATCGCCTGCTTGGGAGAGTTTTCCGCATGAAATCTGTAAAAAGGCCGCCGATTGAGCGCGGCCGTCTGACTGGGGCCCGCATCGCCCGGTCCGGTGTCGTCGGGCTGTGCATGCTGGGTGCTGGTGCGGCGGCACCCACCCTGGCCCAGGACGAGAGTGCAGCAACCACGGTCGAGGAGATCGTGGTGACGGCTCAACGGCGTGCCGAGACGCTGCAGAAGGTGCCGATCTCGATCACCGCGCTGTCCGGGGAGCAAGTCTCGCAGCTCAACGTGAACAAAGCTGCCGATCTGTCCGCGATTTCGCCGGGCGTGTTCGCCGCCGGCTCGCGCGGCGATGCCAACCCGATCTTCGCGATCCGCGGCATCGGTCTGAACGACTCCTTCGCCAACAACAATCCGACGGTCGGCGTCTACATCGATGAGATCGTGCAGCCGTTCACGCCGCTGCTCGGCTTTCCGGTGTTCGACCTCGAGCGCATCGAGGTGTTGAAGGGCCCGCAGGGCACCCTGTACGGCCGCAACACCACCGGTGGCGCCATCAACTTCATCAGCAAGCGTCCGACGCAGGAATTGGACGCGTATACGACGGTATCGTACGGCCGTTTCGAGCGCGCCGAGATCGAAGGTGCCATCGGCGGTGGCCTGACCGATACGCTGGCGCTGCGTGTGGCGGGCAAGATCACCGATCAGGGCAGCGGTTGGCAAACCAACGCGCTCACCGGCGAGAAGATCGGTGAGAAGGACTCGAAGGCGCTGCGCGCGCTGGCGCTGTGGACGCCGACCGACGACGTCGAAGTGCTGTTCAAGGCCTCGGTGCTCGATGACCGCTCGGACCTGCAGCTGCGCGAGCACGTCGGCTACAACTCCCCCGGTGGCGGCATCTGCTCCAGCTTCTACGCGGGCAAGCGCGACGAGGGCAACTGCGTCAACGCGCTGGGCTACTACGACCACACGCCTGGCCGCCGCAGCGTCGAGTCGAGCGAGCTGTACGGCCACGTGGCCGACACCGACTCGCGCGACTTCCTGCTCAACGTGGACTGGAACCTCGGAGCGGCCACGTTGACCTCGGTCACCGGCTATATCGACTTCGACCGTGTCTCCGGCGACGACAGCGACGGCTCGGCTTTGGTGCTGCTCGATTCACGCTTCCACGACAAGATCGAAGCGTTCAGCCAGGAGGTGCGCCTTGCCTCGAACGGCGACGGCGACTTCACCTGGATGGTCGGTGCCTACTATTCGTGGGACGAGCTGTCCTCCGACATCGACCAGGCGCTCGACGATCATTTCTTCCGCACCCGCGTCAGCATCGATGCGCTGCAGACCACCACCTCGTACGCGTTGTTCACGCAACTGCAGTATCGCCTGACCGACCGCCTGCGCCTGACCGGCGGCCTGCGCTACACGGAGGAGAAGAAGGAGTTCGAGTACGATGCCTTCGACACCGATCCGTTCGGCACCTCGGCGGGCCTGCCGACGCCGGTCGCGGGCATCGATGATGTGCTGCGCGAGGACGTGGTCACCGGCAAGATCGGCCTGGACTTCGACCTCACCGAGGATGTGATGCTCTACGCGAGCGCCAGCAAGGGCTTCAAGAGCGGCGGTTACAAGAGCGCCATCGCCTTCCAGCAGCCCGAGCTCGATCCGTTCTACGGCGAGGACCTGTACGCGTACGAGATCGGCGCCAAGACCACCTGGCTCGACGGCCGCCTGCAGCTGAACTCCGCGCT
>Ga0164243_10009723_pt1 | contig 13939 bp, 13 predicted proteins | sample OricompcompostOP_FD_108781 | JGI IMG/M metagenome (GOLD analysis project Ga0164243, IMG submission 108781) | Organic Plus compost microbial communities from Emeryville, California, USA - Original compost - Organic plus compost (OP) | ecosystem: Engineered > Solid waste > Mixed feedstock >... | reverse complement strand
GGCAAGACCGACCAGTTCATGCGGCTCATGCAGCTCGTGGATCGCGACTCTTTCCCGGACGAAAGCAGCGTGAACCGCGACCGCGTCCGCCCCTTCGTGATCCGCACCGAGAAGCGCGTCGCAATCAACGCGGAAGGACAGCCACTCTTCAAGCCGCGCATGACGCGGCTACACGCCGTTGCCTGGCAGGATCGTCACGCGGAGCAGCAGCGCTTGTATGAAGCGGTCACCGACTATGTGCGCCATGGCTACAATCAGGCCATGGCCGCCAAGCAGCGCCATATCGGTTTCCTGATGATCCTGATGCAACGGCTCGTGACATCGAGCACGGCGGCGATCCGCACCACGCTCGAGAAGCGCCAGGCGCTGCTCGATCAGCCACAGCTTCAGCCGTCGCTGTTCGAGGCTCCCGATGTCGAGGAATGGGCGGAGCTCGATGGTCAGGCTCAGGTCGATATCGCCTTGCAGGCGAAGGGCTGGGAGTTGGAGAAGGCGGAAGTCGACACGTTGCTCACGCTTGCACGCGCGACCGAGGCTCAGGGCACAGACGCGAAGGCCGAAGCCCTGGTGGAGCTGATCTACAAGCTGCAGCAGGAAGAGAACGACCCGGCGCTGAAGGTGCTCGTATTCACCGAGTTCGTGCCGACGCAGCAAATGCTGGCGGAATTCCTCGAGAGCCGCGGCTTTTCCGTAGCGACGCTAAACGGCGGAATGGACCTCGACGCCCGCACCAGGGCGCAGCAGGCCTTTGCGCAAGACGTGCGCATCATGGTCTCGACGGACGCCGGCGGCGAGGGCCTGAACCTTCAATTCTGCCACGTCATCGTCAACTTCGACATGCCGTGGAATCCGATGCGCGTCGAACAGCGGATCGGTCGTGTGGACCGTATCGGGCAGCCCCATGTCGTCCGCGCGTTCAACTTCGTGCTCGAGGACACGGTCGAACATCGTGTTCGGGAGGTCCTGGAAACCAAGCTCATGGTGATTGCCGAGGAATTCGGCGTCGACAAAGCGGCGGACGTGATGGACTCGGTCGAGACCGAACCGCTGTTTGACGAGCTGTTTGTCCAGGGACTTCAGAACCCCGACGCGATCGAGCAGGAATGCGACGCCGTCGTATCGCAGCTTCGATCGACACTTACGGAAAACCAGAAGAGCAGCGACCTGATCGCCGATACGCACGATCTGGATGCTGGCGACGCTCGAAAATGGCGCGATCACCCCGCTCAGTTCTGGCTGGAACGCGCGATTACCACGGGACTGCCGACGCGGGGTGGGATTGCAGTCAAAGATGGCGCTGCTTGGAGCGTGCGCTGGATAGACGGCAGCGAGTCCGCCCGGGTTTGCTTCGATGCACGCACAGCAGAAGAGCACCCTGAGCTCGAATGGGTGACATTGGAAGATCCACGCGCGCGGGCGGTCATAAGCGAACTGCCCCGGTGTGTAGGGGGGCAGCCGCTCCCATCGGTCCAGATCGGGGGGCTGCCCGATACGGTCCATGGTGTCTGGTCGCTTTGGGAAATCACCCTCTCGGCAGAGCGATTCAGCCGCAGGCGATTTCTGAGCGTCTTCGTCACCGATGACGGGCGCACTTTCATTCCGACCGCCAAGCGGATCTGGGATCTGCTTCTGACGGAGCAGATCGATGTTGCGGCCGCACCGTTGGTGGATGGCGCAGCGCGCTGGTTCGAGTTGTCCCGCGACGCGGCGCGCGCACAAGGGGAAAGGCAGTTCTCGGAATTGGTGGAAGAACACCATGCGCGCTTGGCCGAAGAGCGGGAGCGGGCGCGATACGCCTATGATGCCCGCCACCAAGCAATCGGCCGCATCGGTCTCGCGACCGTGCGCGAATATCGACGCAAGCGACTACTGGCCGAGCACGAAGCCCGAATGGCAATGCTCGATGTCGCGGAAGCTTACACGCCAGACCTGAACGCGGTGCTGATGCTCCGGATCGGTCAGGAAAAGGCGGCCGTATCATGAGCCGTTGGATCGAACGCATATTGAAAGAGTTTCCGCCAGAGCTCTCGCGTTTCTGGATCGCGGCCGATCCGGATGACGTCCTTCTCGACGAGCAAATCCTTGCGAGCCTGCGCAGTCGCGGCTTCGAAGTGCTGCCATTCGAGGATTCGGTCGGGTTCCGGACAGACTATGAAGAGCGATATCGCGCGGCCTGGGACCGTGGCGATTCCGGTCCGTCGGAGGCTTTGGTGCTTCATCTGCGGAGTGGCGTCATCGACGACCTGCCGTGGGACTATCTGCGGGATGGGCGGCGGGTCAGCCTCAGTCTAGCCGATCTCTTTCCGAAGCTCAGTTATGGCGTCGTCCGCCAAATTGGATCCGAGCATCTCGAGGTGCTGTTCGACGCCCAGTCGAAACATGCCACCCAGGTGCTCGGCGACGCCGGAACAAAGGACTTCATCCTCACTCACATCTTTGGCGTCAGCCCGTACCTTATGTCCCGGCCCGAGGCTCTCTGGCGCGACCTGCTGCGCCTACACTTCAGCGACAAGATGATACCGCCGGTTCTGGCAAGCCACGTCGTGAGCGTCCTCGAGGGGCAGAGCGCGTTCAAGGACCTACCGCTCGGCAAGCTGTTCTCGTCGAAGGCCTATTTCCTGACGGTGGTGCAGGATGCCTGGGAGCGTTTCTTGACACGGAATGGCGTGACGTGCTCGCGGTCGGTCGATACCGCGCGAGGAGTTCACGAGGCTGCGCCGGACATACCGTTTGAGCACCCAGACGTCAGGGTTCTCGCGGACTCGATGTTCCTCGATGGCACGCTTCATCCGGTGGCGATCGAGGGGCGGCCGACGGGCATACCTGATTGGGCAAAAGTCGGCGTTGTCGAGGACCCTGATGCCCTTGCGAAGCTCGTCGAAGAAGGCGCATCGCGTCTATCCGGTTCGTTGCCTGGAGCCGATGCATCCTATCGCGACTGGGCGCAGCTATCGCGCCGTCTGGGTGAGGTGATTTCCCGATTTCACGGTTTGGCGCCGGCTCGCGCCGAGCCAGTGGGTCAAAAGGTGCTCGATGTGCAGACGGCGGCCGATGCGCGTCTTCGCGAATGGGTGACTGCGCACTACGCCGATTTACCGTCCCTTCCGGCCGCCAAGGGGCCAGTGATGGTACATCATGTGCCGCGCTTCTTGTCGCTCCGTCGCGATGCCGGGGAGGCTCGCCTGGCTCTACTGGTATTCGACGGCCTGGCGATGGACCAATGGATCCAGATTCGGGAGTCCCTAGCACTTCGCGCACCAGAACTCGTCTTCGAGGAGAATGCCTGCTTTGCCTGGCTGCCGACCCTGACGTCTGTCTCGCGCCAAGCCCTGTTCTCGGGCATGAAGCCTCGGGAATTCGCCAACTCGATTGAATCGACAGCGCAGGAGCCGACACTCTGGTCCCGATTCTGGCAGGATCAGGGGTTGCGCACCAACGAGGTTCTTTATCGGAAGGGAATCAAACGGACCGAACAGCTCTCAGAGATCGAAATGGCGATCGCTGATCCGACGATCAAGGTAGCTGGAATCGTTGTCGATACAGTTGACGAGATCGTGCATGGAGCGATCTTCGGAAAGCGGGGGATCGCCAGTCAAATCTCATCTTGGTGCGAATCGGGATTTGTCGAACGGCTGTTCGGCACTCTGCTCGACGGAGGTTTTCACGTCTATCTGACAGCAGACCACGGCAATGTCGACGCCGTCGGAATTGGGCGCTTGAACCAAGGCGTTGCGACCGAGCTTCGTGGCGAACGCGTCAGGGCGTATCGGAGCGAGGCCATCTCTGCTTCGACCCCCGACCATATTGACGCCTTTCGGCTCGATATCGGTGGGCTGCCCTCAGACTTTTTGCCTCTCTTCGCGGGCGGTCGCGGCGCGTTTGTCCCGTGCGGGGAGCCAATCGTTTCGCACGGCGGTCTCTCCGTGGAGGAACTCATCGTTCCATTCATCAAAGTCACTTACGCAAGTACGAAGAAATGAGTTCAGCGACCCCACAGATTGGTTTCGATCGCTTCATCCAACTGGACTGGGCGGCGGCCGCGTTTCGCATCCGAGCGGGCCTCGCCGGAGAGGACGAACTGACCCGATTGATCGACGCAAGCCATGCTGGCGCGGCGGCAAAGAAGAAGACCCGCACCGTGCTCAATCGCCTATGGCTTGAGCCAAGAGCGGACCTCGTTGACTTCGCGGATCGCGGCGTCGGCGTCTATCGAGCATGTCCCGAGACATCGGTTTCTGCGCTCACCTGGGGGATGGCCATCGCTACCTATCCATTCTTCGGCAAGGTCGCGGAGATCGTCGGTCGGCTAACGGCATTGCAAGGGGATTGTGCGTCGGCTGAAGTACACAGGCGTATGGCTGAGACATATGGCGAGCGCGAGGGAACGCGGCGTATGACAAATATGGTGCTCCAATCGCAGGCGAGCTGGGGCGCCATCAAACGCACAATGAACGGTAAGCGCCTGGCTCGTATGCCCAAACAGAAACTACCTGGCCCGGAACCGATCGCGTGGCTTATTGAGTCGGCGCTTCGTTATTCTCGCCTATCGCTCTCAGTTTCTTCGCTTGAGAACGCACCCATCCTTTTTCCGTTTCAGGTTAATGGGGCAGCTAGAACAGCAATCGCCAAATCAAAATTCATTGATGTTTTCTTAAGTGGAAGCGAAGAGCACGTTACCCTGTTAACCGTGTAGTGTTCTTGGGAGTCTTGATACTCTTTAAAGGAGATCTACCGCTTCTCTGCTTGTCTTATGTGGCCCCATACTTCGAAGAACCCTTGGCTCAGTAGATAACGAACGATGGTTGATAAGTCTTATGTGCTCGTCGGTCGAAATCGAACTCATAGACGATGCACGGCGCAATCGCTTGGTGGTGCTGGCCCAGATAGAACAGCAGGCTGTTTGGGGCAGCCGCGAAGATATGAACCACGGCGTCGGGATCGTCGGCTGTCACCGTGCGGACATGGTTGGAGATCTGCTCGCCGAGCGCCGCAGCATGTTCGCCGCCCGCGACGCTCTGCTGGCCCGGTCCGCCCGACAAGCCGAACGAGATGAGCTTGCCTACCCCGGGCAGTCGCGTCGCTGCATAGGCGCGCGCCTGCGCCGTAGCGGGTTGCGATACGCTGATCGCGACCGCAATGTCGCGTCCTTTCCCTAGCTGTTCCTCGGTCACCTCGAACCGCATCCCCTTTGTGGCGGACCCATCGTCGGCGCGCCAGGTCCTGGCGCCAACGCGCCCCTTCTGGACCAGCTGCGTCTCGACGCCGGACTTCAGATCGAGCACGGCGCCGGCAAGAAACGCGATGGAGGCATGGGCATCGAGGATGAGCCGTAGCTTGGAAGATCGCTTAACCGCGGCCCGCAGGAAGCTCTCCACCTTCGGGCGGATATCGCGCTGCCACTCCCGTCCGTCCTGCAGATAACGCTGCCGAAAGTCGTCGATCAGGAGCAGCGTGTCCTCGGGCGCAGCGCCGACGATGTCGGCCGACGGCCCGAGAAAGCTGCGGATGGCGATCGGGAGGAACGGGTCCGGCTCCGGTGTCCGCTCCACCAGAAGCCCTTCTTCCCGGCAGAGCTGCAGAAGCAGTTCGCGGTTCAATGCGCTGAGCTGGCGGACCTTGAGCTGCCGCGCCAGCTCGTCAAACCGAAAGTCGGAATTGGCCGCGTTGCACGCGAGCACGCCCACGACCTGCGCCTTCAGATTGATTTCGGCGCGCAGCTCCTCGAGCGACCGATAGCCGTCGAGCACACGCAGGCCGCGCACGACTACCCTGAGTTCGTCATCATTTGCCAGCCTGAGATGCTCGCGCCAGCGCTTGCGCACCTTGCCCATGCGGCTCCGATCGGTCGTGCCGTCGAACAGGCGCTCGATCAGCAGAGTCCGGTCGTGACCGGAGATTAGCTCGGCCAGCGGATCGCCATCCTTGATGCGATAGGTCGTGAGGAATGTGAAATGCGCCGATACGGGCGCGGTCTTGCGAGCCTGTTGGAGCCGCTCGAGCAGGGAGAAGGATTGCGCGCCGATGAAATCGGGGTCGGTGAAGTCCTCGTATCCGAAGCGCCCGCCTGTCTGAACGTGCCACTTGACCTGGTGATACTCGGCGGAAACGCGCTCGGGGCCGGAGCGCGCGACCGGTGGGTCATATTTGACGACGACATCATCGAAGGCCTTCGGGCCGTCTGCCTCGAACGCCACCTCAACCACGCAGGAATGCGGCAGCAGAAGATTGAAGGCGTTCTCCCAGAAGACGCGCGCTTGATAGTTATCGCCGTGCCAGCGCGCGACCACCGCGTCAGCCATCGCCTTTCTCCTCGCCTACTGCCGCTCCGCAGATCATGAGAGCGGAAACTTCGGCCCGAACAGCGCGCGCCAGGCCTTGAGCGCTTCGCCGTTGCGGCCGCGCCGCGCATGATCGATCGCGATAGTCGCATCGCGGCTCGCCGCCATAAGCAGCTCGCGCGCCCGCTGCTTGCGCGTGCCATCCATGCCGTCGCTGATCGCCGGCCCCAGGCCCGCGGGATCAGGCCATGGGTCGAAGATGCGGTCGGCCAGCGTCGAGAAGAAGCCCTGGATCTCATAGTCAAAGCGGCCCTGCCAGCCGCCATGGAGGCACTGGAGGGCCATGACCTCGATGAGGAACGACGGCTTGACCGGCTTTTCGCCATGCCGGGCATTGTTGTTCCAATACTTTACCATCCGCACCAGGCCCTTCCATTCGTTCGAATAGGCCTGATGCGCCGCCGTGGCCTTGCTCGCATGGATCTCCGGATTGGTCTTGATCCACTTGCCGATGTCGTCGTCGGGGATCTCATAGTCGTCGCCGAGGGCGAACGCTGGCACGACATCCACGCTGACGACGCGGTAGTCGGTGTTGTCCTCGGCATCGATGACGACGCCGAAGTCGACGTTCACAGACCGGCTCTGCTTGCGAACCGCGTCCTTGCCATATTTCTCAACCAGCGCGTCGTAGAAGTCGCCGATCACCACCGAAGGAGCTTTGGAGTGATAGTGCTTTTCCTCCTCCTTCAGCACGAAGAAGATATCGATATCCTTGAGCGGCTTCGTCTTGGTGTGCCGAGCGTAGGAGCCGGTCAGGAAGCTGCGGTCGACCTTGAACTTGGTGGCGAGATAGTCGCGCACCTCCGTGTGCCGCGTGGACGCGTTCTTCTGCTCCTTCTCATTGAGCTCAAGTCGGCTCTTGAATTTACGGAACGCCTCATCGACGGTTAGCATCAGCTTTTCCTCCAATAGGCTGCGCTACCGCCGAGCCCGTTATGCTCGATCGTTGAGCCAAGGCTGTGCCGCACAAAGCCTTCGGTCGACCGATATTCCGCAGGCCCCCAACCCTCGACATCGGGGCGGCCGGGCCTGTTCTGCAGCAGCAGGCGATACTTGGCTTCGCTGGGCGCCAGCCCCGCCTTGCGCACGTGGTATTTGATCTGCTCGGTGTCGGTCCAGAAGCCGCCGTCGCCCGAGCCGGTCGTATAGACCACGTCGATATCCCACCGGCCAACCAGCTTGTCGGTCTTGGGGTCGAAGATTTCAAGGACCACCACCTCGAGATGCCGCGATTCCAGCCAGGTCTGCAGCGCGCGCATCTTGCTCGACCAGCCGTCGACCAGATTGGTTGGATCGAGGCCGCTAAGCCGGATGATGTCCTTAATGCTCTTCAGGATGTTGTCCGCCACATAGGTGACGGAGTGCGTCCAGGTGTTGACGGCGACGCTGGTCATGAGCCGAGAAACCCCTTTGGATCCAGCACGAGAGCCTGTGCATTCGCAGCGGCCGCAGACTCCTCTGTGGAGACAGCGGCATCACGATCGCGCGCCGTGATCCGACTGCTTTGCTGCTTGAGCGCGCTTTGGACCCAGGCGAGGTCCTCGGCGAGGCAGGGAAGCGACACGCGCCAGTCGCCCTTGAGTGGGTCGAACCCCAGCGGATCCTCGTTGGCGTCCGAGCCGTCGATCGCGTCGTCGTCATAGATGCAGTAGATGCTCGTGCGTGGTCCGTCGCAGGTCACGACGATCGCGGCGTCCTTCGGAGCCTGATCGGCGATCACGCTCGCCGCCACGCCGGCAACGGCCATCAGCTCGGTTCGCGCCGCACCGGTCTTCCCCAGGGTCAGCAGGTCGACGATCGCGGTCCAGGTTGTGTGCGCATCGCGCTGCGGCGTGCTGCGAAAGGTGCGGCTGGCGACGGTGGTCATGCTGGCTTGCCTCCTTGGATGCGGCTCGCCTTGGCGGCCCGCGCGGCGGCAAGCAGGTTCTCGATCGTGACGCGCTCCGGGTTCATCGCCGTTTGTGCGCTGCTGGCGAGGGCGGTCGCCACCATCTTGCGGATCGCTCGCCCGTCGAGCCCGACGCATTCGGCGGCGCACTGCTCGAACTGTGGCGACGAGGACAGCCGGCCGATGGCGGGATAGGTCCTGGCGAGCCCGCCAAGGCAGTCCTTCAAGATACGCGCGCAGGCGCTGCGGTCGGGCAAGGGCACATGCACGACCAGGTCGCAGCGCGAGGTGAACGCGCTGTCGACGGCCTGCGGGAAATTGCTGGTGGCGAGGAACAGCAGGTTCGGGTGCCGCTCCGCCAGCACATCGAGCTGCACCAGCACCGCGTCGGTGGCACGGTGGATGTCGATCGGATTGGCTTCGAGGCTCAGCTTCGAGCGGTCGGCCGCCAGCGTCTCCACCTCGTCGAGCAGCACGATTGTCGGGCCACCGACCGCGGCCTCCGCGATCGACTGCGAGAACAGCTCGGAGACTGCCCGTTGGGTCTTGCCCATCGCCGAGCTCGTCAGCGCATGCGGCTCGACCTCGAGCAGGCGGAAACCACCGCCTTGGAAGGACTCAGCCGTGCGATGCGCGAGGCCGCGCGCCAGCGACGTCTTGCCGGTGCCGGGCGGCCCCACGAGCAGGATGGCTCCGTGCAGGGGAAGCACGCTGCGGTCGACCTTGCCGCGCAGTGTGAAGTTCAGCACCGCCTGGGAAAGGAGCTGCGACTTCAGCGCGTCGTCGAGAATGATCGAGTCCCATAGCGCGCCAAGCGCCGGATCTGGCAAGCAACGCGTCCGCTGAATGCCCTTGGGCCGGTTTAGATCATCATCCCGCACCGCCGCCAGATTCCGCATTTCTGATCGCCTTTCCATCTTGCCTGTTGGATGAAAAAACCGCGCCTGGCGGGCGCGGTCCTGATGGGGTTAGCCCCGGGGCGGGTTGGGGTCCCGCCCATGGCTGTCGCTCTGGGCAATGCGGCCATCCCGGTTGTGGATGCGCAGCTCCGTACCCTGGCTGCGGCTTATCTCGCGGCCCTGACTGATCGCCTCGCGCTTGGTCTCGAAATGACGCGCCGCGCGCGCCGCCCCGCCGCGCTTGACATCCCAGCCGCCGCCGGGATTTGATACTACATGATGTGTATCCGGTCCGCGCTTCACCGCCATGTTGTGCCCCCTTCTGGTGTGTGGGATAAAAAGTATCGCTAGTCCGAACAAAATATGGGGAGCCGAATACGCGTTGTCAAGTACGTCATGTATCGCTACCCTGAACAGGCCAGACCCTGAACCGGAGGAGACAACGACGTGGCGACGCCGCTAGGCGATAAGATCCGGGAGCTGCGCAAGGCAAAGGGCTACACGCTCGATCGGCTTGCCGAGCTCACGGAGTCGAGCAAGAGCTACATTTGGGAGCTGGAGAATAAGTCGCCGCCACGGCCTTCGGCGGATAAGATCGCCAAAATTGCCGCGGCCTTGGGCGTGACCGCCGACTATCTCATCGACCCGACCGAGACAGTGAAGGTCGAGGACGCCACCGACAACGCCTTCTTCCGCAAGTATCGGAAGATGGATCCGGCGACCAAGGAAAAGATCCGACGAATGGTCGATCTGCTGGGTGAGGATGAATGACCCGACCGTTCTCGCCCGAGCGCTGGGCGTTCGAGATTACGCATGTCCTGAACGCCGCCTTCGGGGCGGATCGGTTTCCGATCGACATCCCGATGGTGGCCCGGGAATATACTGCTCAGCGTTTCCCGGACGACCCGATCATCAGCGTCCAGGGCGACAACCTCCCGGGCTTCGACGGCGCCCTCTTCAAGGCCCCCGCGGGCCGAAAGGGCTGGGGGATCATCTACAACAATCGGCTCAGCTCGGAGGGCCGAATCAACTTCACCCTCGCGCATGAATTCGGTCATTTCCTGCTGCACCGGCTCGCCTATCCGAAGGGCTTCCGCTGTGGCGAGCAGGACGTGGTGCGGTGGGATTCCGAATATGGACAGGTCGAGCATCAGGCCAATGTCTTCGCGGCGAACTTCCTGATGCCGCTCGACGACTTTCGCCGGCAGATCGCGCCGAATGCGAAGGTCGACCTCGACATGATTTCGCACTGTGCCGACCGCTATCGCGTGTCGCTGATCGCCGCGACCTTGCGGTGGCTCAGCTATACGCAGAGACGGGCAGTTCTGGTGGTCTCCCGCGACGGTTTCATTCTCTGGGCGCGCTCGAGCACGCCCGCGCTGAAGAGCGGGGCATTTTTCAAAACGTCGGCCGGACCTATTGAAATTCCGTCGGCATCGCTCCCGCTGAACCAGAGCCTGCTCGTGAACAGCCGTGCGAGTGCCGAGCATCCGGCGGGGGTCTGGCTTGGGGAGCCCGTTCGCGAGATGACTCTGTTTGCCGAACAATATGACTTCGCCATCTCACTGCTGTTGCTCGAAGATGAGGTGCGATTCATTGCGTTGGAGGAGGAAGCCGAGCCCGACACGTACGACAGAATGGTTCCAACGGCGCGGCGATGAACTGTTTGGCAAGCCGAGGCGTCGAAAAGCTCAAGCTGACCCTCCGCTCCATCGGAACCTGCACCCTAGGCATTCGATTCCATGGTCGATGCTCTCCAGAATTATCCCAGACCGACCTTGTAGCGCGCGAGAAGTCCAGCCAATCGGGCGCGGTCCATTGTCATCGGCTGAGGGGTGCCCGCCGGCCCAAGGTGATCACCGACGCGCTCAAAGAGCGCGACGCAGATCTCGCCATTGTCGTGGTTGGAGCGGTAGGCAATGCCGTCCGGCACCACAGGATGGTCGTGGATGGCTCGCGACCACTGTTGCGCGACGGCATGAGGACCGCTCGTGACGGCACTGGTCGCGCCGATCTGCGCTAAGCCGGGGCCGTGAAGGGAAACCAAGCGGAGAGGCGCGGTGAACTCCACTTCGGAGAAGGATCGCGCCTCTAGGAAAGTCATGGCGACGAAGCGTGCGCCAACGCTGCGGAGACAGGTTTCCGCGAAAGCACCTTCAAGCGTCGTCGCAAGATAGCAGACCCCATAGGTCTTTGTCGGATCGTCGAAGCGATTTCCGCCTGTCGAGCCGAAAAAGAGCGGACCGAGGTCGCTGCGATGGATGCGTATCAGGCGAGCGCCACTGGCAATCTCTTCAATGGGAAGCTCGCGGCTGGCGAAGTCGGGCGGCGGAAGTGGACCAGGACTAGGCGGCGCCATGTTCGCCGTAAGCCGCCGCTGCCGTCACCACATCGTCGATCTTGCCCTTGCGAAGCAGATCGATCGGCCGCTTGCCGCCAAGTCGCTGGTCGCCCGCGAGCATGAAGTTGACGCGCATCCAAGGATCATCGACCGTGAAGGCGTCGAGCACCTCTCGGATGCCGGGGAGCAGGCCGTTCTTGCCGATCTGGAAGGCCGGGTAGACATAACCGTCCCCGACGTCGAGCCAGAAGACCTGATTACGCTCCCGCTTGCGGCCGAGGCCCTGCGGCGTGATGCCCAGGTGCTCAGCGAGCTGCTGCGCGGAGAGCGCGCCGCCTTCCGCCTTCAGCATGTCTCGCTTCATCTCCGATCCGCGCAGGAAAGCCTCAGTCAGAGGATCGGGCCTATCGGGCTCGATCTCTGCCCCAATCGCGGCGGCTTCACGCAGTGAGCTGAATAGCACGTCCGTGTCGGTCGAAGCTCCAACGGCTGCCAGCAAGCGGTCGCGCGGCATCCGTTCGGCAATTCGCGCAAGGGCGCGGCCGGTCCGAAGGACAAAGGCTTCGACGAGATCCTCGCTCGGTGCGGGCTCCGAACGGCGGCTGCGCGTAGGTGCCGTGGACGCGGCGTTACCTCCGAAGTGGCTGGCGCGACTGCGGCGGCGAGTTCCGGCTGAAGCTGTGGGCGCCATGGCGATGTCCCTTGGAATGGTTCATTTGTCGTGATAGATATATTCCATGAAAGATGAAACTTCAATTGCGATTGTCATGCAGGCACGGAATCCCGCCAATTGTGCGATTCTGCACTCCTCCATGGGTCGACGCGCTGCGCCAAAAGCGCCGAGAACTGCCGAGGCCCGCCGATGTCGCGCCGGAAGAATCCCGCACAACCAATTGATATACGTGCGGTTTTGCCGGTTTCGTGCAATCTTAGGTGCATGGATGTCAAGGCTGCAGGACTCGCTTCAGCGGAGGTCATCGACTTCTTCGACTACGCGTCCCCTGAACGGCGCACAAGCCGTCAGCGGGGTGGCGCTGAGCGCCGAACCGTGGTCGCTCGATTGGGCGTGCGGATCACGGACGATTGGCCGGCACGCGTGCCGGTCACCGAGGCTGAACTGGATCTGTTCGAGGCCCATTTCGGCCCGCTCATCGATGAGCTGCTGCGCTCGACAGACTGATTTGTTGAACGGAGGTCCTGCATGAACGCCAAAGCGACCCCCGCCTTGGCGTCGCCAGGGCGTGCCGCCCTCTATCTCCGCGTCTCGACCGGGCGCCAAGCTGAGCATGATCTCTCGATTCCCGATCAGCGGCGTCAGCTACGCGCCTATTGCGAGGGGAAGGGGATCGCTGTGGTAGCCGAGTTCGTCGAACCCGGAGCTTCCGCGACGGACGACCGTCGCCCCGAGTTTCAGAGGATGATGGACGCCGCAGCGCAGAAGCCGGTGCCGTTCGACTGCATTATCGTTCACTCATTCTCCCGTTTTTTCCGTGATCAGTTCCAGCTTGAGTTCTATGTCCGTCGACTGGCGAAGAATGGGATCCGCCTGATTTCCATCACGCAGGACCTCGGCGATGATCCGATGAGCGTGATGATGCGTCAGATCATGGCGCTGTTCGATGAATATCAGTCGAAGGAGAATGCGAAGCATACCCTTCGGGCCATGCGTGAGAACGCGCGCCAGGGATATTGGAATGGCTCGCGCCCGCCGTTTGGTTACAGGATTGTGGTGGCCGAGCAGCGAGGAACGCGCGCGAAGAAGAAGATCGAGCCAGATCCCATGCAGGCCGAAACTGTTCGGCTCATGTTCCGTCTCGCCAGGATCGGCGGTGAAGACGGTCCCATGGGCTCGCGTCACATCGCTGACCATCTCAACGCGCATGGCATTCGGACTCAGACGGGCGGCCGGTGGGGCGTCGGCGCGGTCCACCAGGTCCTGACGCGTGAAACATATGTCGGCCGGCATCGCTTCAACGTGTCGGGCAAGCGGAGAGGTGAGAAGAAATCTGAGGATGAGATCGTCGAAATGGCGGTCGAGCCGATCATCAGCGAGGAGGAATTCGCCGAGGTGCAGGCGGTCATGCGTTCGCGAAGCCCGCAGCTCCGAGCGCCTCGGTTCGTGTCCGCTGGTACACTGCTTGGAGGAGTGTGCTTCTGCGCCGACTGCGGCGGAGCGATGACGCTTCGCACCTCCGGCAAGGGTGAGCAATACCGCTACTACACGTGCTGCACTGCTGCCCGACAGGGGAAGAGCGGATGCCGAGGGCGCACCATTCCGATGAATGAGTTAGACGAAATGGTCGTGTCCCATCTCGAACAGCGGCTGTTGGCGCCCGAACGGTTGGAGGAACTGCTCTCAAGTCTGCTCAAGCGCCGGGAAGAGCATACGGAGCACCTGCGAGGGCGGATCGCCGAATTGAGGAAGCAGGCGGCAGACGCCGAAGGCAAGCTCACGCGGCTGTATGAGGCAATC
>Ga0164243_10009721_pt1 | contig 13941 bp, 11 predicted proteins | sample OricompcompostOP_FD_108781 | JGI IMG/M metagenome (GOLD analysis project Ga0164243, IMG submission 108781) | Organic Plus compost microbial communities from Emeryville, California, USA - Original compost - Organic plus compost (OP) | ecosystem: Engineered > Solid waste > Mixed feedstock >... | reverse complement strand
ATAGAAAAAAGGGCTCGTGGGGAGCCCTTTCAGAGAAAGATTTTATAAAGTAGAATCTGTGTTTTCAATTTCTTGTGAAGGAACAGCTCCTTTTGGTTTCACTTTGCCGGTAACTAATTTAATGATCACTGGCAAAGTGGTGATCAGGATGATAACCAGGATGATCAGCTCCAGGTGCTCTTTCAGGCTTGGGAACAATTTATCCAGGTAATGACCAGCCAGCATCATTGAAAATACCCAGGCGAAAGAACCTATGATATTAAAGAACATGAATTTCTTTGCTTCCATCCCAACCATACCGGCCACTATCGGGGCAAAAGTACGGATGATAGGCAGAAAACGGGCGAAGAAGATAGCGCCGCCCCCGTATTTCACGAAGAAATCGTGCGCCTGGTGCAGGTGTTTTTTCCTGAAGAAAAAAGTATCATTCTTTTTGAATAAGAGGGGACCAGATTTCTTACCAAACCAAAATCCAACCATATTTCCCAATACTCCACATAACGCTATCAGCACCATTATCACTACAAAAGGCGCATGAAAGAAACTGTTGCTAAGGGCTTCACTATAAATTCCTGCAACGAAAAGAAGGGAATCTCCCGGCAGGAAAAATCCAATAAACAGACCTGTTTCTGCAAAAATAATTGCCAGCAATAGGTATAAACCACCATGTTCAATAATCCACGCTGGATTAATGAGGTGTTTGAAAAACTCAGTAATCTGGTCCATGCTAAATAAAGCTAATTTCTAGTTCAGAATCGGTAAAATACGCATTAATCTGTTAGACATTTGTTAAGTTACTCTTAGTGGCTTGCTGTTCAGGCGCCAGTTTATTCTCCCACTTTGATACAACTGCCGTTGCCATAGCGTTTCCAATAACATTGGTTGCAGAACGACCCATGTCTAAAAGGTGATCTACAGCCAGCAGTAAAATTAAGCCAGTTTCCGGAATATGGAACATAGCCAGGGTACCGGCAATCACTACCAGGGAAGCGCGGGGCACGCCTGCAATTCCTTTGCTGGTGATCATCAGGACCAGCAACATAGTGATCTGCTGATCTATTGACAACGGTATTCCATATGCCTGGGCAATGAAGAGACTGGCAAAGGTCATATACATCATGGAGCCATCCAGGTTAAAAGAATAGCCCAGGGGTAAAACAAAACTAACAATACGGTTATCGCATCCAAAACGCTCCAGTTCCTCCATGGTACGCGGATAGGCCGCTTCGCTGCTGGCAGTGCTGAACGCGAGCAACAAAGGATCTTTGATTCCTGCCAGCAACCGGAACACCGGCTTGCCCAAAATAAAATACCCTACCGTAGCGATCACTATCCATAAACACAATAAGCCGGCGTAGAACTCTACGATAAAAAGACCATAGGTTTTTAAAACGCTTAATCCCTTAACCGCAATTATGCCTGCCATTGCGCCAAACACGGCAAAAGGAGCAAAATTCATCACAAAACCTGTTACCTTCAGCATGATATGCGCCACGCTGTCCAGCAACTTCACAATCGGGTTAGCTTTTTCACCTATCGATGCCGCAGCAACACCAAAGAAAATAGCAAAAACGACGATTTGCAGTATTTCATTGTGCGCCATCGCATTTATCACACTGTCTGGCACCACATGTTCAAAAAAACTTTTTAATGTCATACTGGACTTGGCAATGCCGGTAGAGGCATGTTCGTCCGGCAACGGCAGTTTCAGGTGAAGACCGGGCTTCAGTATATTCACGAGCAAAAGACCAAGGAACAATGATACAAAGGTTGCACTGATAAACCACAGCATGGTTTTACCGCCGATGCGGCCAACGGCTTTAATATCGCCCAGCTTGGCCACCCCCACCACAAGCGTGGAGAATACCAGCGGTGCAATGATCATTTTTATCAGGCGAAGGAAAATCTCAGTGAAAATAGCCACATTATCGGCGAAGGTCTGCGGAGTGGGACTGGTTGTACCATAGTATTTATACACACCATAGCCGGTGCTGATACCAATCACCATAGCAATAAAGATGTACAGAGTAAGGCGATTCGACGATTTCTTCATGCAGCGCAGTTATTTACAGTAAAAAGTTTAAACGTTGTAACCAGAATTTTCCCAAAAATAAGGTTTACGCCGGGGAAACATACACCCGCCTCTAAAATAAAACACCGCTTTTTGGTTTTTGGATATTATATTTGGCGACTACAACAAACAACAACAGAACTAAACATCTACCTTAAAACATCAACCAATACGACTGCGTATGAGCAAACTGTTTGCTAAGAAACAACTCTCAGTTTTATTATCCGAGGCTTCCGACTCGGAAAAGGGATTAAGAAGAACGCTGGGCGCGGGTTCCCTGATTGCGCTGGGTATCGGGGCCATCATTGGCGCCGGTCTTTTTGTTAGAACTGCAGCCGCAGCAGGCCAATTTGCCGGACCTGCCGTTACCATTTCATTTATTATTGCAGCCATAGGTTGTGCTCTCGCAGGTTTATGCTATGCCGAATTTGCGTCTATGATCCCGATTGCGGGAAGTGCCTACACCTATTCTTACGCCACTTTAGGAGAATTCATTGCCTGGATCATCGGTTGGGACCTGGTGCTGGAATATGCCCTGGGCGCCGCCACAGTGGCTATAGGCTGGTCGCAGTACCTGAATAAGTTGCTGACGAATGTTTTTCATGTTACCATCCCTTATCAATGGTGTCATAGCCCGTTTGAAATTTCGGATGCCGGCGTTCGCGGTATTATGAATATACCCGCACTCTTTATCCTTCTCTTATTAACGATGCTGCTGGTAAGAGGTATCCAGGGTTCGGCTATCGTTAATAATATCATTGTAATTGTAAAAGTTGCTATTGTACTGTTATTCATCTTATTGGGATGGCAGTTCATCAATCCGGCCAATCACGTACCATTTACCATCTCACCGGATGCCGGCACTGTAACCATGCACAACGGCCAGGTAGTAGATTATTCCAACTTCTGGAACCATGGGTGGCCGGGAGTACTGCGAGGGGCCGGGGTTGTATTCTTTGCTTTCATCGGTTTTGATGCGGTATCTACTGCTGCACAGGAAACCAAGAATCCGAAGAAGAATATGCCAATAGGCATCCTGGTATCACTGGCTGTATGTACTTTATTGTATATCCTGTTCTCTTATACCCTTACCGGTATCGCTCCGTTCACTGACTTCCTGAAAGCAGGCGGCGAGGCTTCAGTTGCGTATGCCATCGACACGTATATGCCTGGATACGGATGGTTATCTACCTTCATTACAGTGGCCATCCTTGCAGGGTTTTCTTCCGTGATCCTGGTAATGTTGCTGGGTCAGACAAGGGTATTCTACTCCATGAGTAACGATGGGCTGGTACCTGCCGTGTTTGCGAAGCTGCACCCTAAGTACCGCACTCCATACCGTTCCCAGTGGATGTTCTTCGTGTTTGTATCCCTGTTCGCGGCGTTTATACCAGATAACGTAGTAGGCGATATGACCAGTATCGGAACCTTATTTGCTTTCGTGCTGGTATGTATAGGGGTGATCGTAATGCGTAAGAGCAACCCGGATGCGCCAAGAGCTTTCAAAACCCCGTTGGTGCCATTTGTACCAATCCTGGGAGCTGCGTTCTGCCTGATGATGATCATCAGCCTGGGTATTGAGAACTGGTCACGCCTGATCGTCTGGCTGCTGGTTGGGTTCTTCATTTACTTCGGCTACAGCGTGAAGCACAGTAAAGCCAGAAAAATGTTATAATATTTTTGATAATAATAAACGTAAACCGGGCAAATACCTAACGGGAATTGTCCGGTTTTCTTTTTCTTTAACACGAAAAAGGCCCTTTCCTCTGGTAAAAAACACTATTTTTGCGTTCTAATTTTAAAAAGATATACCACTCAAATGGGAAGAATATTTGAAGTAAGAAAATCGACCATGTTTGCTCGTTGGGACAGGATGGCGAAAGCATTTACAAGAATAGGAAAAGAGATTGCAATTGCTGTAAAAGCTGGCGGTCCGGATCCCGATAATAACCCTGCCCTGCGTCGTTGTATCCAGAACGCCAAGGGAGTTAATATGCCTAAAGACCGTGTTGATGCTGCTATCAAACGTGCAATGGGTAAAGACAAAACTGATTATGAAGAAGTTGTATATGAAGGATATGCTCCTCACGGTGTTGCTGTAATGATCGATACGGCTACAGACAATACTACCCGTACGGTGGCCAACCTGCGTATGCACTTTACAAAAGGTGGCGGCAGTTTGGGTAATAGCGGTTCCGTGGGTTTCCTTTTCAACCGTGTAGGTGAGTTCAAAGTAAAGAATGCAGGTCAAGACCTGGAAGAGCTGGAATTGGAATTGATCGATTTTGGTTTGGAAGAGATTGGGGAAGATAGTGAAGGCAACATCATTATCCGTGCGGCATTCAACGAATTCGGCAACATGTCGAAAGCCCTGGAAAGCAAGGGTATGGAAGTTATCAGCGCTGAATTGAAACGTATTCCTACTACTACCGTTGAATTAAACGAAGAACAGGCCAAGGAAGTGTTAGAACTGATCGATAAGTTAGAGCAGGATGACGACGTTCAGCAGGTCTTCCACAACTTGCGGTAGTTGCACGCAGAGCCGCTAAGTTTTTTTAAGGGGCATAAGGATTTTTTTAGCGGAGATTGTGTAGATTATTGCACGCAGAGTTGCTAAGTTTTTTAAAGAGGCATAAGGATTTTTTAGCGGAGATTGTGTGGTATTATTGCACGCAGAGGCGCTGAGTTTTTTAAAGAGGCATAAGGATTTTTTAGCGGAGATTGTGTGGTATTATTGCACGCAGAGTCGCTGAGTTTTTTAAAGAGACATAAGGATTTTAATAAGCGGAGATTGTATAGAAATATATGATCTCCGTTTTTTTAGCGTTTTTTTTTGCATGCAAAGCCGCTGAGTATTTTTAAAGAGGCATAAGGATTTTTTTAGCGGAGATTGTATAGAGATATATGATCTCCGTTTTTTGTAGCCATGTTTCATCGCAAACTTCTTCAACAAAATACTCATCACTCTTCTTCCCTTAAAAAAACTTACGCCCCTCTGCCCCCTTCCAACCTTTGCGTGAAAAAAAGCGTCTGCCTTGCCCGACAGACGCCTTGATTAAGGTTAACTTTCCTGAACCAAAAACAGCTAAACTTTAGCGATGATGTGCGACCGGTGCAAGGAACTCGTAACAAACTTTAACCCTTTGCCATGGTAGGTTTCCAGTTTAATCGATGGGTCCTTTGCAATGTGCTTGCGCAACCGTGTCAGGTATACATCCATCACCCGGGAAGCATACAAGTCGTCCTGGCCCCAGATGCAGGCAAGGATGTCATCCTTTCTTAGCTTTTTGTTTGAATTTTCACATAGAAAGCGAAGTAACTCCGCTTCTTTTGGGGCCATCCTAACATGGGTATCAGCATCTTTGTGTCTGATGTGATATTGAGAATAATCGAAAATCAGGTTACTGACAGTGTATACCACTCTTCGTTCGCTCAGCAATAGTTTGCTGCGTTTAAGGTATACGCTGATCCTGCATAGCAGTTCCTGGATGTTGAACGGCTTTGTAACGTAATCATCTGCACCGGCTTCAAAGCCCTGTAACTTGTCCTGCTCCATATACCGGGAGGAAGTAAAGATGATCGGCACGTTTACGTCCATAGACCTGATGTCCGCTGCTAAAGCGAATCCGTCTTTTTTGGGCATCACCACATCGAGTAAGCAAAGATCAAAAATATGGGTCTGGAATCGTTCCCATCCTTCTTCACCATTCTCGCACAGGCTTACATTATATCCTGCCCGTTCTAACTGTCTTTTAACTACTTTACCGAAGAAGATATCATCTTCTACTAAAAGAATGCTAGGCTGCATGTTGTAACGTTGGTTTTTAAGCGAATAATCAGATTTTAGTTGGTACCTATAAGTATTAGGTGTAATTCTTACGTTTATTCAAAAATAAACAAGAAAAAAGAACGTAAAACGTTCATTATCATTCACTTTTCAACCAATATTCATTTCAGTCAATCGCTCAAATGAAATACCCCGGTTGATAATTTTTCCTGTTAAAAGAGTGTACTATATATAAAACAGGAGAAAAAATCCACCGGGGTATTCCCAACTAAAATATTTTCAAAAAAAGCTTAAATCACGTTCACAGGTTTGCCCTCCAGGTATGCCTTTAAATTGTTCACTACTCCATTCAGTAACCTTTCACGGGCCGACCTGGTAGCCCAGGCAATATGAGGCGTAATAACAGTGTTAGGCGCCGCTGGCAATGGATTATCTGCTGCCGGCGGTTCCGTACTTAATACATCCAGCGCCGCACCGGCAATCACTCCTTCTTCCAAAGCCCTGGCCAGGTCAGTTTCATTGATCAGCGGGCCACGGCTGGTATTAATTAAGAACGCGCCTGGTTTCATTGTTTTCAGCAATGCAGCATTCACAAATTCTTTATTATCTGCAGTTAGCGGGCAATGTAATGAAACAATATCCGCTTCCTTAAAACAGCTAGCCAGGTCTGTGAAGGTAACGCCTTGCATCGCATCTCTCTCCGGATGCTTATGGCTGGCAATCACCTTCATATTGAAGGCCAGCGCGATTTTAGCTACAGCCCTTCCTATCTGCCCCAAACCTACAATGCCTAAAGTACTCCCGGCCAATTCACGCAATGGTGTTTTCCAGTAACTGAAATCCGCGCTCCTGCTCCATTCTCCGGCTCTTACGCTCTCTGCATGCAACCCCACATGATGACATAATTCCAGTATCAGCGCAAAAGTTAACTGCGCTACCGAATCGGAACTGTATGCAGGCACATTGGTAACTGTGATCCCTTTTGCCTTTGCTGCAGGGATATCCACTACATTGTATCCTGTAGCCATCACGCCTACATACTCAAGGTGTTTCAGCTCATTGATCGCCGTACTGTTCACGATCGCTTTGTTGGTAAGCACGATCTCCGCATCCTTAGCCCGCTCCGGCACCTCCGCTACAGGGGTTCTGTCGTATACTGTCACTTCTCCCAATGCTTTCAACGCCTGCCAGTCGAGATCCCCGGGATTCAATGCGTACCCGTCCAATACAACTATTCTTTTCATACCTGAAATTTTGATGCTTAGTGTTTATAGTATTAAAGATAATCAGCTTGCCGGTGTAATCCTTTCCGTTTATCAAATGAAATAATTATTAACTATCCTCTTTCCTCTTTTCTTACGTTGTAAAAGAGCAGACATTTGCACTGCCATAATAAGCCGAAAAATACTCTAAGCCTTCAACTGCTTAACCTAAATCAAGAAGCCGCCAACCAGCAGATCTATGCTAGTCTGGCGGCTTCGCCAATAAAAAAAGAAGCCCGGCAATGGCCAGGCTCCCAGGTATTTTTCCTATTCTCTCATCATATCCATTATCACACTCACAACATCTTCTGTATTGGGCTTGGAGAAGTAATCGCCATCTGATCCGTAAGCCGGCCTGTGCGCCTGTGCGCTCAAAGTACGTGGCGCTACGTCTAACCAGCGGTAACCACCCTGCTTTTCTATCACTTCCTGGAACATATAGGCAGTGCCTCCGCCTGGTACATCTTCATCCACGAACAGTATCCTGCTGGTCTTCTTCAGCGATTCAACGATGCTGTGGTTGATATCGAAAGGCAGTAATGTTTGTACGTCTATGATCTCGCAGGAGATGCCTACTTCGTTTAGGGTATTCACCGCTTCTTCAACAATACGTACAGTAGAACCATAGGTAACTATCGTAATGTCATCGCCGGCTTTCAGCACTTCAGGAATGCCCAAAGGCACGGTGAAAGTTTCCAGGTTGGAAGGCAGTTTCTCTTTCAGGCGGTAGCCATTCAGCGATTCTATCACTATGGCAGGTTCGTTTGCCCGCAATAAAGTGTTATACATACCTGCGGCCTGCACCATGTTCCGTGGTACGCAAACGTGCATCCCTCTCAGTGAGTTGATGATCATCCCCATTGGCGAACCGCTGTGCCAGATGCCTTCCAGCCTGTGTCCGCGTGTGCGTACGATCAACGGGCAATGCATCACTCCTTTGGTACGATATTGCAAAGAAGCTACATCATCGCTCAATGGTTGCAATCCATATAGCAGGTAATCCAGGTACTGGATCTCCGCAATTGGCCTGAGTCCTCTCAACGCCATGCCTATACCCTGCCCCATGATAGTTAGTTCACGTATACCGGTATCGGATATACGATCTTTTCCATGTTTCTGTTGCAGACCGGCAAAGCCCTGGTTAACATCCCCGATTTTTCCCACATCTTCTCCAAAGGCAAAAACCTTTGGATTATGAGTGAATAACTGATCGAAGTACCTGTTAAGTATTTCATACCCGTTCACCATGATGCTATCGCTATCGTAGGCGACAGGCACTTCGGGAACATTGAGGGCCGAGTTGGCTCCTGTCGCATAGAGGAAAGAATTGTAGCTTTCCTTTTCTGTTTTCAGGTAGTTATCGTACCAATGTTGCAATCCCTGCACCAGCGGGTGCTGGCTAAGGGCGCGGTGACGGAGTAAAATATTCGCTGTTGTTTTTAAGATATCCCTGCGTTGCGGTTCCCTGTTGTTTTGAAGATCGCGGATCGCTACATTGATTGCAGTAGCGTCGGCGCCTTCCAGATTAGCAATAGGAGCGGCTAAAGCAGCAAATGATTGCACATGTTCTTTGATAGGAGCCAGGTATTTTTCCCAGGCCGATCTCTTTGCTTCCTGTACACTGGCTTTAGCTTCAGCTTCCAGTTTATTGAGTGTTTCTTCGTCTGCCAATGCGTTTTCCAATATCCAGGAACGCATTTTAAGATTACAGTCAAACTCCCTTTCCCAAGCCAGGCGCTCCTTACTCTTATAGCGTTCGTGAGAACCGCTGGTAGAGTGGCCCTGGGGCTGGGTGATCTCTTCTACATGGAAGAGTGCCGGAACATGCGTGTCGCGGATCTTCTGGATGGCGGTTTCAAAAACTTCGCACATGCCAGCATAATCCCAACCTTTTACATTATATATATCAAAACCGTTAGAATCCTTCGTTTTGCGGAACCCTTCAAGAGCTGCGCTGATAGAGTTCTTCGTGGTTTGGAATTTACGGGGAACCGAAATGCCATACCCATCATCCCACACAAAAACAGCCATTGGTACCTGTAATACGCCGGCTGCGTTGATAGTTTCCCAAAAATGGCCTTCAGAGGTGGAAGCATCGCCAATGGTAGTGAAACAGATTTCATTACCATTATTGGATAAACCAGGAAACTGATGTAAAACAGGAACTTCCCTGAACAACTTAGAGGCGTAGGCCAGTCCCAACGAACGAGGCATCTGCGCGGCAGTAGGCGCCATGTCTGCTGCCGAGTTTTTCATATCCGCAAGGTTTAACCAGTTACCATCTTTATCGATGTTTGGTGTTGCGAAATGCGAATTCATCTGCCGCCCGCCTGAAAATGGGTCATGCGCCAAATCCGGATCCGCATATAACTGCGAGAAAAACTGCTCAGGTGTGGCAATACCTGTGGCAAACGCAACAGTTTGGTCGCGATAATAACCGGAACGAAAGTCGCCTGGCTTAAAGTATTTGGACATTGCAATCTGCGCCACTTCTTTCCCATCCCCGAATATGCCAAACTTTGCTTTGCCTGTAAGAACTTCCTTACGGGCCAGCACGCTTACTTCCCTGCTTTCGCAAGCCAACCTGTAGTCATTTAGCACTTCCTTACGGAATTCGTCGAATGACAACCGGCTTTCTGTATTCATAGCGAGTTCGTTATTTTCTATCATGCCTCATGGTTAAAGTACAAAAGTAAGGTTAATTATACAGTTGAAAAATGCTGGAAATCTTTCATTTAAAATAATCTGATTTTTTTTAATAAGAATTTAATAAATTGTAATCTAAGTAATACTTTTTGGCTGTAAATTTGTTCTTAGCAAGAAAGATATCAATAATTTTTAACCGTCGCATTAAAACCATCATATGAAAATGAAAAAATTTATCTTATCCCTGTTTGCAAGTCTGCTGTTTACTACTGCTCTTTGGGCTCAATCTACTACTTCCAACCCGGCAGACGCTAAAGTAAAGTTTGTTAAAGAAACTATTGATTTCGGAAAAACTGATCTTAACAAGCCTGTTACTGTTGATTTCGAATTCACTAATATATCCAAAGAGCCTGTTGTGATTGAAACAGCGCGCGCCAGTTGCGGTTGCACCACTCCAAAATGGACACAGGAACCAATCGCACCCGGTAAAAAAGGTAAAGTAACCGCCAGTTACAGCGCTAACGGTTTAGGTCAACAGAACAAAACCATCTGGGTTAAATTCAGAGGCGTGGATCAGGATAAAGAATTACACCTGACAGGTACCGTAGGCGGAGCTAACAACAAGTAAGCCCAGACTACACTGAAATATAACTAAAGACCTTGCAGCCCAGTGCTGTAAGGTCTTTTTGTTTTTTATAGTAATCCTATCTTTGCACCCGTAAAGAATCAAAACAATTTTATGCCTACCATTAGTAAAAGAGGTGAACAAGTACCTCCTAGTCCAATCAGGAAGCTGGTTCCGTTTGCTGAAGCTGCAAAAAAAAGAGGGACTAAGGTCTATCACCTGAATATCGGCCAACCCGATATTGAAACACCAAAACCAATGCTTGATGCGGTTCGTCAATCCAATTTTAAGATCCTGGAGTACAGCCACAGTGCAGGCAACGAGAGTTATCGCCGGAAATTAGTTGAATACTACGCCCGATTCGACATTTCACTGACTCATGAACAAATTATTGTTACTACCGGTGGGTCTGAAGCCATCATCTTTGCTTTTATGGCCTGCCTGGATCCGGGAGACGAGATCATAGTTCCGGAGCCTTTCTATGCGAACTACAATGGGTTTGCTACGGAGGCGGAAGTAAAAGTAAAAACCATCACCTCCAGCATCGAAAGCGGTTTCGCTTTACCCGCAATGGCTGATTTTGAAAAAGCAATCACTTCAAAAACCAAAGCTATCCTGATCTGTAACCCTAATAATCCTACCGGTTACCTTTATAGCAAAGAGGAGCTGGAAGTATTGAAACAGTTGTGCCTGAAGCATGACCTGTTCCTTTTTTCTGATGAAGCGTACAGGGAATTCTGTTATACAGGGAAGCATTTCAGCGCTATGAACCTGGACGGACTGGAGAACAATGTTATCGTAATGGATACCATCTCTAAACGTTACAGCGCATGCGGAGCCAGGATTGGCGCCTTTGTTACCAAGAACCAGGAGGCGTTAACCGCTGCTATGAAACTGGCGCAGGCCAGGTTAAGCCCGCCAAGTTTTGCACAGATCGCGGCAGAAGCGGCTGTAGACCTGCCATTAGATTACTTCGACGGGATCAAAGCAGAGTACCAGAGCCGTAGAGATATCCTGGTAGCTATGCTGAATGAAATTCCTGGTGTTTTTTGTCCGAACCCCGGCGGTGCATTCTATGCGATGGCCAAATTACCGATCGACGATTCCGATAAATTCTGCCAATGGATACTTGAATCCTTTGAATTTGAGGGTCAAACTGTCATGATGGCACCTGGAACGGGCTTTTATGCGACGCCAGGCTTAGGAAAAGATGAGGTCAGGCTGGCATATGTGCTGAATCAGGCAGATATCCGTCATGCTATCGTCTGTTTGGCAGAAGCTTTAAAGGTTTATCCTGGCAAGACTTCCAAATAATTTTTGTGCGAAGATGATATCAAAGTGATATAATACAGCAGCCAGATACATTAAAATAAATTCTATATTTATTTTTTATCCAAAAAACATGATTTTTTTAGGTACCACTGTTGGAAAATTGATATTTTTCTTCGTATATTTGATGTAGAAACAACAACAAAGTCAAAAATTATCAAATTATAAAAATATTTACATATACGATGACTGCAAAATCTAAACTTGTTTAAGAAAAATTTAACCTGCTTTTTTTCTTATAAAGTAGTTTTGGTCCGACCTTTGACTTATTAAACACAGAAGAGAATTATCAATCTTCTGTAAAATCAAAGAATAACTAAAACGTTTTAGCAAAATATCGTATTTTTGTATCAGTTTTTCATAACGTGGAATTTATAAAGGCAAACGGCTCTGATCGCAGAGCCGTATTTTTTTGCCCTAAACCCACCCAAGCAGGCCAATTTTCGCCAAAAAATGATACATTTTCATCCTTTTTAAAAAAAATTGAAAAAATATTGGCCTTTCCGTTTACCTTTTTTGTATAATATTGTTATGTAATAAAACGGGCGAATAACCTGACAGTTATTTCGTTTGTTTTCATAACGTGGAATTTTAAAATGCAACGGTCCCGATTCTTCGGGACCGGTTTTGTTTCACGCAAAGGGGGTAAGGGAGGCAAAGAGGCGTAAGATTTTTTTAAGAAAGAAAAAGTAAGGGATAAGATTTTTTAAGAAAGAAGAAGTAAGAGGGCAAGATTTTTTAAGAAAGAAGAAAGTGAGGGGATAAGATCTTTAAGAAAGAAGAAGTAAGGGGACAAGATTGTTAAGAAAGAAGAAGTAAGGGACAAGACTTTTAAAGAAAGAAGAAGTAAAAAAATAAGAGGGCAAGATTTTTTTATATAAAAAGGAGGAGCGAAGAATGTATATGTACATTACATTCTTCGCTCCTCTTTATATTTCTTATGTTTCTTTGCTTTCTTATGCCGCTCTGCGTGCAACCGCTACTTTTTATGCTTACGGATCAGAGAGAAGAAGTCGTCGAACAGGTAGCGGCTATCGAATGGTCCCGGAGTTGATTCGGGGTGATATTGCACACTGAATGCCGGTTTATTCTTCATCCTGATACCTTCTACTGTGCCATCGTTCAGGTTCACGTGTGTCACTTCAATATTTTCATTGGCAGCAACCGCATTGGCGTCAACTGCGAACCCGTGGTTCTGGGTAGTGATTTCACAAAGGCCAGTTTGCAGGTTCTTTACCGGGTGATTCAGACCGCGGTGACCATGGTGCATTTTGTAAGTAGGAATATCGTTAGCCAATGCCAGTAACTGGTGACCAAGGCAGATACCAAACATTGGTTTCTCTGCATCCAGGATCTTTTTCACTGTATCTACTGCATATTTCAACGGTGCAGGATCGCCAGGGCCGTTTGAAACGAAGTATGCATCCGGTTTGAACTCTTCAAGCACTTCGAAAGGAGTGTCGGTAGGGAAAACCTGCAGGTAAGCGCCTTTTTCGGAAAGGCATTTCAGCATATTCCTTTTTACACCGTTGTCCATTACCGCGATACGGATATCTGCAGCTGGATCACCTACATTGTACGCCTCTTTGGTAGAAACTTCCTTGCAAAGCGCAAGGCCTTCCATGGAAGGAACTTTAGCCAGCTCAGCCTTCAGTTTTTCTACATCCAGGATCTCAGAAGAAATGATACAGTTCATTGCTCCTTTGCTCCTGATATGAGAAACCAGTGCACGGGTATCTACATCATAAATAGCTACCAGACCGTTATCTGTCAGGAACTTTTCCAATGACTCATCTGCCATTTTCCTGGAATAATTGTAGGAGATGTTTTTAGCAATTAAACCACTGATCTTCACACTACTACTCTCTACATCATCCTTCTTGGTACCATAGTTACCAATGTAGCAGTTGTTCATTATAAGTACCTGTCCTTTATAAGAAGGGTCTGTAAACACTTCCTGGTAACCCGTCATACCGGTATTGAAAGCTAACTCACCGGCAGCTGTGCCAATTTTCCCAAAAGCTTTTCCCTGAAAAACCGTACCGTCGTCTAACAGCAGTATGGCAGGTTGGATGGTTCTTGTCTGAGGCATTTGTGGTATCTGTGTTGTTTTATATTTTAAAAAAAACCTTCAAGGGATTGTTGGCCCTGAAGGTTCGGATAAAAAACCGTGCAAAGTTATGAAATGCAACAGTTAATTGCAGATTTTTTTTGTCGTTAT
>Ga0164243_10009718_pt1 | contig 13944 bp, 11 predicted proteins | sample OricompcompostOP_FD_108781 | JGI IMG/M metagenome (GOLD analysis project Ga0164243, IMG submission 108781) | Organic Plus compost microbial communities from Emeryville, California, USA - Original compost - Organic plus compost (OP) | ecosystem: Engineered > Solid waste > Mixed feedstock >... | reverse complement strand
GCGCGAACAGTTTTTCACGGGGCGAGCCGATTGGAATGCCATTCGGGAGGTCAAGGACGCTGTGTCCATACCAGTTGTCGCCAATGGTGATCTGACCGAGGTCGAAGACGCCGTTGTGATGCTGGAAGATTCAGGCGCCGACGGCGTCATGGTAGGCCGTGGCGCGCAAGGACGTCCATGGTTCCTTGGCGAGGTCGCTCATTTCCTTGAAACCGGCTCGCGCAAGGAGAGCCTGGATCTCGCGACACAGCACGCGATCGCACGCGAACATTATGATGGCCTTCTATCCCTGTACGGACGGGATACGGGGGTACGGCATGCGCGCAAACATCTTGGGTGGTATCTCGACGAGGCTTGCCGGACGGCGGGGGTCGCGCTTGATCCGCAGCTCAAAGCAAAGGTCATGATGGCATCCACTCCCGAAGATGCACAGATGAAGCTTGCAGATGCTTATGACAGCCTCGCTTGGAGGGTTGCCGCGTGAGCGTTCTCGTCGATAACTACGTCAAGGAAATCGGATTCTCTGACGCGGACAGCGTCATCAATGCCTTGCCGCACCCGATCCTGTCGATCGATGAACGCGACCGCGTGACGGGAGCGAATGCGGCGGCGGAAACTTTCTTTCGAATGAGTTCGACGCTGCTGCGTCGATTGCCAATCGCCGATATCGTTCCGTTCGGCTCGCCCTTGCTCGTTCAGCTCGCGCAGGTTCGCGAAAGGGGGGCTCCTGTCAATGAATACAGGGTCGATCTCGGCACGCCACGTATCGGTTCTTCACGCGTGGTTGATATTCACATCGCTCCGCTTGGCGATACAGATGGCCATCTTGTCATTATGCTTCAGGAGCGAACGATCGCCGACAAGATGAACCGGCAGCTCACGCATCGCGGTGCGGCACGTTCGGTCATTGCGCTTGCCTCCATGCTGGCCCACGAGATCAAAAATCCACTGTCCGGCATCCGTGGAGCCGCGCAGCTTCTTGAAGCCTCGGCCGCTGACGATGACCGTGCATTGACACGGCTGATCTGCGACGAGACAGATCGTATCGTGAAGCTTGTCGACCGCATGGAAATATTTTCAGACGAGCGGCCTGTGGAACGCGAAGCGGTCAATATCCATGTTGTACTTGAACATGTACGACGGCTTGCTCAATCGGGTTTCGCCCGGGACATCAAGATCGTCGAGGACTACGATCCGTCGTTACCGCCCGTACTCGCCAACCGCGATCAGCTCATCCAAGTTTTTCTCAATCTTGTGAAGAACGCCGCCGAGGCGGTCAATGGCGTATCTGAAGCGGAAATCCATCTGACGACGGCGTTCCGGCCCGGCGTGCGTCTCAGCGTGCCTGGTGCGCAGGCGCGTGTCAGTCTGCCGCTTGAGATTTGCGTGCGCGACAATGGCCCAGGCGTGAGCGAAGACCTTTTGCCCCATCTTTTCGATCCGTTCGTGACAACGAAGCCGTCCGGATCCGGCCTCGGACTTGCGCTGGTCGCCAAGATCATCGGCGACCACGGCGGCATTGTCGAATGCCAGTCCCAACCCCGGAACACGACGTTCCGTGTTCTGATGCCGATTTTCGCTGGTGAAACGCCGAGTGATGGCGGAGATATGACCTGATGTCCCACGGAAGCATTTTGGTTGCAGATGATGATGCCGCGATCCGTACGGTCCTGAACCAGGCATTGTCACGCGCCGGTTACGAAGTCCGCACCGCTGGTAATGCCGCGACCCTCTGGCGTTGGGTGACTCAGGGAGAGGGTGATCTCGTTATTACCGATGTTGTGATGCCCGACGAGAATGCGTTTGACCTTCTACCGCGGATCAAAAAGTTCCGGCCGGAACTTCCCATCATCGTCATGAGCGCGCAGAACACTTTCATGACGGCGATCCGTGCTTCGGAGCGCGGCGCATATGAATATCTGCCGAAACCTTTCGATCTGAAGGAATTGATCGCGATTGTCGGCCGCGCCCTGACAGAGCCGAAAGCACACACGGACTCCAGCAATCCCGAAGAAGTTGAAAACATCCCGCTCGTCGGCCGTTCGCCGGCCATGCAGGATATCTACCGGGTCCTTGCGCGTCTCATGCAAACAGATCTCACCGTGATGATCACGGGAGAGTCGGGCACAGGTAAGGAACTCGTTGCCCGCGCTTTACACGACTATGGCAAGCGCCGCACCGGCCCGTTCGTTGCGATCAATATGGCGGCCATTCCGCGTGATCTCATCGAGTCAGAACTGTTCGGCCACGAGAAAGGTGCCTTCACTGGCGCCCAGGCGCGGTCCACTGGTCGGTTCGAACAGGCTGAGGGCGGCACACTCTTTCTTGATGAGATTGGCGACATGCCCATGGAGGCGCAGACCCGTCTTCTGCGCGTGCTACAGCAGGGTGAATATACGACCGTCGGCGGACGCACGCCGATCAAGACGAATGTCCGCATCGTTGCGGCCACGAACAAGGATTTGAAAGTCCTTATCCAGCAGGGTCTGTTCCGCGAGGATCTCTTCTTCCGCCTCAATGTCGTGCCGCTTCGCCTGCCGCCGCTTCGCGAACGTTCGGAAGATGTTCCGGATCTCGTCCGCCATTTCTTCGCGCTTGCGGAGCGCGAGGGGCTGCCGGCGAAACAGGTGGATGCGGGTGCGCTCGATCGCCTCAAGCGCTATCGCTGGCCGGGCAATATCCGCGAGCTCGAAAATCTCATCCGCCGTTTGGCGGCGCTCTATCCACAGGATGTGATCACGGCTTCGATCGTCGATGCGGAACTTGCCGAACCGGCGATCGCACCGGGTGCGGAGGAGAGCGCCGGCGCTCCGGACGAAATCGCGCCCGCCGTCGAACGATTCCTGGCCAACTACTTTGCCCAGTATGGAGATGCGCTTCCGCCTCCTGGCCTCTATCACCGAATTCTGCGTGAAATCGAGCAGCCTCTCTTGGGAGCGGCTTTGGCCGCGACGCGCGGGAACCAGATTCGCGCCGCCGAATTGCTCGGCCTCAATCGGAACACCCTTCGCAAGAAAATTCGCGATCTCGATCTGAGGGTTATTCGCAACGCCCGGTAAAAGTCCCGTTCTGCCCCGAAGCTGTCACATTTGAACAACAGTGTCGCGTTGCTGCATCACCAACGGTAAGATTGGTTTTGCCGCAGGCTTGGGATGGGAACTTTGGCTGTCGAAACAATCAGCGCCGATGCAGAAACGCAGCCTGAACTTCCAACCGTAAAACCGGTGGGATCGTCGCGGTTTGGTGCAGTTGTTCTTGTCCTTGCGCTCATAGCCACGCTAACGACCTTCCTTGTCCTCGCGGGGTTCACGCCGTATCCGCCGACGCACAACGTCGTCGTCACCATGCTCGGCATCAACGCCGCCTTTGGCGTGCTGCTGCTGGGAATCATCGTCTGGCAGGCACGCTCGCTCATTCTGGCGCGACGGCGGCGGCGGGCAGGGGCCAGGCTGCACCAGCAGGTTGTGCTTCTCTTCGGCATCATCGCGATGACACCTGCTTTGCTTCTTGCGGCCGTGGCAGTGGTCACTCTGGACAGGGGGCTCGACCAATGGTTCTCAACCCGTGCGCGGGCAATTGTTGACAATGCGCTTGTCGTTTCGCGCGCTTATCTCGAAGAGCAGTTTCGGACGATACGCGCCGAAACGCTTGCCATGGCGAATGACCTCAATCGCGAGCGTGCCCTGTTCGACAATGATCGCGCGCGCTTTCGGGATCTGGTCACCGTCCAGTCCACCATCCGCGGCATGCATGCGGCCTATCTCCTGAAGCGCGATCTGACCATCGTCGAGCGTGCGGCCAATGACGGCGGGCGCCCGATGCAGATGCCCTCGCCGAATGCCTTCGAGCAGGCAACGGCGACCGAGCCGGCGATCCTCTCGCCAAACAGTCAGAATCTTATCGGCGCGGTTTTCAAGCTCGCCGCCTATGATGATCTGTGGCTGTTCGTCGTCCGGGCGGTCGATCCGCGCGCGACGCACTATCTCCGGATGACCGAAGCGGCCGCCGCCGAATATATCGCTCTCGACCGGCGACGGTTCGGGGTCCAGGTTGCCTTCGGTCTTATGTATTTTGTGATCGGCCTGACACTGCTTCTGGCGGCAATCTGGATCGGTCTCGCTTTCGCCAACCGGTTGGTTTCTCCGATCAGCCGGCTCATCGGCGCGGCAGATCAGGTCGCAAGCGGAAATCTGTACGTTCAGGTTCCGCATGGGAAAAGGGAAGGGGACCTCGGCGGACTCGCCGAAACATTCAATCGCATGACCGCCCAGTTGCGCACCCAGCGCAACGCATTGCTCGAGGCGAGCGAGCAGATCGACGAACGTCGGCGTTTTACCGAAGCCGTACTCGCCGGTGTGACGGCCGGTATTGTCGGCCTGACGGGTGATGGCCGCATTACCCTGGTCAACCGTACGGCCAGCCAGCTCCTGGGGGCGAGTGAGGAAGATCTGCTTCATCGCTCGCTTCTGGAAGTCGCTCCGGAATTCGCGAACCTCTTCGATGAAGCTGTGAACGCCCGTTCACGGCTTGTGCAGGGAACGGTGACGCTTGCGCGTGCCGGACGCGAGCGCACGGTGAATGCCCGTGTGACGCGGGAGCAATCCGGGGCACCGGAACATGGCTATGTCGTGACGCTGGACGACATCACTGAGCTGGTTGCCGCCCAGAGGACATCCGCCTGGGCGGATGTGGCGCGTCGTATTGCTCATGAGATCAAGAACCCGCTGACGCCCATCCAGCTTTCCGCCGAGCGCATTCGCCGCAAGTATGGAAAGAATATCACCGAAGATCGGGAAGTGTTCGATCAGTGTACGGATACGATCGTACGCCAAGTCGAAGACATCAAGCGCATGGTCGATGAATTCTCGTCCTTTGCGCGTATGCCAAAACCGGTGATCGAGGCGGAGGATGTCTCCGAGACGATCCGCCAGACGGTCGTCATGATGCGGATGGGCAATCCGGAGATCACCATTGATCTCAACATGCCCGAAGAGTCTCTCGTCGCTCGTTTCGACCGGCGTCTGCTTTCGCAGGCCGTCACCAATATCATCAAGAACGCGGCGGAAAGCATAGCCGCTGTTCCGGAGGCTGAGCGCGGCGAAGGGCGGATCGTTGTCGAACTACGCGGCGAACGAGATAGGGTGGTGATTACAGTGACAGACAATGGCGTTGGGTTGCCAGAAGAGAACCGGTCCCGTCTGCTTGAGCCTTATATGACTACACGAGAGAAAGGCACGGGGCTTGGGCTCGCGATCGTCACGAAGATTCTCGAAGAGCACGGCGGCGGAATTGAGCTGGGAGACGCTCCGGCCGTCGCGCTCGGCGGACGCGGAGCGCGGATCACTTTGTGGTTCCCGCGCGGCGTTGATCCGAAAATCAATCAAAAATCGAAGGCGGATGCTGACGCATGAGTGCTGACATTCTGATCGTCGATGATGAGGCCGATATCCGGGAGCTTGTCGCGGGAATTCTCGAGGACGAAGGATATAGGACACGCGTGGCGCGCAACAGCGATCAGGCCATCGCTGCCGTGGAGGAGCGTCGTCCTCACCTCATTTTTCTGGATATCTGGTTGCAGGGATCGAAGCTGGATGGAATGCAGATTCTGGACGCCATCAAGGAAAGGCATCCGGAGGTCCCTGTTGTCATGATTTCCGGGCACGGCAACATCGAGACCGCCGTGGCGGCGATCAAGAAAGGTGCATACGATTTCATAGAAAAGCCGTTCAAGGCCGACAGGCTCGTCCTCGTGGCAAGCCGGGCGCTCGAAGCTTCCCGCATGCGCCGGGAACTACGCGATCTGCGTCAGTATTCCGGTCATGCTTCGCGTTTGGTGGGCAAGTCCTCGGTCATGAACCAGCTCCGCGGCACCATTGAGCGTGTGGCGCCGACAAATAGCCGTGTGCTCATTTCCGGTCCATCCGGATCGGGCAAGGAACTGGTGGCGCGTACGCTGCACTCGCTTTCACTGCGCGCCAGCGGACCCTTCGTCGCCGTCAATGCCGCGGCAATTACGCCGGAAAACATGGAGGTGGCGCTCTTTGGCGTGGAGGCGGACGGTAACGGACGGGCGAGGTCCGTAGGTGCGTTGGAGGAAGCCCATGGCGGCTCGCTCTTCATCGACGAAATCGCCGACATGCCGAGGGAAACGCAGAACAAGATTTTGCGTGTGCTTGTCGATCAGAGTTTCACGCGGGTCGGCGGTTCGAACAAGGTGAACGTCGATGTGCGTATCATCTCGTCGACGAGCCGCGATCTTCCTGCTGAAATTGCCGCCGGGAATTTTCGCGAAGATCTTTTCCACCGTCTCGCCGTCGTGCCGATCCGGGTTCCCGGTCTGGCGGAGCGCCGCGAGGATATCCCGGAGATGATCGACTATTTTCTCGATCAGATTTCGCAGCAGACGGGCCTTGCCAAACGCGTCATCGGCGAGGACGCGCTCGCTGTGCTGCAGTCGCATGACTGGCCGGGAAATGTCCGTCAGCTTCGCAACAACATCGAACGATTGATGATTCTTGCCGGCGGTGATCCCGACGCGGTCATTACGGCGAGCATGCTGCCCTCGGAGATCGGAACTATGGTGCCGCCGACTCCCACCGGCGTCGGTGGAGAGCAGCTGATGGGTATGGCTCTCCGCGAGGCGCGTGAGGTGTTTGAGCGTCAGTATCTGATCGCGCAAATAAGCCGCTTTGGGGGCAATATCTCGCGTACGGCCGAGTTCATCGGCATGGAGCGGTCGGCGCTGCACCGCAAGCTCAAGGCTCTTGAAATCGGTTGAAGCGAGAGGCTGTATCGGGTCCTGGTGAGCGGAGAGAAAAGTTGTGAGCCGCGTTGTTTATGTGAATGGACGCTACGTCCCCTATGCGGAGGCGCAGATCCATGTCGAGGACCGCGGCTTTCAGTTTGCGGACAGTGTCTATGAAGTTTGCGAGGTTCGCGACGGACGGATTATCGATGAGCGACGCCACCTGGCGCGGCTTAATCGCTCGCTGAAAGAGCTCCGTATAGCAACGCCCATGAACGATGCATGCATGCAAGTGGTCTTCGGCGAGGTGCTGCGTCGGAATCGGGTGCGCGATGGCCTGATCTATTTGCAGGTTACGCGCGGCACGGCGCGCCGTGAATTCCTGTTTCCGGAGCCTCCGGTCGCGCCGACCCTCGTGGTGATTGCGCGTCATGTGCCGGCAGGAAAGGGCGAAGCAGTCGCCCAGTCGGGAATCAGCGTCATTACGATTCCTGAAAATCGATGGTCGCGTGTCGACATCAAGACGACCGGCCTGCTGCCCAATGTGCTTGCCAAGATGCAGGCCAAGGAGAAGGGTGCTCGCGAAGCCTGGTTCGTCGATTGCGACGGCTATATAACCGAGGGCGGTTCCAGCAATGCCTGGATTGTCACGAAAGACAACGTGCTGGTTACGCGTCCGGCGGAAACGGGAATTCTTCGCGGCGTCACGAGAACCACCCTGTTCGACCTCGCACGCAAGGAAGGGCTTCGGATCGAGGAGCGTGCTTTCACCGTGAAGGAGGCGAAAGCGGCGAAGGAGGCATTCATCTCTTCGGCGACGACGATCGCTACATCTGTTGTAAAAATTGACGATGCAGTGATTGGCGAGGGACGGCCGGGACCGGTTGTCGCGGGGCTGCGCAAGGGTTTTCACCTTATAGCCGAATGGCGAGCCATCTAAGCTCCGGATTTGCTTGCGAAATGAAGGCCGCTTGCGTCTAATGGACTTTCTCGTAAAGCTCCGTTCAGCTAAAGAGCCTAGCTCGGGGCTGCAATAAAGAACGGACCCGGAGGACAACAACAATATGGCCGACCGAGCCCAAAACCTTCAGGACACTTTTCTTAATTATGTCCGGAAGAACAAAATCCCTCTGACGATCTTCCTGGTCAATGGCGTCAAGCTCCAAGGGGTCGTTACCTGGTTTGACAACTTTTGCGTGCTTCTTCGCCGCGACGGTCATTCGCAGCTTGTTTACAAGCATGCGATCTCGACCATTATGCCCGGTCATCCTATTTCCCTGTTCGAGGGAACGGATGACGAGAAGGCTGATTGAGCGAGCCGAAATCCAGGACGGATGACACGACGCTGCGGACGGCGGGCGAGGGGTCGTCCGGACGCGCGGTTGTGATCGTGCCTTATCTGAGGGAAGCCAGACCGGGTTTCCCTCTATCGCGTAGCCCTGAAGCGCGGCTCGAAGAAGCTACGGGGCTTGCCGAGGCCATCAATCTGACAATTGTCGGCTCCGGCCTTGTTCCGCTCAGTCAGATTCGCCCCGCGACCTATATCGGCACAGGCAAGGTCGAAGAGCTCGCGGGTTTGGCTCGGGCGGAGAATGCCGAACTGGTCGTGGTTGATACGGCGCTTTCGCCCGTACAGCAGCGCAATCTCGAAAAGGCATGGAATTGCAAGGTACTCGACCGAACGGGCCTCATTCTTGAAATTTTCGGTCGCCGGGCGCGGACACGCGAAGGCACGCTTCAGGTCGAGCTTGCGCATCTCAATTGGCAGAGAAGCCGGCTGGTCCGTTCCTGGACCCATCTGGAGCGGCAACGGGGCGGTTTTGGCTTTCTCGGCGGCCCGGGCGAGACGCAGATCGAGGCGGACCGGCGCGTCATCGGTGAGCGAATCAATAAGATCGAGCGCGAACTCGAACAGGTGAAGCGCACCCGCGGCCTGCATCGATCAAGCCGCAAGCGCGTGCCTTATCCGATCGTCGCGCTGGTCGGATACACCAATGCCGGCAAATCAACGCTCTTCAACCGCATGACGCGGGCCAAGGTCCTTGCCGCGGACATGTTGTTTGCGACGCTGGATCCCACGCTGCGCGCGATTGACCTGCCGCACGGCACACGCATCATTCTATCGGATACGGTGGGCTTCATCTCGGACCTTCCGACGACGCTGATAGCAGCCTTTCGTGCCACGCTCGAGGAAGTGCTGGAGGCCGATATCCTACTGCATGTACGCGACATATCGCATGGCGATACCGAAGCTCAGGCGGCCGATGTACGAGGCATTCTCAAGGAGCTCGGCGTCGATCCGGACAGTGATCGCATCATTGAGGTCTGGAATAAGACCGATGCGGTCGACGAAGCCACGGCTGCTCGACTGCGCGAAATTGCCTGGCGGGAGAAGAACTCACCCATCCCTGTATCGGCCCTGACAGGTGAGGGGCTCGATGGTCTTCTGGCCGAGATCGAGAAGCGCCTTGCGGCTGGGCGTCAGATCATTGACCTGAGCGTCGATGCCGCGGACGGTGAGGGGTTGCATTGGCTCTACGAGCACACCGAAGTTCTTGATCGTACCGATGCCGAAGACGGCACAGTGGAGCTGAGCGTGCGCGTTCCTGCAGAGCGGGTGGCCGGCATTCGCAAGAGATTCGGTGTCGGGAAATCCTGATGCCTAGCGCTTCTCGGCGGCTTTCGCCGCGTTCCAGAGCCCGTCCATCTCATCAAGGTTTGATTGCGCGGGCGTTCGGTTTTGCTCGGCGAGTCTGGCTTCGATAAAGCGGAAACGGCGCTCGAACTTGGCGTTGGCGCGGCGTAACGCGATTTCCGGATCGACCTTCATGTGACGCGCAAGATTGGCGACGGCGAACAGAAGGTCCCCAATTTCGTCAATGCGCTCGTCTTCGCCCACGGCGGCGCCGAGCGTTTCTTCGACCTCGTTCGTTTCCTCACGAATTTTATCAAGCACGGTTCGTGCGTCGTTCCAGTCGAACCCAACGGTCCCTGCCTTCGCCTGAAGCGCGACGGCGCGGGAAAGCGCGGGAAGCGACGTCTGTACGCCATCGAGAATCCCGCTGGTCGTTTCAGCTTCCCGTTTCTTCGCTCGCTCGGTCTTCTCGGTGATCTTGATCTGGTCCCAGATCTTCTTCACTTCATCCGGGCTGAGATGACGGGCATTGCCAAACACATGTGGATGCCGTCGGATCAGCTTCTCGGTGATGGCCTGCACGACGTCGGGAAAAGCAAACGCACCGGCTTCCTCGGCCATGCGCGCGTGGAAGACAACCTGAAGGAGAAGGTCGCCGAGCTCCTCGCGTAGATCTTCCAGATCATTGCGCGCAATCGCATCCGCGACTTCGGCGGCCTCTTCCAGGGTAAAGGGCGCTATGGTGGCGAATGTCTGTTCGAGATCCCACGGGCATCCGCTCTTCGGGTCCCGCAGCGCCGCCATGATCTCGATCAGTCGGGCGATATCGGAGGAGGGGGTCACTTCGGCTCCTTGCAACTTGCCCTATGCGCCATCTTTCCGGCTTGCGATGCAAGGTGCGCGAACGCCGCGCCACGGAATTCCACGGCGCGGTGCGAACGGGCTCAGGCCGCGAGAAGGCCGTTAAGGTCGAGACGCTGCGTCACCATGGCAAGTTCGCCGTTCGGTCCACGCGGCCATTCTTCTTCCGGACGATCCCAATAAAGCTCGAGGCCATTTCCGTCCGGATCGTGCAGGTAGAGCGCCTGGCTGACGCCATGGTCGCTTGCTCCATCGAGCGGAATGCCGGCCGCGATCAGCCGGCGCAGCGCATCCGCAAGAGCCGCTCGTGTCGGATACAGGATAGCGGCGTGATAAAGGCCGGTCGTACCGGGAGCAGGGGGGTGGCCATCTTTGCTTTCCCAGGTGTTGAGACCGATATGGTGGTGATATCCGCCCGCCGAAATAAAAGCGGCCTGCGTGCCGTAACGCTGCATCAGCTGAAATCCAAGAACGCCGGTGTAGAAGGCCAAAGCCCGCTCGAGGTCGGACACTTTGAGGTGGACATGGCCGATCCGTGTTCCGGGATCGATGGGCTTTGAAAAGACATCGGTCATGAATGAAAGATACTCTTGCTCAAGTGCAGGTAAAGGTGCAGATCTGCATTCTATTTATTGCAGGAATGCAATTTTGATGAGATGTGGACATCGCTTGCCTGCAACAGCATCCGAGGATCGGCCGTGCTAGGTCAAATCTTTCAGGATAGCCAGCAGCATCTCCATGCAAGTCGCCATTGACATGGGCGCGCAGAACGATGGCGCGCCGGCTTTGCTCGATCTGGAAGAGCTTTTGTCCACCCGCTTGCTCGTGCAGGGAAATTCGGGTTCGGGAAAATCACACCTCTTGCGGCGTTTGCTGGAGCAGAGCGCGCGCTGGGTGCAGCAGGTCGTGATAGACCCGGAGGGGGATTTCGTCAGCCTGTCGGACCGCTATGGCCACTTGGTCATTGACGCGGAACGCAGCGATCATGAGCTGGAAGAAATCGCGCGCCGCGTCCGCCAGTACCGCGCATCGGCTGTCCTGAACCTCGAAGGTGTCGACGCCGAGACACAGCTTCTCTGCGCAGGCGCTTTCCTCAACGGCCTGTTCGATGCCCCACGGGACCATTGGTATCCGGTCCTTGTCGTTGTGGACGAGGCGCAGCTCTTCGCGCCTGCGGCTGGTGGCGACATTTCCGAGGAAGCGCGGAAAGTTTCGCTCGGAGCGATGGTCAATCTGATGTCGCGCGGACGAAAGAGGGGGCTTGCGGGGGTCATCGCCACGCAGCGTCTCGCCAAGCTGGCGAAAAACGTCGCGGCCGAGGCTTCTAACTTCCTGATGGGACGGACCTTTCTCGATATCGATATGGCCCGCGCGGCTGATCTTCTCGGCATGGAGCGCCGGCAGGCGGAGAGTTTTCGTGATCTGCCGCGCGGTAGCTTTGTCGCCTTGGGGCCTGCGCTGTCGCGGCGTCCTTTGACCGTACGCATCGGCTCTGTCGAGACGGGCGCACGCAGCGTCAACCCGAAACTCATACCGCTGCCCGAGGAAATGAGCGAAGACATCCAGGACGCGATTTTCGCGCCTGTAGCGACGGAACGCCGTGTTGCAGCGTCCTTGCCACGAGCCATGCCGACAGCGGACCTCCTGCGTCAGCTTGCCGAACAGGCGCCCCGGACAGCTCCCGAAACAGCCGCAGAACCGGATTACGATCCGGAGGAGCGCGAAGCTAAGCTCGACGCCGTGCTGCAGAGCGTTGTCGCGGCGCCGGACTCGGCATTCAAGTCGGTCGCCGTCCTCTATCAGGATTTCGTTGTCCGTTGCCGTATCCAGAACGTGCCCGGCGAGCCTCTTGATCTCGCGGAGTTCCGCGGTCGTCTCGCCGTCGCGCGTGCAGGTGTTCCGACGCAGGCTGTCGAAGGATCGGACTGGGAAGCCGCCGTGGCCATATCCGCCCAATTGACGGAGGACTTGCAGGGCATGTTTCTTGTTCTCGCGCGTGCGGCACTGGAACAGCAGCCATGCCCGGGCGATCTCCAGCTCGCCAGGATCTGCGGAAGCCGGTCGCCGGGACGCGCGCGACGACTGCTTGTCTATATGGAAGAAAAAGGCTTCCTGTCGGTCCGCACAGACCGTCGCGGCAATCGCATCGTTGCTTTCCCGGACCTCGGTTGGGAAACGCAGCCTGGACGGCCGGACGCAGCCGAGCCCGTGAGCCTTTCTGCGGAGTAGGCAAACTGCATCATAGCTGATTTCTTGGTGTGTATATAAGTCGCATAAGATATATTATGGAACCAAATCTGAGGTGATTGAATGGGCCCTGATTCTCACGCGAATTCGAGCGTCAGACCGTCATAAGCCGGCATGATGTTGTCCGGCACGCTTTGTTCCAGCGTTCGATAATCGAGATCGGTGTGCAGATTGGTCAGCACCGCCCGCTTGGGCATGAGCTGTTTGATCCAGCCCAGCGCTTCGGCAAGCGTGAAATGGCTCGGATGCGGCGCCATGCGAAGCGCGTCGATGATCCACAGGTCGAGGCCGCGCAGATAATCCAGGCAATCGGATGGAATGGCGCTCACGTCCGGCGTGTAGGCCATATTGCCGATCCGTATGCCGAGTGCGAGCACGCTGCCGTGCGGCAGCCGGAACGGCAGCGCCTCGATCACCCCGCCGGGTCCTGGGACGGTCACGATTTCTCCATGCACCATGCGGTGTTCCGTCAGGATCGGCGGATAATCGCTGCCGGGCGGCGATTCAAACACATAGCCGAATCTCTGCCGCAGTTGCGGCGACGTTACCGGATCGACCCAGACATGAACGCGTTCGCGCGTCTGGACATAAAATGGTCTCAGATCGTCGATGCCATGCGTGTGGTCGGCGTGATCATGCGTAATCAGAACGCCGTCGAGCCGATCGACATTGGCATCGATGATCTGCTCACGAAGATCGGGAGATGTGTCGACAAGGACGCGTGTCTCGCCCTGATCCCCGGTACGCCGCACGAGAATCGAGCAGCGCCGCCGGCGGTTTCTCGGCTCGTTGGGGTCGCATTTTCCCCAACCCTGCGCGACGCGCGGAACGCCGCCGGAAGAACCGCACCCGAGTATGGTAACGCTGAAGCTCACGCGGCCTCGTCCAGAGCCAGAGCGCGGCGTGGCACCTTGTTGAACAGGCGCGCGAAATTCTCCGTCGTGCGCCGTGCCGTCTCCTCGAACGTCCAGCCCCGCACATCGGCCAGCACATGCGCCGTGTGTACGGTAAAGGCCGGCTCGTTCGTCTTTCCACGATGCGGAACGGGAGCGAGAAATGGCGCGTCGGTTTCGACCAGCAGACGGTCTGCCGGCACATCGGCTGCAATGTCACGCACGCTCTGCGAGTTCCTGAACGTCAGGATACCGGAAAATGACACATAGAGGCCGAGCGCGACGCCACGGCGAGCAAGCTCGGGGCCTGACGAATAGCAATGCAGGACCGCGGGGAACGCTCCTTTTGCGGTTTCCTCCTCGAGAATGCGGATCATGTCCTCATCGGCATTCCGGGCATGAATGATAAGAGGCAAACGGGTTTCGCGTGCAGCCGCAATATGAACCCGGAAGCTCTGCGCTTGTGCCTCGCGTGGTGAATGATCGTAGTGATAGTCGAGGCCGGCCTCGCCGATTGCGACGATCTTCGGATGTTCGGAAAGCCGGATCAGTTCGTCCGCAGT